>JAEEGL010894020.1_pt1 | contig 18160 bp, 16 predicted proteins | sample 9134231 | NCBI WGS metagenome assembly JAEEGL01 (sample SAMN16246548, study PRJNA631951) | gut metagenome | biome: gut microbiome; feature: rumen; material: fiber-attached | host: Bos | place: Iran: Karaj | collected 2018-10 | reverse complement strand
TATTACCATGAAGCAGGAAGGACTTAAGATAGACAGGGATTCCCTTATTGAAAGCCTTGCGGAAATGGAAGTCACCTATGGACTCATAGAGGAGAACATAGATAAGATATGCAGCGGAAATTACGAGAAGAGGCCCATACCGATAGCACGGGGCAGCATACCGAAAAAGGGCGCTGACGGGTGGTACGAGTATTTCTTCAAGACCGATGTCGAAAGAAAGCCCAAGGTATTGGAGGACGGATCGGTCGATTATCAGACAATGGATAAATATACCGTGGTCAAAGAAGGGGATGTTCTGGCCATATACCACGATGCTGAAGCCGGCGAGGACGGGTATTCGGTAAACGGCAGCGCCTTAAGCGGAAAAAAGGGAATAGAGAAGGGACTCCTTAAGGGCACCGGCTTTAACCTTTCAGAGGATAAGCATACCTATACTGCAGCCATAGAAGGCGTTGTGGAGCTTAACGGCGGCATCCTGAATGTCATCAAGCATCTCGAGGTAGAGGACGTTACTCTTGCTACGGGAAATATAGATTTTGACGGCAGCGTCCATGTCAAAGGGAATATAGAAAACGGGGCTGTGGTAAAGGCTGCAGGCGATATAGAAGTTGACGGAAATGTCGGCGGCGCAGAGATCTTTTCGGACGGAAACGTCATTTTGAACCGTGGCATGAATGCAGGAAGACACGGCAAGGTCAAAGCCAAGGGCAAGGTCATCAGCAAGTTCTTTGAGAGCGTTATAGTAATAAGCGATACCGATATAGAGGTCGTAAACAGCGTGAACAGCCTCCTTCGCGCGAAGGGCTGGATAAGGTCGGCCAGCGCCATCATCGGCGGAAAGGCATTTGCGTGCAGAGGTTACAAGGTATCAAGTCTCGGTAATGAAGCCGGCACAGCTACACAGGTCCAGATAGGGATAGATGAAGACGTTATCAACAGGATCGGAGAGATAACCGACAAAACAAAAGAGAACCAGAAGCAGATGATGCTTCTTGAAAACTCCATGAAAGAATTGAAAATAAAATATCCACCTGAAGTCAGAAATACAATGCCGCTTTATAAAAAGATAGATAATGCTTTATATACGATAAGCAAACAGCAGGAGGAGCTTCAAAAAGAAAAAGAGAAGCTGAATCTGGAGATCTTATTTTCCAGGGAGGCTTCGATCGCGATCAGCGGGATAGCGCACGAAGGAGTAACCTGCATCCTCGGCAAGGGCAGATGGGAGGCCGCAGGGGAGCGTAACGTCACGCTGAAAGGCACGGGAGGCGCGGTTGTAAATGTAAGCAATAACTAAAAAAGGGGTTATAGCAGATGAGAGATACAGTCCTGATAGTAGACGATCAGAGTTCAAACAGGGAAGTCCTTTCAGAGATACTGAAAAGCGATTATAAGATAAAGGAAGCCGTGAACGGAATAGAAGCGCTGGGCACTATATCAACGGCAAGGGATCAGATAGCCGTGATGCTCCTTGATCTTGTGATGCCCAAGATGAACGGACAGGAAGTCCTCGCAAAGATGAATGAAGCCAAGCTTATGGATGATTTTCCCGTAATAGTGTGCGCGGGAGAGGGGAATCTTGACGTTGTCGAAAAGTGCTTCGGCTACGGCATCTCAGATTTTATCAGGAAGCCCTATGAAAACGATATGGTGCTGCAGAGGGTAAAGAAGTTCGATGCGCTGTATCAGTCCAGAAGAGAGAGTAATGATAAGCTCAAGAAATTTGCCAGGGTACTCCAGAATCAGAACAAGATGCTCGAGCAGCAGGCAAAGCAGCAGAAGAACGATAATGTCAATCTAATGGATTCCCTCGGTACCATTGTTGAATACCGTAATACAGAAAACCACCAGCATATAAAACGTGTAAAAGCATTTACAAAAGTGCTTGCGACACATATGATGAAGGAATTTCCGGAGTATGGGCTCAGTAATGAAAAGGTGGCGCAGATCACCGCTGCAAGCGCTCTGCATGACATAGGCAAGATAATGATACCTGATAATATCCTTTTCAAGCCGGGCAAATACACGTCGGAAGAATTTGACTACATGAAATCCCACACTATCAGGGGATATGATATCATAGCCCAGATAGCCGACAACTGGGATAAAGAGCTCATGGAATACTGCAAGCAGATAGCCCGTTCGCACCATGAGAAATATGACGGAAGGGGATATCCCGAAAACCTCAAGGGAGACAAGATACCGATAGCTGCCCAGGTTGTTTCGGTAACCGACTGTTTTGAGGCTTTGATCAGTGAAAGCCTTTATAAAAAAGCATACAGCTTTGACGCGGCGTTCCAGATGATACTCAACGGAGACTGCGGCGCATTCAATCCCAAGCTTATGGAAGCGTTCAGGAATTCCCGGGATGAATTCAAATCTATCGCCAGTGAAGGCGGTCCCATAGAAGACGCAATGGAAGAGGCAAACGTCGAAGTCTAAATAAGTTAACTTTGTTGTGAAAATGATATAGGCTCGCTGGATGATATATGTTTTTCGGAGCAATCAGCACAACTCACTTAATAAGGCGGAGTCCGTTAGGAGCTTCCGCGCTAGCGTATACCGCTAGGAAGCGACTCGCTTTTAGGACGAACGCCGAATTTAGTGAGTATGTAGCGCGGAGAAAAATATATATCGACAGCGAGCCATATGCAATCCTCAAAAAGTATAAGAATTTGAAATAGAGATCAATTTGTGCTATCTTATCTGTTGCACCGGCTCAGGTGCGCTCATATTTTTTTATCGCGGTGATCACCGCACAGATCTCAATATACTCATATCCCTTAAGGAAAAGAGGTGGTGTGCTATGTGAAAAAATAAATGTTGACAGCATTGTCTTTTTAGGATAGTATTAACAAATGCGAACAACTGTTCGAGAAACGGAGAAATGATTTATGGATAATTCAGAAAAGATCAAAGCATTAGACGTAGCAATATCACAGATAGAAAAACAGTTCGGCAAAGGATCTGTCATGAAACTCGGGGAGAATGTAGCCGATATGGGAGTAGGATCCATACCTACAGGTTCCCTCTCCCTCGACATAGCCCTCGGCATAGGAGGCATTCCCAGAGGCAGGATCATAGAAATATACGGATCGGAGTCTTCAGGAAAGACCACTCTTACCCTTCATATGATAGCTGAAGCCCAGAAAATGGGCGGTATAGCAGGATTTGTAGATGCCGAGCATGCGCTTGATCCCGAGTATGCAAAGAATATCGGAGTGGATATTGACAATCTCTATATTTCCCAGCCGGATTCCGGAGAGCAGGCTCTTGAAATATGTGAGACCATGGTGAGATCCGGAGCAATGGATATAGTGGTGGTCGACTCAGTCGCAGCCCTTGTTCCGAAGGATGAGATAGAAGGAAATATGGGTGATTCTCATATGGGACTTCAGGCGCGTCTGATGTCGCAAGCATTAAGAAAGCTGACGGGCATCATAAGCAAGACCAACTGTACAGTAGTCTTCATCAATCAGCTGAGAGAGAAGATAGGAGTCATGTTCGGAAATCCAGAGACCACCACAGGCGGAAATGCCCTTAAGTTCTATGCATCGGTAAGGCTTGACGTAAGGAGGATAGACAAGATCCAGCAGTCCGGACAGATCATAGGAAACAGGACCAGAGTCAAGATAGTTAAAAATAAAGTGGCTCCTCCATTCAAGACCGCGGAATTTGACATCATGTTCGGTAAGGGAATATCCACAAGCGGTGACATACTTGACCTTGCGGCTAATCTGGACATTATTAATAAGAGCGGAGCATGGTATGCATACAACGGTGACAAGATAGGGCAGGGACGTGAGAATGCAAAGCTTTATCTTGAGCAGAATCCTGATATCTGCGAGGCGGTAGATAAAAAGATAAGAGAGCATTACGGTCTTATTGAGACAGATACTGAAGAAGACAAAGCTGAAGAGGGCAAAAAATCAGCTTCTAAACGCAAAAGCAGTAATGACGCAGAGTCGGAAGAATAAGCTTTGGAGACAGTAGAGGTATTAAAGATAAAAGATCATAAAAAGAACAGAAAGCTGGTGTATCTTTCAGAGGATACACCTGCTTTTTGTCTTTATAATAAGGAGATCATACAATTTGACCTGAAAGAGGGACAGGAGATTGACGATGAAACCTATGCCCGGATCATGGATATCCTGAAAAAGAGGGCGCGTGAAAGGTGCCTTTATCTCCTTGATGATATGGCCAGGACAGAATATCAGCTTAGAAGTAAATTGAAGGAAGCGTTTTATCCGGATGATGCCATAGAATTTGCCGTAAATTATTGTAAAGATAAGCACTATATAGACGATCTGGATTATGCGGTAAGATATATTTCCATCAAATCGGAAAAAGATCCGATCCGCATGATGGAAAAGAAATTGAGGGAAAGGGGAATAGAGCGGGATATTCTGGAGAAAGCATTTCAGGAAGCTGAAATCTCAGAAGATACTGCCGTAGAAAACAGGATTAAAAAGAAATACGGTGACATTACCGGTATTTCTTTTGAAGAAAAACAAAAACTGATCAGAAAGCTAATGTCTGCAGGATTTTCTTATGATGCCGTTAAAGCAGCAGTCAGCCGGCTGTCTTAGTCTTACTTGACATAACTTGCAAATCATTCTATTATATTTTGATGTGTCGGGGTGTTTTGCGCCTTGATACATACCAAAACTTAATTAGGAGGTACTCCTGTATAATGTCAACGTTATTATTGGTTGTCATCTTTGCAGTAGTACTGGTTATCGCTATCGTCGTCACGGCAGTTATCGCCTCCGGCCATACCGAAAAGGTTTTTAATGAAAAGCTGGGCAGGGCGGACGAGAAAGCCAGACAGATTATAGATGATGCACTTAAAGAGGCTGAGGAAAAGAAGCGTGAGGCTCTGCTTGAGGTAAAGGAAGAATCCATCCAAAAGCAGAATGAGCTCGAGAAAGAGATCAAGGACAGACGCGCGGAGGTTTCAAGGCTTGAGCGCAGAGTGCAGCAGAAAGAGGAATCTGTCGATAAGAAAGCCGATGCAGTAGATAAGCGTGAATCCAGCATTGCTGCCAGAGAGGAGGAGCTTGCCAAAGAAAAGGAAAAAGTGGCCAGGCTCAATGAAGAACGTGTACGGGAACTCGAAAAGATTTCGGGACTTACCTCTGAACAAGCAAAGGAATATCTTTTAAAAATTGTAGAAGATGATGTAAAGCACGAGTCCGCTGTGATGATAAAGGAATATGAGTCACGTGCGAAAGAGGAAGCGGACAAGAAAGCCAAGGAGTATGTTGTAAACGCGATACAGCGTTGCGCTGCCGATCAGGTGGCTGAAACTACCATCTCTGTAGTACAGCTCCCGGGCGATGAGATGAAAGGGCGTATCATCGGACGCGAAGGAAGAAATATCCGCACGATCGAAACCCTTACAGGTGTTGACCTTATAATAGACGACACACCGGAGGCAGTGATACTCTCAGGATTTGATCCTATAAGACGTGAAGTGGCGCGTATTGCTCTGGAGCGGCTTATAGTGGACGGACGTATCCATCCGGCCCGCATTGAAGAGATGGTTGAGAAGGCTCAGAAAGAAGTCGAACAGCAGATCAAAGATGAAGGAGAAGCGGCTACTCTTGAAGTAGGCGTGCATGGACTCCACGGAGAGCTGGTAAAGCTTCTTGGAAAAATGAAATTCAGGACCAGCTACGGTCAGAATGCGCTGAAGCATTCTATAGAAGTAGCACAGCTTACAGGTCTCCTTGCTTCGGAGATCGGAGGTATCGATGTAAGGCTTGCAAAGCGGGCAGGGCTTTTGCATGATATAGGAAAAGCTGTAGATCACGACATGGAAGGCAGTCATGTGCAATTGGGCTCTGAGATCTGTCGTAAATTCAAGGAGTCTCCGACTGTGATCAATGCCGTTGAGTCACATCACGGCGATACTGAAGCTACATCACTTATTGCCTGTCTTGTACAGGCTGCGGATACTATATCTGCGGCAAGGCCCGGCGCAAGAAGAGAAACGCTGGAGAATTATACGAACAGGCTTACACAATTAGAAGATATTGCAGATTCCTTTAAAGGAGTCGAAAAATCCTTTGCTATTCAGGCAGGAAGGGAAGTCCGGGTCATTGTGGTTCCGGAACAGGTCACAGATTCAGAAATGGTGCTCATGGCAAGAGATATTGCGAAGCGCATAGAAGGCGAGATGCAGTATCCGGGTACTGTCAAGGTTAGCATGATAAGAGAATCAAGAGTGACCGACTACGCAAAGTAGTAAAACTTAAGACCTGATGATCTGCGGATTATCAGGTCTTCTTAATATTTTGATTATCTGAGGAAGAGGGAATGAAAGGCAAAATAGGCGATTTTGCGATCATTGGAGCTATAGTGCTTATCGCTGGGGCACTGATATTCATGAAGCGGGAAGCTATCATGGAAGCGCTCCATATAGAGCCGAAACAGAAGGATGCGACTGAAGTTGCTGCGGATGAAAATGCAGATACGGATTATACATCGCCTGAAGCAGAGAACACAGCGGCTGATGCCGGAAACGGCGGCGATGCTGCAGCGGCTGAAACACAGCAGGGTGATGCTCAGCAGCAGGACAGCGGAGCGGATCCGGATGAGAATGCTACGGAAGGCTCAGAGTCATCGGGAACAGGTATTTCGGTTCAGAACAGTGTGAAGACATCAGATCCGCTGCTTGAGGCTACGCATGTAAAGGAACCGGATGGGACAGCGGTAGTCCCGGAAGCGGGGTTGATAGAAAATAATATTATCGGTGCATCATGGCAGGAGATAAAGACGAATTACAGTTACACCGACTTTGAGGCGGAGGCTGAGGATATCGCACAGCTCAGATTCCTTGATGACGGAAATCTGAAATACTATCAATCACCGGCGTCTGGCGAGATCTTCGGTGTTCAGGATGATACTATAGTCGCTTACCTTAAGCGCTGGAACGGCACCCCGCTGAATGAGGCGCTTTCTGTGGAAGGACTTTTTGACGTAGCTCCTTATATTTATCAATGTACGGATCATCTGAATATGTATGAATGGAAGATCGCAAACTGTTATGTCGGTCTTCTGGTTCAGGATACCGGGGACGGAGTGGCGAGTAACGCGCCTCTTTATGCCGAGAGTTATGTATTACAGAGAAGGATAAACAGCTTTTATAAATAACAGGATATAGAAATAGCTGATGCAATTTCGAATACTGTATGGTATAATATCTTTTAGTTTCTTTTATGTTTGGAGGGGTAATCCATGGACACAAATATTCTTCTTGAAAATGGTACGAATGAACTGGAAATACTCGAGTTCATGCTGGATGATAATTGCTATGGCATAAACGTAGCTAAGATCAAAGAGATCATCCCGTATGAGGAAGTTACTCCGGTGCCGAATGCGCATCCCAGTATCGAGGGCATTTTCATGCCGAGGGATACAATGATCACGGCAATAAATCTGAAAAACTGTCTGCAGAGAGGCAATCAGGATTCTAAGGGGCTTTTCATCATTACCAATTTCAATAAGCTTGATATAGCATTTCATGTGGATTCGGTTGTAGGAATACACAGGATCTCATGGAGGGATATCATTAAGCCTAATGCAACTATCAATAATGCGGATGCCGGTGTGTCCACGGGTATAGTGAAATATGATGACAAGCTTGTTATCATCCTTGATTTTGAAAAGATCGTTACGGATATTTCACCTGAGACAGGTCTCAATATCGATGAGATCAAGGAACTGGGAGAGAGGGAGAGAAATAATATTCCGATACTTATGGCAGAGGACTCAGCGCTTCTTAATAAGCTTATCTCAGATTCGCTCAAAGAAGCCGGATATGTAAATCTTATAGACTGCGTGAACGGACAGGATGCCTGGGATTATATTTCACAGGCGGCTGATGAGGGCGATGTCTATGAGAAAGTAAGGTGTGTCATCACAGATATAGAGATGCCTATAATGGACGGCCACAGGCTCACAAAGCTGATAAAGAGCAATGACGCCACAAAGAATCTTCCTGTTGTTATTTTCTCATCTCTGGTAAATGAGGAAATGAGGAGAAAGGGCGAGCAGCTTGGTGCAAATGCGCAGCTTTCAAAGCCTGAGATAGGAAATCTTGTAAGAGTGATTGATCAGCTTATTGAAGAAAGCAAATAAATACAGCAGAAATAATGAAAAATAGTATGATAAAAGCCGCAGCTAAAGCTGCGGCTTTTTCATATAGATCATAAGCTATTATCAGATCTGGAATTCTCCGTTATAGTCGCCGTTGATAACAAAATAAACGATAGAATTTTCGGGCTGAACATAAAGTTCTACCTTCTTGATGTCTGAAGCCTTATTGCCGGCTGCCTTGTAGGCTTCCTTTGCTTTAGCGATAAGTTCAGACTCGGTATTATCCTTGCCGCCAAACTGAATTGTAAGTTCTGATTTCATGATGCTAACCTCCATGCTTAATAAGTGAAAAAATTCAAACTGCCCAAGGCTCTGCCGCTGAGGGTGTTTCCTTACTTGAATAATAGCTTTAATATATTAAACTACTTTGTGATTTATTTCAATAGGAAAAATTCTTATCTGCGCGGGAGCATATGCGATCATATGATCCTGCCCTGTAGCTGCCATGGCGTGCAGTATTGTATTTTAACTCTCACTTTGTTACAATAAATCGTTATGACACCTATGTTTACATTCGGAAAAGATATGGTTTATCACAAGGACAAAGAGCTGTTTGAGACGTTTGCGCAGGACAATCTCGAACAGATTTTTGATGTGCTTTCTGAATGCATAGAAGGCAGGTATATGTTTGTCGAATATGTTCCGGAGGGCATATCGCGCTGGTCCAGGGAAGCGGTTGATTATTTCGGGCTTCCCGACGTACACCTGAAGGATGGAGCCAGGATCTGGGGCGAACATATAATAGAGCACGAGCGGGCATCATATCTGGATCAGCTTGACGCGCTGGAGCGCGGCGAGACCAAAACCCTTGACTATATCACAAGGGTAAGAAATGCGGAAGGCAATTACAATACTGTCGGCTGTAAGGCGAGGCTGATAGAGGATCATGAAGGGAACCCTCTGTTTTTTGCCGGCTCGATAATGAATTACGAGAAGCTTGACACTATTGACCCGGTAACCGGCCTCTTTTCACGAAATAACCTGATCTCGAGCATTGAGGATTACCTTAAAGAAAAAAAGCCCTTTGTGGTATCTTCCGTGGGCATCCGGAATTTCTTTGATTTCAATTCGAGCTACGGCTTTGATGAAGGAAATAAGGTTTTAAAAATGGTAGCGGACTGGCTTTCGGAAAAGAAGAAAAACGGCGTGTTTTTCAGGACCGAGGGCACCAAATTTGCCTACATTGTTGAAGAGAGCGGGCATACCACAGGTGAGCTTCATCAGCTTTTTGACGAGCTCCAGTCTTTGCTTAAAAATGAGATATATGTGGGCGGGATCCATGCGGAGCTCAATATCTGCGGAGGAGCCATGCATGTGACGGATATGGATATAGATGCGTCGTCAGTTTATAATTGCGTGCAGTATGCCCTGGCACAGGCTAAGACTGAAAACCGCATGGAACTCCTCGTGTATAACGAAGAGATGCAGAGCAAGAGCAGGGAGCATCTGAATGCGCTTAACAGTATAAGAAGCGATGTGGTCGCAGGATGCAGGGGATTCTTTTTAGTATACCAGCCCATAGTTAACGCGCAGACCGAAGAAGTGATAGGCATGGAGGCTCTTGTAAGGTACAGGAATAATGAGGGCAAGGTCATCCCGCCAAATGATTTTATTCCCTGGCTTGAAAAGGACATGGCTTTTTACGATCTGGGGAAATATATACTGAAGACTGCGATGGAAGACGGAAAGCGCGTTATAAAGGACAGGCCTGATTTTATCGTGAATGTAAATCTTGCCTATCCACAGCTTCAGAGGGTTGATTTCAAGTCCGACCTAAAACGGATCATAGATGAAGAAGGTTACGATACAAGAAATCTGAAACTGGAACTGACAGAAAGATGCAGGCTTTTAGACATGGATTCGCTGAGAAATGATATGATCTACTTCAAAAGCAGCGGCATTCATACTGCGCTGGATGATTTCGGAACCGGGTATTCGGCCCTGGGTCTTCTGGTAAATCTGCCGGTTGATCAGATAAAGATAGATAAGTCTTTTATTGACGGTATTGATGAAGATGTACCGAGACAATGCCTGCTGGAGGCTATCACGGACTGTGCGTCAAAACTCGGGATCTATTGCTGTATAGAGGGAATAGAGACTGAACAGATGAAAGACTATCTTAAAGATAATTTCAAGGTTACGAGTTTTCAGGGATATTTTTATTCGAAACCCAGAGAAATAGACGACTTCATAGACTGGATGAAGCAATACGATGAAAAGAGGTCTAAGCAGGAGCAGCGATGAATTCTGATGAGGAATATTTAGACAGACTGCTTCAATCCATGGAACATAAAGAAGCGGAGATTGATACGGAAATACTGCCGGACACAGCTGATGCCCCGCAGGAAATTGTCATGCCCAACGATATCACCGAGGAAGATCTTGCCGCTGCGGAAGAAATGCCGAGCTTTTCGGAGTCGGCAATATTTACTGAGCCTTCAGCCGGTGAACCTGAAGCTCCGATAAAGGAGGCTGTTGAAACCGTTAGGGAATCCGAGCCGGAAAAAAAGATTGATTCCATGAAGGAGTTTGAACAGCTTCTGGCGACCATGGACAGACCGGAGCCGTCCATAACAGCTTCAGACAACGGCATGTCTGAAGAGGACAGACTGGAAGCTATGCTGAAGGGGGAGATTGCTGCAGAAACCGTCACGGAATCCGCCTCCATGCCCGAAAGCGTCCCTGAGATTCCATCAGAGCCGGAGATCCTATCAGAGCAGGAGATCCCATCAGAACCGGAGATCCCATCAGAGCCGGAGCCCATACCAGAACCTGAAGAGACACAGATGCCGGAGTTTACTCCCGGGGATTTCACTCCAGAAGAGCCGTTCGACGTGCTGTCGGCAATGAATGAAATAGATATCAATGCAGAGCCGGAAGCGATACCGGAACCCGTAGAGGTTGAACCGGAGTCTATGGATGTTCAGATGCCACCGGAATTAGAGGATATGCCGGAGTTTACTCCTGAAGATTTCACTCCGGAAGAGCCGTTTGACGTGCTGTCGGCAATGAATGAAATAGATATCAACGCAGAACCGGAACCAGAGCCAATACCGGAACCAGAGCCTATGGACTTTCAGCCTGAGGCTGAAAGTCTGGAAATTCAGGCTTCGCCTGAATTACACCAGGAACCTGAGGTCATGCCTGAATTGGGAGCAGATTCTCAGGAAATCTCAGCTGAAGATGAGATTTCGTTCGATGATATCCTTGCTGAAGCGGAAAATCTGACATCGGAGGAAGACCCACAGCCAGAGCTTGAGGACATTTCCGAAACGGCAACAGATGAACCCCAAATAACATATACATTGGCAGATACAGAAGATGTTCCGGCAGAAGCAGCGCCTGCGGAGGAAGTCCCGGCAGCGGCAGAAGCAGCCGTTGATGACGATCCGAATAAACAGCTGAGCCTTGATGATATAGCGGCGCTATTTGCAGCTGCCGATACACCTGCGGAACCCGAGGCTGCAGAAGAAGCGCCGACCGAGGAAGTTCCTGCAGAAGAAGCACCGGCCGCGGCAGAAGCAGCGGTGGATGATGATCCGAATAAACAGCTGAGCCCTGACGATATAGCGGCGCTATTTGCAGCGGCTGATACACCTGCGGAACCTGAGGCTGCAGAGGAAGTACCGGCCGAGGAAACGCCTGCAGAAGCACCTGCGGCAGAAGCAGCGGTGGATGATGATCCGAATAAACAGCTGAGCCCTGACGATATAGCGGCGCTATTTGCAGCGGCCGATACACCTGCGGAACCCGAAGCTGCAGAGGAACCCCCGGCTGAGGAACCTCCCGCAGAAGAGGTCCCGGCAGCGGCAGAAGCAGCCGATGATGATGACGATCCGAACAAGCAGATGAGCGCGGAAGATATAGCGGCACTCTTTGCGGAAGCAGATGCATTGGCCGGTGACGCGGATGCTCCTGCGGAGGAAATGCCGGCAGAAGAGCCTCCTGCTGCAGAACCGGAAACTGCTCCTGCGGAAGATGATGATCCAAATCATGTAATGTCTTCAGATGAAATAGATGCTCTTTTTGCGGCGGCGGAAGATGTAGCGACTGAAACGGAAACGCCTGCCGAAGATAAAACGGCAGAGGCTGAAGGGGCTTCTTCAGTTGATGATGTCCTCAATGAGGCGATTAATCTGCAGGATCTTTTGGGTGACGATGCAGGTGAAGATAAGGATGTCACGGATCTTATAAATGAGCTTAGCGGGGATGATGATCTTTCAGAGATGGGAGACCTCCTGAAAAAGGATGAAAATCTTGACCTTGTTGATGATGATCTGATGTCAATGCTTACAGGAGAAGAAGGAGAAGGCGATGGAGGAAACGGTGAAGAATCTTCTGAAGAGGATGAAGAATCTGGAAAAGGCCGTAAAAAGCGAAGAAAGAAAAAGAAAAAGAAGAACGAAGAACCTGAAACAGATGAGGAAGGCAATCCGATCGAAAAGAAAAGCTTTCTTCAAAAGCTACAGGCATTCCTTTTTGCAGGCGAAGACGAAGAAGAAGACGCCCTTGATAAAGAAGGCGCGGCATCTAATGTTGCAAATCCCAGCGAGCAGACTCTTGAAAATGCTGCCCTTCTGAATGAAGATATAGACGCCGGAGCTGACAAAAAGAAAAAGAAGAAGAAAAAAGAAAAGCCGAAGAAGGAAAAGAAGCCTAAGGAGAAGAAACCTAAAAAGCCGAAGAAGGAAAAGCCTCCGGTCGAAACCGTTCCGGAAAAGAAACTTCCGAAAAAGAAGGTTGCGGCGGTCGCGTTGTTCTTTACCTCGTTCCTTGCGGCTGTAACATTCTGTACCTTTGCATTTGCAAATGTCGGCTATGAAAGCGCGGCAAAAACTAATTTTGAAAAAGGAGATTATGAAGGGGCATATGCTTCCCTTGTAGGCCTTACCCACCTGTCCGGGGAGAGTAAGGAAATATATAACAGATCATTCGTCCTGATGCGCCTGCAGAGAAAGATCGACGCTTACAATGAATTCCAGCAGAGAGAGGAGAACCTTGAAGCGCTTGATTCTTTGATGCAAGGAGTTGTGATACATGATGCGCTTACAGAATATGCTGAAAGTCTTGGCGTAGGAGATGGCTTTGAAGCCCTTTATCAGGAAATCCTGGGATATCTGTCCGGTGTGTTCGGAGTAAGCGAGGATTCGGCTAAAGATATTACAAGGATGTCAGATGATCTCGAATATACCATGGCGCTGATGGATATCGTCGATCCGGCATGGCGGGATGAGATACAGCCTACAGTGGAATACACTGAGGGCGGAGCAGCGATGCCTGAATATACCGGCGCTCCGCCGGTGGAAGAAACTCCGCCTGAAGAGACAGTGCCGGAGGAAACCCCCGAAGAGTCAGCTCCTTCACAGGATGAAAATGCAGCTGATAGTGAGGAAAATGCGGATCACAGTGATTCTCCGGATGAAAGCAGCGGAGCGGAACAGTCCGGAGGAGATGACAGCGGATTTACGCTGACACCAGATGCAGGCACAGAGATAACCAATTCTGACGGAACGCATATAGAGATATCAAATCCCGAGACTAATACGGGCAGTACTGAAAACTATACCGCGCCGTCTGGAGGCACTACGCATACCGATCCGGGTGACCAGAATACGGCAGATAACGGTACCGTGCTTTACAGCTTTAATGTGAAGAAGGGCTCTGACGGCAATTACCACCAGACAAACTAAAGTATCATGATAGCGATAATTGATTACGATGCAGGAAATATAAAGAGTGTAGAGAAGGCTGTACAATACCTTGGACGCGAATGCGTGACCACAAGGGAGCCCGGCGTGATATTGAAATCTGACCATGTGATACTTCCGGGGGTGGGAGCCTTCGGAGCTGCAATGGGAAGGCTTGAGGAATACGGACTTATTGAAGTGATCAAAGAGGTATGCGGTAAAGGCACGCCTTTTCTTGGAATATGTCTTGGACTGCAGCTTCTTTTCGAATCGTCTGAAGAATCCCCCGGTGTAGAGGGCCTTGGACTGCTGAAAGGGAGGATCAGGCTTCTTCCCGGTGACGCTCCGGTTCCGGTAAATGCATCTGCGAACGGAGATATGGTTTCGGGAAAGAGTGCATGCGGCACGCTGAAGGTTCCGAACATAGGATGGAATTCGCTCAGACTTGGGGGCAGAGGACGACTGTTTAAGGGAGTTGCCGATGACAGCTTTGTTTATTTCGTACATTCCTATTTTCTGGATGCTGCTGATAAGGATATAGTTAAGGCGACGATCGACTACGGTGTAAAGGTTGATGCCTCGGTGGAAGACGGCAATATCTTCGCTTGCCAGTTCCACCCTGAGAAGTCATCGGAAACCGGACTCAAGATACTGGAGAACTTTCTTAATGTTTAGCAAGCGGATAATCCCATGTCTCGATGTGAATAACGGAAGGGTGGTAAAGGGCGTTAATTTCGTCTCTCTTAAAGACGCCGGCGACCCCGTGGAGATAGCGAGAGCCTATGACAAGGAGGGGGCAGACGAGCTCGTATTCCTTGATATCACTGCCTCATCAGACCACAGAGCGACGGTCGTTGAGCTGGTGAGACATGTGGCCGAACAGGTCTTTATCCCGTTTACCGTGGGAGGAGGAATAAGGACAGTCGAAGATTTCAGGGCTGTCTTAAGGGAGGGCGCAGACAAGGTGTCTGTAAACAGTGCCGCGATAATGGACCCTGACCTTATATCACAGGCTGCAGACAAGTTCGGATCCCAGTGCGTGGTGCTTGCGATAGATGCAAAAAAAAGAGAAGACGGCAGCGGATGGACCGTTTATAAGAACGGCGGCCGCGTAGATATGAATATGGATGCAGTTGAATGGGCAGTCCGCGCGGTAAAGCTCGGCGCCGGCGAGATACTGCTCACTTCTATGGATGCTGACGGCACAAAGGCAGGGTATGACATAGAGCTTACAAGGACTATAGCGGATGCCGTGAACGTGCCGGTCATAGCATCAGGCGGCGCAGGAAGCCTTAAGGATTTCAGGGAAGCCTTCGTTGAAGGTCATGCAGAGGCGGCACTTGCGGCGTCCTTATTCCACTATAAGGAGCTTACGATAAAAGAGGTCAAGGAATACCTTCAGAAAGAAGGGATACCAGTAAGGCTGTGAACAGAGGGTGTTTTCGGTACTTGAATTATTGTACCGAAGGGCGTATCGGTATGCATAAGGATAACAGGAGGGATCAACATGGCGGCGCTTGACGGGAAGTGGGCTGAGGTTCTGGATCCTGAATTTCATAAGAAATACTATCGTGAGCTTTATGATTTCATAAAGCATGAATATTCGACGCAGACTGTATATCCTCCGTCGGGAAAGCTCTTCACGGCGCTTCATTATACTCCTATTGATAAGGTTAAGGCCGTGATCCTGGGACAGGATCCTTATCATGAACCCGGGCAGGCTATGGGCATGTCTTTCTCCGTTCCTGAGGGTGTGGAGATCCCGCCGTCATTAAAGAATATATACAAAGAGATCCATGAGGATACAGGGGATAAGATCCCGGATACAGGAGATCTTACAAGATGGGCGAAGCAGGGCGTGCTGCTCTTGAACGCTGTCCTGACTGTCAGGGCTCATCAGGCAAATTCCCATAAAGGAAAGGGCTGGGAGCAGTTCACTGACGCTATAATAAAAGCCGTGGATGCCGAAGACCGCCCTATAGTATTTCTTCTCTGGGGAAGGAATGCCAGGGAAAAGAAAGATCTGATAATAAATCCAAAGCATCTCGTGCTTGAAGCAGCCCATCCGAGTCCGCTCTCGGCTCACCACGGTTTCTTTGGCTGCTGTCATTTCTCAAAATGCAACAGATTCCTCGAAGCAAACGGCGTCGAACCTATTGACTGGGCCTGAGACATAATAGGCTCCGGATCAGTTTTCCTATGCTACACATGTTGAGACTGTCGTGCTTTTGAATAGCAAAAAGGTAGATGGCTATATAGATATTGAACTGAATTTGTAGTGAACTCAGGGTTTCTTAATGAAAATCTTAAGGAAGGTATACGTATTAATGATCGATCTTAACCAAGTATTTAAAAGTGTATTGGAAGCTGACAGGACTGCTGTTGTTATCTGTGATCTTGAACACATTATTATTTACATGAATCCGACTGCGATCGACAGATATAAAAAATGGGGCGGTGCGGAATTACTGGGAAAGAGTCTTCTTGACTGTCATAATGAGAAGTCCCGGGAAATGATCCATAAAGTCGTAGAATGGTTCAAGTCTTCAAAGGATAACAATTTTGTTTATACATCGTATAACGAGAAGGAAAACAAGGATGTTTATATGGTTGCACTCCGTGATGATAGCGGTAAATTGATCGCGTACTATGAAAAACATGAGTATCGTGATCGAGAGACCGGGAAAATGTACGATCTTGTAAAATGCTAGGTAACAAGGTGGAATATCAAATGAAATTGAAAATCGCATTTCTCCAATTGCTTCCGGCGGATAGAGTTGAAGATAATCTTGAAATCGGTATTAAAGCCTGCAAAGAGGCGAAGAAGAAAGGGGCAGATATTGCGCTGTTTCCGGAAATGTGGAGTATCGGTTACAAGTTCTCGCACGATGAGAAAAAGCTACGAGAACAGGCACTTCCGTTGGAGAGTGAATTTCTGAAACGGTTTTCGGAACTTGCGAAAGAATTAGACATGGCCATTGCGATCACATTTCTGGAAAAACATGTGCCGAAACCGAGAAATACTGTGTGCCTCTTTGACCGTCATGGCAGTCTTAAGTACCAATATTCAAAGATTCATACCTGCAATTTCGGGGAAGAAGACGATGAGGGAGTTCTTGATGCAGGAGATGAGTTCTATGTACAAGAACTTGATACGGGAAAGGGAAAGATCCGTGTGGGTTCGATGATCTGCTATGACCGGGAGTTCCCTGAATGCGCCAGAACGCTGATGCTTAAAGGTGCGGAGCTTGTTCTTGTTCCCAATGCATGTCCGATGGAGATAAACCGCTTGTCACAGCTGCGTGGCAGAGCCTTTGAAAATATGTTTGCGATCGCAACGTGTAACTATCCGGCGCCTCATCCGGACTGTAACGGACATTCCACGTTGTTTGATGGGGTTGTGTATATACCGGGAATGCCTGGCTCAAGAGATACATGCGTGTTTGAAACCGGTGAAGAGGCAGGAGTTTATGTTGCGGAACTGGACGTGGATATGCTGCGAGACTATCGGGAACGGGAAGTGTGGGGGGTTAAGAATCGAAGACCGGAATTATATGCAGCCATATGTTCGCAGTAATACCCGGTCTTGTCACCTTTTTTAACTACCGTCGAGACGGTAGTATTGCTGTCACACGAGTAAGACAAAGAGGACAGATGATTATATTTGAAGATAATTGACTAAGAGGAGTATCTATATGAAAAGAGAACTTGGGATTGCCCGCTGTGGGCTGGCGTGTTGTTTGTGCTCTGAGAATGTCACCTGCAAAGGATGTAAACAGGATGGATTTAAAGATCTTTCCTGGTGTGTGGATGCAGAATTTTGTGAGGTACGCAGATGCGTGATCGATAAGGACATGAATGGCTGTTATGAGTGTCAGCCTGCAAAATGCCGGAAAGGGTTATACGCAGAAAAAATTAAGCCTCGTGCGTTCGCAGAATATGCCCGTCGATATGGGGTTGAAGAGCTTTTAGATTGTCTTGAACGGAATGAGAAAGCAGGAATCGTATATCATCGCGAGGGAATTATGGGTGATTATGATGATTTCGATGATTTAGAGGAACTTATCAGCTTTATCAGAACAGGAAAAAGAAATACGGCAAGCATAAAAGGAGAAAAATGAATTCACTAGAATCCATCGGCGAGTTCGTAGAAATTAATGATCATAAGATGCATGTATACAGGACAGGGAATCCGGATAAACCTAAACTTGTATTGATGTCAGGTTCAAGTACTGTAGCGCCTGTTTATGATTTCAAGATTCTTTATACGAAACTTCAAGCTGATTTTCGAATAATCGTTGTTGAGAAAT
>JAEEGL010272423.1_pt1 | contig 18160 bp, 7 predicted proteins | sample 9134231 | NCBI WGS metagenome assembly JAEEGL01 (sample SAMN16246548, study PRJNA631951) | gut metagenome | biome: gut microbiome; feature: rumen; material: fiber-attached | host: Bos | place: Iran: Karaj | collected 2018-10 | reverse complement strand
GGGATTGGGGATTGGGGATTGGGCCCAATCCCCAATCCCCAATCCCCAATCCCCAATCCCCCATCCCCATATCTATATCATCAAAATTTTTTATATTATGCAAAAATATAAATAATAATAAAAATAAATTTTAAAACAAATTTATTTAAAATAAAAAATGTTTGATTTAAGTATCTTAGACGAAGAAGAAATTATTTTACTTTTAGGTTCAGGATTTAATTTACTTTTTACATTTTCATTAGCTTTCAATTTAATAAAACTTTTCCGTCATAAATATACATACGATGTATTTCCTATTATAACATTATTCTTTTGTTATATAAATGGATTAATATGGACTCAATATAGTGATTTAATTTATCATGAATCAATGAAATCATTATTTCAATATTCTAATATATTATCTTGTGCATTTATTATAATCTATTCAATATATGAATTAAGAAATGATATCATTGATACAATATTAAATATATTAATATTAGTAACATCTTCATGGGCGGTTAAAAAATTATTACAGGATATATTAAAAGAAGAAGAAAAGGTTAAAACAACTTGTTGTTATAGTATTATAGTTTTTTATTTAACTATTCTTGAATGGATATATCGTTCTCGTTCTGAAAGAAATACAAATATATTAAATTTTATTAGCGGATTATTTTTATTGGCTTCTTCTTGTTGCTGGGTTTATTATGGATTTAAATATGAAGATAAATTTTTTTTATTACCTAATCTTTTAGGTATTTTAATGGGTGTTATTTATATTTTTATTTGGTATGAAATGAAAAAGAAATATGGATATGTTGTTCCAAAGAAAAAAGAAAAAAAGGAAGATAAAAAAGAAGAGGAAAAAAATAAGGATGAAAAAGAAAAAAAGGAAGAAAAAGAAAATAAAAAAGAAGGAGAAATTAAAATTGAAAATGAAAAGAAAAATATTGTTGATGAAGAACATAAAAAAAATGAATAAAAAATAATTATGATTATAATATATCTTCATATTTGGAATAATTAAAGCCTTTATTATTTATTTATCTGAATTAAATTTAATTAAAAGTTTTAAATTGTAATTGATTTAATTAAATTACTTATATAAATGGGAATTGGGGATTGGGGATTGGGGATTGGGGATTGGGGATTGGGGATTGGGCCCAATCCCCAATCCCCATTGTAATAATTCAAAAAGAGTTTAAATAAAAAATATATTTATATTTTAATGTTTAAAAACTATATTTTTTAATTAGATTGAAATTAATTAAAATTTAAGAATTTTCATTTAATATATTTTTTATGAAAATTTAAAAAATAAAAATGACTCAAAATAATAGCAATAAAAAAAATTTGGAAAAAAGGATTGAAGAACAAAAGGAACAAATTTATAACCTTGAAAATGAATATAAGACAAAATATAATCCAAATTATAAAAACGAAAGTTTTTCTGAAAAATTAAGTAATGATTTAGCTTTCTTTCAAAAGCAAAGTTTTCAATATAGTAGTCGGTTAAGTACAATTCAAAATGAAAATAAAAATTTAAGAAATATATTAGATGAAAAAGATAGAATTATATTTAAATTCCAAAAAGTAGTTGAAGAAGCAAAAGTAAAGATGGAATTATTATTAATGGAGAATAAAAAAATAATAAAAGAAAATGAAAAATTAAAAGAAGAAATTATTAAATTAAAATCAATGAAAAAAAAAAAAAGATAAAAATGATATATTAAAAGAAGTTAACAATTTAAAAAAAGAATTATCTCAAATGGAAAAATACTATGTTCCCCAAATAAATAAAATTAATACTAAAATATTGAGTTTAGAAAAAAATAAACCAAAATTAGAAGGAAATTTACAAGATTCAGTTTCTTCAAGAATTTTAAATAAATTAAAGAAAGATTTAGAAGATAATAATTCTGATAATAAAATATTAAGTAAATATAAAAGTGAGAAAGTTATAAATAATAAAAATAATTCAGATACTAAAAATCATAATAGGTTCAAAAGCGAAGGGAATTTGAATAGTGTTAATATATTTGATCAAGAATTAAGTAAAATTAATAGTATTAAAAGTATAAGTAATATTAATTCATTAAAAGATAATGATTCAAAAAAAAATGAGAATTCAGAAAATAAAAAAGATAATAAATTAGAGAATAATTTTCAAAAAGGAAAAAAAGATGCTTTTGTTGATGTTTTAAATAAAAAAAATAATCAAGGGAGAAATACAAATTTACAAAGTAAATATGAATCATTTAATAATGTTTTTAATGATGAAATTCAAAATAAACCTTTTGTAAATAAAACTTTATATAAACTATTAAATGGGTTTTCAAATCAATTAGAATCCCCTGTCAAAATCACAGAAAAAAGAACATATGAACTAAATAGTAAAGGTTTATGAATTTAATTTTTTTTAGTTAAAAAAAATTTGAATTTATTTCATATATTTTCTTTATAATTAAAAAATATTCATTATAAAAATTAATTATTTTTTTATTTTTAATCATTTAGAAAAAACTTTAATTTTAGTTAATTCTCTTTGATCTTGATTAACTATATCTAGTTCTAATTCTAATATAACATTAATATTCATATTGTTGAAATGTTCTTTTTAACTTTATTATTATTTTTTATTCAAATAACCTATATTCAAAGATTCAATATATTTTTAAATTATCTATTTAACAGCTTTTTCAACTAAATTCAGTATTTTATTTTTCAATTTTTACTTAGTTCTTTTTATTTTTTGATTGAAGAAACCATGAATAATTTAATGAGCTAATTTTTTGTATGACCTGGAAAAAGGAATGATATAATATTATTATTCTAAAAGTTTTTAAGACTAGAAATCCTTTTAATTAATTTTGAGTTTGTTTATGAAAGATTTTCTTTGCGTTTAATTTTATAAAAGAAATAAATTAATCGATATTGAAACTTATAAATCTTATTTAATAAATTGCCCTTAATATAATTAAGAGATATTTTTTTAGTAATTTATTTTGAAAAACATGAGAGTGGAAAGGAATTTGAATATATTTATGAAAGTAATAAAGAATAATTATGAATAGGTGAAAAATTATATGGTATGTTAAATGAGAAAAAACAAAAAATAAACTAAATTAAGCTATAGAAAGGATTTGCCGATAATAATATGAATTTATAATAAAATTTATTATTATAAAGGGAATTATTCTAAGAAAATCATAAATTGTTTAAAACAAATAAAAAAATGAGAAGAAGTTTTTTTTATGTTAATTATGATTTTTATTAGAATACACTTTTGCTACAGTAATTAATAAATAAAGTATTAGAATTTGAGGTATCAAGAATTAAAAAATTATATTTAAAATTTTTTGGAAAATTATCCTAACAGACATAATACACTTGGTCACCAATATCTCCTTATAAATAATAATTATTGTTCTTCATTTTGATTTTTCATTGATTAGGAATGAAAATAATGATTCATATTTTCTATTTAACTCATATATTTTTTATTTTCATTTTTGGGAATAATTTTTTTATTTCTTGTTTTTAATTAATCAGTTGATTGAAGAATTAAAGAGAATTTATTGAAGATATATATATTGTGAATTTAATGGGATTTCTATTATTTTTGTGAAATAATAATTATTATATTTGATATAATAATTTTTTAATATTGGATTAAAAACATTAAAAATGTTATTTTATTAGGTGAAAAAAGGAGAAAAATAAAAATATAAGAAATGAAAAAAAAAACTTAAAAAATTTTTTTTTTTTATTTGAAAAAATTCCACATTCTAATTTATTCCAAAAAAATATTTAAAATGTTCAAAAAATCATTTATTTAACGATTTAATGATCTCCATCAATTTCATAACAATTTTCAACAGCAAAATTCATTTTTCGGAATAAATCTTCTTTATTATCATAGCAAGGTAATTTCAAAGTAAAAAAGCAAGTAGCAGAATGTGGAAAAGAACCTCCAGTAGCTCTAATTTTACTAATAATATGAGTATAAGAGCAAACATCTTCTCGAGGTAATCTCGTTCTCCCCCAAACAAATTTTAAATATAATAATTGATTATTTTCACTTGAATTTTCAAGCCATTCCCAAAACCATTTTATTTGATCATCACTTTCTCTATATCCTCCTTCATATTTAGTCTTTTTCTTTAATAATGGTATATCTAATTTATGCTTTCCACAAACTAATTCTTCTAGTTGTCTCCATGTTAATACTTGAAAAACACTTTGAGGTATTACACTATTAAATCCTTCTTTTAAATATTTTATTTGTTGAGAAAATTCATCTAATCTTATTTTTTTAGATAATTCAATATATTTTTTCAAATCTATAAATGTTACTTTTATGCTTTTACCATTTTTAATTAACTCAACTTCAGTTCCTGCTGAATTTAATATAGTGAAATTTAAATCATATAAACTTTCAAAATTAAAGAAATTAGTATCTTTTTTATTTAATAAGCTTTCAAAATCATTAATTAATTTATAAAAGAAAGCATCCACACTTTCAAATTCGAAAAATTTAATATCATTACCTAATAAACTTTTCCAAACAATAGGATGTAAATTTAAATCTAATAATTCTCCAGTTGCAATAGCAGAAGCCATTAATCTTCCTAAAAATATAAAAACACCTTTATGGTTCTCAAAAGTAGCATTTGGATTAATAATATATTTGTCTCTTAATGCTCCAGTATCATTTCTATTATTTGGACTTTTAATAAATAAATCTAATGATTCTTCACTTAATTCTTTACAAAGAGTTGAAATTACTTCATGATAAGGTCCTCCTTGATCAGATGCATATTCTCCTTGTAATGCTACTGTAAATAATCTTCCTCCTTTGTCCATAAAATAATTTTCTGGTTTCATTGTTTTTGTCTTTTGGTATACTTGACCAAATACTGTTTCTTCAAATTTTATATCTGGAGTCTTTTTTTCATAAAATTTAATTGCTTTAAATCTATCTATTTGAATTGTTGGAAAACGAGTTCTATATCTTTGCATTTTATCTAATTTTTCTCTGAATTTTTTCATTCTGGTTTCTGCATTCAAATAAGTTAAATTATCACTAATTGCATTTTGTAAAAAACGCTTTTGAACACTTAATTCATTTGCTGAACAATATTTTAATAATTCTGAATTAATTAAATTTAATTTTTTCTTTATGAAAGAAAATATTCCTCTCATTTCATTTTCATTTTGTATTTTCTTTTCTTTATCCATAAATATTAAACATAAATCTCTCATTTCTTGATTTTCTTCTAAAAATTGTATTAATGATTCATATGATATATCTTTATTATTATTTCCATCATTAACTATTATTTCTTCACTTGCATCTAAGAAGTTTTGAAGGGAATTTCTTGTCACTGATTTAAATAAATTTATGAAATCAGTTGATTTTCTATTATTATAAAATGAATATAAAATTTCTCCAATATCTTCAATTTCAACATGAGATATTTTAATATTTTCATCATTATCACATAAATCAATTTTATTTTTGAAATTATCTAATATTTCATTTTGATTAACACATAAAACAAAAGATTTATCTTGTCCTACTTTTACTTTAATAGGAATTAATTCTGGTTTATTTGCAAAGAATTCAACTTCATTTAAAATACTTTTATTATCTTTTATATCATGACCTAAAGCAAAATGTTTATTAGAACCACAAGAATATAATTTTTTAACATAAACATCATTAATTTTTTCTCTTCCAATAACTAAAATATGAGTAGAACACAAAGCAACTTCATCACAAATAATATCTTTATCAAATTTAACTAAAGTAGGATAATCTAAATTTTGTTTATTTTGATTATTATTAAAGCAAAAACAAGTATTTTCTCCAAAAACATATAAATCTCCATTTATAGTAATAGCAGCTGAGCCTGAATTTCTAGTAAATATTTTTTTAAATTCAAAATGATTAACTCCTGAACAAGGAGTAATTATTTTTACATTATCTAAATCATTTCCAACACCACATTGTCCTTGAGAATTATTTCCAACTGAATATAATCTATTTTTATTATGTATATCACTTAATAAAAATAAAAAGTAATTTTCACCTATTGAACATTGAACAAATTTTTTCATATGTTCTGGAAGAGGAATTGAAATCCAATCTTTTCTACTTCCATTATTATTTGGAGATATTTGAAAATTAGAATTTGAACCTAATGCATAACCTTTACCTTCATTTGTTATTATAAATGAATTTTTAAAACCTATTGATATTGATACTATTTTTTCTTTTGTATTTAATTCTGGAAGTAATAATGGAACTTTAGTTTTTTCTTCTCCATCATTTCCAAATATATTTTCTTCATTATAACCTACTCCAAATACTTGATTATCATTTGATAATATTAATGTTGAATTACAATTACCACAAGCAAATTTTTTTATATTTTTTTTTCCTTTGAAAAATTCACAATTATTTATTTTATTTTCATTTGAAAATTTCTTTATACTTAAACTTTTTAATCCTCCTCCAATTCCACATCCAGTTGAATAAATTTCTTTTTTTTCTTCATCTAATGCTAAAGTATATAAAGCTCCATAATTAAATGACCATGTATATTTTGGTAATCCAATACATTTTTGTGGTTCTTTATAATCTTTTCCTATTATTCCATTTATTCCTAAACAATTACTATAATTATTTCCAAATGCAAATAATTGAGTGTTTATATTTTTTAATGCTAATATTTTTATTTTTTTTGATTTTATAATTTGATAATAATTATTTTCAGTTAATTTTAATGAAGAGTTTGAATTGTAATTTATTATATCTTGGAGATAATATTTTTCATCATTTTCTGATTGAGTAAAAAGTACTAATTTGCAATTTTGATTTTTTGAATTTTCACTTGATGAAAATTTAATTGATAATTTTTCATTATTATTATTCTCAAAAGTTAACATTTCATTTCTTTTTATTATTATTTCTTTAATTTCTGATTTTTGTTTTTGATTGTTATTTAAATTTATATAATCAAGAGCTCTTGATGAAAATGCAATATGGGATAAAATTTCTTTTATATCTTCTTTATCATATTCTTTATTTGTTGCTAAAAGTTGATAATTTTGATAGAAAATATATATTTGTGAATTACTATCAATCCAATATTTTGCTAATTTTTTATAATTATATTTAAATAAAAGATATAAACAAATATCAAAGTATTTAAATACAAATTGACATAAATAAGTTCTGTAATTTTCTATTTTTTGTTTGGATTTTTCTGATTCAAAAAATCCATCTAATAAAATGAATTTATCTACCATTGAAGTTATGAATTTATTTAAATTTTTCTTTTTAAAAAATTCAATATAAATTTCCATATTGTTTTTTGATTTTATTATAGTATTATACATAGTTTTCATTAATTTATATAAGAAATATGAAATATATTCATTATTTTTAAAAACAAAAACATCGATTTTACTTAATGAATTAAATATATATATTAATGAATTTATTAAATTTTCTTTGACTGGAAGCATATTTACATTATTAATAAATAAATTTAAATAATTTTCATAAACAGAATTAAAGAAAATGGAATTTGGATCCATTAAAATTGTTTCTTCGTTTTTTTTATTTTTAACAGAAAATATTCCTAAATATTTTTTAAAATCAATAGTATAATTTATTTTTATATTTGTAAAGAAATTTAAATATTCTTCTAAAAATTCTATACTAATTTCATCATTATGAGAAAGAGATCTTAAAAATTCTAAAAGAAGTTTTGATATATCTCTATTTGAAATATTACCTTCATTAACATTAAAATAATATTCTGAACATAAACATCTAAATGTAGTTAAAATTATAGATTTATCTGTAAAAATATCTAAATCACCTTTTTTGAGATAATGATATGAAATTAAAGAAATAAAAATTCTTCTAGAGATTTTATAATTTAAATATTCATAAAAAAAAGTATCCGAATTAATTAGTAGATTTATTAAATCTTTTTTCATTTTTGTGTATAACTCTTTTGATTTAACAGTATTTTTTACGTGTACAGTTTCACTTATTTTTTTATCTTCAAACAAAATTCCAAATAAAGTATCTTCATCATCTTCTGTTTCAATATCTGTTAATTCTGGAGCAATAAATAATTTAGAATTATAAAATATATTAAATAAACCTGACGAATCCTCAATTCCTTTAATAAAGAAATTATATAGAGAAGTAAATTTTTTTTCATTTAGCAATAACATAGGATAATCTATTTCTTCTCTTTCAATTTCTACAGAAGAACAAATTAAACATTTTATCTTATTTTTATTTTCATTTAATATTTTTAAAATATTTTCAGTTTGATTTAAATACTGAATAAAAACAAATGAATTTTCTTTTATTTCAACTTGTTTATTATCATCTAAAAAGCATAAATTAGAAGATGAAATTTCTTCTCCTTGAATTTTTTCTTTATTTATAAGAGTTCCAGGGATTAATTTATTTTTATCTCTAAATATAATTTTAATTCCACATTCTTCTTTGCTTTTAATAATTTTTAATTCTAAAAGTTCAAATAATTCTTTTTCATTATTTTCTTCTGTTTTATTTTCTTTTTCTAATTCTTCATAATCATTATCATAAACATTCATAAAAGAATTTAATAAATATTCTTCAGAAGTGAAAACATTTTTAGAAGTATCTTTTTCTAATGTTTGTTTTAAAATAGGTAATATTTGAATTGATTCTTGTTCATTAATATAAGGTAAGAATTTTTCTATTAATCTTAAAATAATAAATAATTTTTTATTATTAGTATTTCCTTTTGCTTTTTCTAAAGCAACTTTGACAATAATTTCATGATTTGTTTTTAAGAAAGTTTGCATAATAACATCTAAATCATCATCTTTTTCAGATATAATAACGTCTTTTTTTTCCATTGTTGAAATTAAATTTGATCCCTTAATTCCTATAGCTTCATCTGGAATGTAATAAACATATTTTGCTCTATTTGAATTATATAATTGTCTATTTAAATCATTTTCTTGGAAAGTCATATTTTTATCACTTTTTAATAATGAATCATTATCTGTAAAACATAATATTCTTCCATATATTATTTCTTTTTTTTCATTTTTAGAATATATATTTTCATTAAAGAAATTTTTAGTTTGATCTTCATTTGAAATTTGCATTTTTATTCCAGTTTTTATTTTATTAAATTTAACTTGAAGAAATGGGAATATATTATCTAAATTATCTGTTACTATATTTGTAATTTTATCTTTCTTTTCTAAAAATGTTGAAATTAATATTAAAATTTTAGCATATTGTTCTTTTAATGAAGCACTCTTTTCTTCTCTTAAAAACGAATAAATTTTATCAAAAAGATATTCTTTAACATCTTCTGTTATTTTTTCTTTATTTTCATTATCTAAACAAATTAATGCACTTTCTAAACAGACTTCATTATTTTCTTCTAAACAAATTTGAATACATTGATATATTAATTTACTGACAATATATTTTATATAATAATTTTCTTCTTTTTTTCCTTGATTAAATGTTAATAAAGAAAAGAAATGTCCAAATAATTTATATGATATTTGAAGACAGAAAATAATTGTATCTTTTTCATTTATTAAATTTTTATAAATTAATAAAAGTAATTTTTTGAAATTTGAATTTTTTTTTGGGAAATTGAGATGGAAATTAATTAAAAATTCAATAACTTTCTTATAATCATATTCTCCTATATTAGATACTTTTCTCTCTAAAGTTAAATTACTTTCGAAATCTCTTTTTAAAAACGGTTTTACTTTTTGAAAAACTTGAATTGAAACAATTTGGAATAATTCAAATAATTTATCTAAAACTTTTTCATTATCAAAATAATTAAAATTAAATTTATTTTCTGAAATTGAATTTTTTTCATAATTATTTAAAAGAGGTTTAAATAATTCTTTAAATTTATATAAAACTGAAAAATCTCTTCCTTTTATTTTCCAAATTAAACTTTGATATAAATTAATTTTTGTTAAAACTGAATAAGAATTAAACTTTTCATTTAATATTTTATCTTCAATAATATCTAAGAAAAGATGGAATTGATTTTTAATTTTATCACTTAATAAACAATCAACTCCTAATAAATCATCAGAAAAAGAAACAATTTTCCCATCTGTTCTAAATAATTTATTAAGATTATAAAGAATTAAATTAATATTTTTTTCTTTAGAACAAGTGAATAAAAGTGAATTAATTAGTGAAAGAGTATTAGATTTATCAAAGCATTTTTGATTTTGTGACTTAGAATAATTTATTAAACCTTCAATCCCGAAATTTTCATTTTTTAATAATTCAATTAATTTTGCAACAATTGAACTTTCATATTGTTTTTGACCATTTTTAATAGGAACAATAATTTGATAAATAAAATCAGCTTTACCTATTGTATCTTTGATATATTTTTTTAATAGTTCTTCAAAATCTTTTTGATTTGCTTCAGTGATTAAATTTTTTTGTTCATTAAATACACTTCTTATTTTTGAACAATCAGCCCAAATTGAATAAAATAAATTAAAATTATTTAAATTTCTAATTTTATTTATATCATCTTCACATTTATTTAAATCTTTACAAAATTGTTTAAATTGATGATTTAAATTATAAAACTTTAATATTACTCCATATAATTTTAGAATTAAAGGATTAACTATATCACCTCCTAATCCAGATAAAACCATATTTTTCATTGATAAATTTCTATTAAGTAGAGCAAAACTTTTTATATAAATATCTTCTTCTAAATTTATAAATTCATTTGTTGTGGAAATTACATCACCATCATTTTGATATACGTTAATTATATCTTCAAATTTTTGAAATTCTTTACATTGTTTTATTACTTCTAAGAATTGATCAGGTAAAATTTTAAATTTTTCATTTTTAAATTCATCACTTATTGAAATATTTTCTAATATTTTAGAAGAATAAATTTTATCATATTCTTGTTCTGTTTTATCTTCTTTTTTTTCATTTTTTTTGCTTGATAAAATTATATAATTTATTGAACTTAATTCAAGTAATTCTATTAATTTTTTATTATCATTTCTTTTTTTTAAATTAAAATTTATCCTATCTTTTATAGGAACTATTTGATATTTACTTCCATAATCATCATTTTTTGAAGGATTAAAATTAAATGTAATATTATTCAAATTTTTTAAGCAAAAATCAAATTGCTTATCCAATTTAATTATTTTTTTTTTTTCATCAGATGTAATTCCTTGAATTATTTCCCAATTGGAAGAATTTTTCTCAGAATTTTTAAAATTATGTTTTACATATAAATCAGTGCTATCTTTGAATTGAATAGGTATTGGATTTGAATTAATTTCTTTTGAAATTGGATGTGTTGATTCTACTTCATATATATTTTCTTTATCTAAAAATTGTTCTTTGTCAGTTAATTGGATTTTATCTAATAATATTAATAATTTGTAAAAATTCAATAAAAAAGATTTATTTGTTTTATCAACATCCCGGATTGTGCCATCTGGACCCAGATCATATAATAAATATTGAATAATGAAATATAAAGCTTTAAAATTAAAACTATTTGAAATAAAAGGTGAAAGATAAAATTTTTGGTTTTGAATTATTTTTTCACAAATTGTAATTAAGTTTGATGAAAAAGAATCAAAGTAATTAAATAAAGATTTTTTGTCAAAAAATGAATAAAAACTATCAAAGATTTCTTTGATTAAATTCGTATAATCATAATAAACTTTTTCATAAATTTCATAATCATTACTTACAAGTTCTACTTCTAATGAAGAAGCAGTTTTATATAGTTCAAAAGTATTTTTTGTTTTATTTTGTTTTGATAATAAATTTAGGAAATAAATTTTATCTTTGAAAGTCAAATTATTGTTTTTAAAATATTCTTCTATTTCTTTAAAAGATATAAGTTCAATATCTATATTCATTGAAATTTCAGCAAATTCATTTAAAATTTTTCTTTTGTTATTATTTTTGTCCGCTGAATATTCTTTAATAAAATTTTTCATTAAATTTATAATTGATTCATCAAATAAAGATTTTAGATTAGTATTATTAGTATTATAAATAGAATTTGAAGCTTCCTTTAAAAAAATCCAATAATAAAGATAATTTTTATTATTTTTGTCTTTTAAAGTCATTAATTTATTTTTAATAATTCCAATATTCATTTTATTAATATTTAAAACAAATGACTGAGGAGAAGATAATAAATATTCTCCAAGATAATCTGAAGCATAATCAAAATTACCATATAGAGTAATATATCTTGCATAATTTTGAATTAAAATTTCATCTAAATTTGAAGAATAATTTTTATTATAATACATTTTATTATAAGGACAAAAATTAAGTATTCTATCTTTTTGATTATTGACATATAACTCTAAATTTTTATTCAAATTTAATATTATTACAGTATTAGAATCCATTGTAATATTATGTATTTTATTATCTTGTAAATCTTTTAATTTCAAATTTGTATTAATTAATGATAATTTGTATTTATTTGTTTGATTATTAAATATTAATCTAGAATAATAGATTTCTCCATTTGACTTTGTTAAATAAAAAATATTATTTATATGAATATTATCTAACATTGAATAATTATCATCATAATTTTCAATTTCTGTTTTTTCAATTTTGTTTAATGAAAGATTTGATTTTAAAATAAATAATTTGTTTCCTTTTAAAATACAATAAATTTTATGAGAATCATTAAAAATAGATATCACTGAATCATCTAAATTGAAAATAGTTTCTTTAATAAAAGTAAAAGAATTGGATTTTAAAATTTGAACATGTAAATTATTTCCTTGTGAAAAGTAAACAAATAATAAATCAGATTTAATAAAAAAATTAATATTTTCAATAGGTATATTTTCTTCTTTTTTTAAAGGCATTTCACCAAGATCTACAGGCAGATCAGTTTCTATATTATATTTTAAATAATAATATTCATTATCAATATTAATTAATAAAAATAAAATTTTCCCATCATTTGCACTTTTAACTAAATTTATTTTTGGATTTTTATTTTCTAATAAATTATATTCATTTAATTGAGAAATAATATTAAATTGTGTATCTTGAAAATCTATTTCTTTCATTAAATTAAAATCAATTCCATTAATATTTTCAAATATATTTTCAAATTCTTGATAATCACCTTTTTCATCTTCTAAATATTCTAAAATCTGAAACAAAATTCTTTGAGATTTAAAATATTCTAATATCGAAAGTACTTTTAATAAATAAAATGCTCTTTCTTCATTTTCATTTTTAAATTTATAAAATATTAAAGTAATTAAAATTGATAAATTTTCTTCTATTGCAGCATACATTTCAAATTTAATATCTTTTATTTTGTTTTCATTCTTTTGAAAAGAATTTAAAAGTGAATTTAAAGATTTAATTAAATCTTCTTTTTGGCTTTTTTCTAAAAATTTTTGAATGGTCATAGTTATTGATCCTAATAATAAGTTAGAAAGTTGAATTACATTTCCAGAATTTTCTTTATCAAAAATATTGGTAATAGTTTTTCCTCTTATATTTTTTAAATTAATATTTTGAATCCAATTCTCTAAATATTCATTTCTTAAATTTTGACTATCAGAAAAATTTTCAGAATCAAAATCTTGATAAAAATTAACGTAATGGAGATAATTTTTCAAATTTGATGGATTCACTTTTAATAATAATTCAGGCGGAATTCCTGAGTAAAGAATATCTTCTTTAATTTTATTTAAATTAGATTCTTGAAAATATTCTAAATTTGATGGGACAAATTTCTGTTTTGAATTATATTGAGATAAATTTAACGTAAGTAAATTGTTAAAAGGATATAACTTAGATACAGGTATTTTAACTTCTTCTTTTTTTTTTTCCATCTCCATTTTCATCAAGTTTTCTAGATCTATCATTTTTTTTATAAATATTAATAAAAATACAATTAAATATAATTAAAATTATTTTTTTATTTGATTTTTATTATTTTTGAAATAAATGATCTTTAAAAGAGTTTATTTAATATTAATTTTTTTAATTGATGTTTTTAATATTAAAATTACCTACTTTTTACATTTTAATTTAAACTATCATTTTTTTTTCTAATTATTATTTATATTAATTCACTTTTATGACAACATAGAAACATTTAGATAATTATAAAAGAAATAATGATGAAAGAAAAAAAAGATCCCCTATTTTTCGTTGAATTATATCTCAATTGTTTCTTGATAATTGTATTTGTTTTTACCATATTATTTCTTTAAAAAAATTATTTTTTAATATTTGAGGATTTTGAATCTAAAATACTTTTATGAATTGGAGAATTATTTTCTCAATATGTTGTGTACTTTTTATTTAAAGAATATTAATTTTAAAACTTATTTAATTTAATCTTAAGTAATTAATTATTGATGACTTTTTTTTTAAAAATAAATGAATGAATATTTTTTCTAATTTGAAGTTCATTCATTTCCATTAATTTTGGAAGTGACTCCTCTATCATTTTCAATGAAAAAAATTATATTTCTTTTTTATTAAAAAATTTAGTTTATTTTTTGATATTAAATATAAAACTATTCAAAAAATAAAAATAAATTGATTGAAAAAATGACATTCAAGAAATTATATAAAAATATATCTATGTTTTTAAAATATGTTTCAAATATTTATGAGTATATTTATCAATTTTTTGCAAATTTATAAAATATAATTAACTCACATTTCTAAACTAAATCAATTTCTATATTATATCATAAAAAATTTATATAATAGATTATATAAATAATATGATTCTTTTGTAATAATACTATCGACTATATTTATATTATAAAATTATAATTCAAACATAAAACCATATGTACAGATAATCAATACATCTCTAATAACTTCAAAAAATTAATTTATGATAAAGTTATAGAGAAATAATTAATTTTTCGAATCTGAATTTTCTTCAAACATCCCTTTCAATTTCTGGAGAAATATTTTATTATTATTTGACCTTTTAATTACAATTTCTCTAGAAACATTCTCATGAAATGAATGAGTAAACGAAACCTGAGAAGTATTATCATCAATTTTAATAATTCCTAATTTAATTTCTTGTTTTCTTAAATGAGCAGCAGTACCAAAAGTTTCAATAGAATAAAACCAATAATTATCCTTTTCGTTCATTTGAACATCATTCACTTGTAAATATAAAGTTTTTCCTTCAGCATTATTTCCTCTTATAAAAGTTCCTTTTTGAAATAAATCACCATAATATTCAAATTTTCCTTTTAATAAATCCCAAATTGGAGTAATATTATTTAAATTAGTACAAAAATCCCAAACAAATTTAATATTCTTTTTAACTATTGTACTTTCATAATTTATAATACTAACATTTGATAATTTCATATATTTCGCATATAAACTTAATAAATCATGATATAATTTTTTATATCCATCTAATAAATCATAATAAGGAGTATATTCATTTTCATCTAATGGAGTTTTAATATTTATAGTTGCTAAAGTTGAATCATCTTCAGTAATTTTATAAATAAATAAACATTTATAGAAAAATAAATTTATTTGTAAGTTATATTTCCAAATAATAACTTTTAAATTTGTATGTATTTTTGAAAAAATACATTCAGATTCAATTTGACTTACTCCTATCCAATATGATGTAAATTTATTTCCGACTGTCCATGAATTATTTCCTTTTTTTAATTGAAATTGTGTTATTAAATTAGGATTAACTTTTTCTATTAAAGATACATCTCTTAAAAATATCCATACTCTTTCTATATTTTCATTAAAAACATATGATGTTTCAAAATCAAATGCCCCTTTTCCTAAAAGACTTTTTTCTAAATTTTCTGGTAATTCCATTTTTGAAAAAGGTTTCATTCACTTTTTTGCTTAATATTATTTTTTTAAATAGAATGATATTATTTTTTTTATTGATTAATTTTGTGACAGAGGAAATTAGATTTTTATATTTTACATTTATTTTTTTATTTTTATTATCATTTTATATGTTTGTAATAAAAATTATTTTATTTTATAATTTAAAAAAAACGAAATCTCCATTCTATTAAACATTTTAATAATTAAAATATTATATATTAATTTTATTTAATTGTTAAAATTTATGATGTAAATAAATAAATTTGTTAATGAATTTTAGTTATAAGTTTAAATGTTAATTATTTGCTTGATTTAAATAAACAAAAAAATTATTTTAAAAAGCTCAAAAATTAAATAATTTTAAGTAGTTATATTTTATTCTAACTATATTTTACAAATAAAAATTATAAAAATCAAACAATTAATTTTAGTTTTAAAAAAATCATTAAAGTATTTATTCAAATAAAATGATATTTCTGATTTAAGAAAAGAATTATGTAATTTATGATATATAAATTACAATCTAAATATAAATTTAATATAAATAAATCCTTAAAAGATTTTTTAACACTTATTCAAAATATAATATTCAAGTATTATTATTAATTTACTGATTGTTATAATATTATTCAATAAAAGTCAATTAATTTTATTTATTTTTTTTAAAACATAATGAGCTCACATAATATTATTAGTACTTTAAACTTAAATGATTTAAATATATCATTCAATGATATTTAACTCCTCCTTTAAAGATTTTAATTTTTCATACAATTTGTTTAGAAATAATTTATTTCTGTTATTTATTATATATTATATTTTTTTAATGATAAAATTGGAAAATAAATAGAAGAAGAAAAAATTAAATTATCTTAAATTTAAATGAAAATTTATTCCTTTTCAATGAATTAAAAATAAATTATTTTAGTTTTTGTATTTGAATATTTACTATACATTTATTTTTCAATATTTAAACAAAATATTTTTTTATGAATATTATTCTAAAAAAAAATCTATTAAATAAAAAATAAAAGAACATTAAAAAAATAAAAATAAAAATATGTCGAATATTTCTCCTTTAACAACAACACAAATTGGAGATTATATTTTGCATCATGAAATTGGAAGAGGAGGTTTTGCAATAGTATATCAAGGAACTCATATACCAACAAATGAAATAGTAGCAATAAAAATAATAGATAAAAATCAAATAAGTTCAGATTCTTTAAATTGTAAAAGAGTAGAAAGTGAAATTTCAATATTAAAAATAGTAAATCATAAAAATATAATTAAATTATATGAAATATTAGAAACCCCTCAAAAAATATATTTAGTAATGGAATATTGTGAAAGGGGAGAATTATTCGATTATATAGTAAATAATAAGAGATTAACTGAAAAACAATCATGTATATTTTTCCAAGAAATAATAGATTGTATAGAATATTTACATAATGAAAAAATAAGTCATAGAGATATAAAGCCAGAAAATATGTTATTAACTCAAATATCAAAAAAAAATAAAAATTTGGAAATAAAATTAATAGACTTTGGAATAAGTACAAAATATACTTTAAATACAAAATATTTATTGACTCCTTGTGGAACAACAACTTATGCTCCTCCAGAAATGCATAAAGGCGAAAAATATTATGGTTTATTAAGTGATATTTGGTCAGCTGGAGTAGTTTTATATGCAATGGTTTATGGTTATTTACCTTTTTGTGATGAAAATAATGATATTAATGTTCAAAATATAATAAAAGGAGTATATGATTTAGAAGATGAAGTCAGTGAAGATGTAAGAGATTTAATTAAACATTGTATGAATATTAATGTTAATGAAAGATATAATTTAGAACAAATTAAAAATCATAAATGGTTTAATTTAGTTAAAGATAATCTAAGAAGACCTGGAATTATTAATGAAGTTAATGTTATTCCTATTGATAAAGAAGTTGTATGGTATTGTAAAGAATATGGTTTTAATGATGATGATGTTGTTAAAAGTGTTAAGGATAATTTATTTGATAGGAATTATGCTATTTATTATATTTTATTAAAAAAAATGGTTAGAGAAGGTTATGAAAGTATTGCTGATTTAAGAAGTGAAAAATTTTTAGATTATATTAATGATAAGAAAAATTTAATTGTTGATCATACAAAAAAAAATATTAATAATAAAAATAATATTGAGAAAGGTAATTT
>JAEEGL016850972.1_pt1 | contig 18161 bp, 18 predicted proteins | sample 9134231 | NCBI WGS metagenome assembly JAEEGL01 (sample SAMN16246548, study PRJNA631951) | gut metagenome | biome: gut microbiome; feature: rumen; material: fiber-attached | host: Bos | place: Iran: Karaj | collected 2018-10 | reverse complement strand
GGGAAGGTGAGCCTGTACAAAGGCAAGGAGTGCATCGAAAAAAACATCCCCGAGGAGGACGCTGTGGACCGCCTGATGCAGTTGGTTCTTGGTGCTTAGATTCTGGGGGGTAAAGTCCTTAGGGTCCTTAAAGTCCTTAATGTCCTTAGGGTTCCTTAATGTCCTTAAAGTCCCTAAAATCCTTAGGGTCCTTAAAGTCCTTAAAGTCCTTAATGTCCTTAAAATCCTTAATGTCCTTAAAGTCCCTAAAGTCCTTAGAGTCCCCTCAACTCTCCACTTTCCACTTTAAACTTTAAACTTTAAACTTTACACTTTATAAATGCATGGAACAGAATTTATTGATTTACAACACGCTTACACGAACAAAAGAGCTGTTTAAACCGCTGAACGCCCCGTTTGTGGGGATGTATGTGTGCGGACCGACGGTTTATGGCGACGCCCATCTGGGTCATGCCCGTCCAGCCATCACGTTCGACATCATTTTCCGTTATCTCAAGCATCTTGGCTATAAGGTGCGCTATGTCCGGAACATCACCGATGTGGGGCATCTGGAGCATGATGCCGACGAGGGAGAGGACAAAATCGCGAAGAAAGCGCGTGTGGAGCAGCTCGAGCCGATGGAGGTGGCGCAGTACTACACGAACCGCTACCACGACGCCATGGCTGCCCTCAACGTGCTCCCTCCGAGCATTGAGCCGCATGCCACAGGGCATATCATCGAGCAGATAGAGCTGGTGAAGGAAATCCTAGCCAACGGCTTCGCCTATGAGAGCAACGGCTCCATTTATTTCGACATCGAGAAATACAACGAGAAATATAAGTATGGCAAGTTGTCGGGACGCAACCTCGACGACATCATCAACAACTCGCGTGAGCTTGCCGGCGTGGGCGAGAAGCACAACCAGGCTGACTTCGCACTGTGGAAGAAAGCGCAGCCGGAGCATATCATGCGCTGGCCGAGCCCATGGAGCGACGGTTTCCCGGGCTGGCACTGCGAATGCACGGCGATGGGACGCAAGTATCTCGGCAGCCATTTCGACATCCACGGAGGCGGCATGGACCTGATTTTCCCCCATCATGAGTGTGAGATTGCGCAGTCGGTGGCAAGCCAGGGCGACGACATGGTGCATTACTGGGTCCACAACAACATGATTACCATCAACGGGCAGAAAATGGGCAAGAGCCTCGGCAACTTCATCACACTGCCTGAGTTCTTCGAGGGCACGCACAAGAGCCTGGAGAAGGCATACAGCCCGATGACTATCCGCTTCTTCATCCTGCAGGCGCATTACCGCTCCACCGTGGATTTCAGCAACGACGCGTTGCAGGCTGCTGAGAAGGGGCTGGAGCGTCTGCTCGACGCACACAGCGCATTGAAGCGTATCACACCAAGTGAGCCCGACGGCAAGAGCATGGTGGTGGATATGGCGTTTGTGGATAATCTCCGTGAGAAGTGCTACGAGGCGATGAACGACGACTTCGCCACCCCGAATGTCATCAGCCAGTTGTTCGAAGCCTCGCGTGCCATCAACTCCGTGGCTGACAAGAAAGCGACGATGACTGCCGACGTGCTGCAGGCGCTCACCGGGGTGTTCGAGACCTTCGCGTTCGATCTGCTGGGACTGCGTGCCTCTGCCGGTGCAGCTGCAGGCGGCGACAACTCCGCCCGTGAGGAGGCGTTCGGCAAGGTGGTGGATATGCTGCTCGAGCAGCGTATGAAAGCAAAAGCTAACAAAGACTGGGCAACGAGCGACCTCATCCGCGACAACCTCGCAGCCCTCGGATTCGAAGTTAAGGACACCAAAGACGGATTCACATGGAAATTGTCTTTGTAATTTGCTGAGAAATAGGCAGTTCTAGCAATCCTAGGTTTCCCTAGAATATCCTAGAATTTCCTAGAATATCCTAGTTTCCCTAGTTTCCCTAGAATATCCTAGTTTCCCTAGAATTTCCTAGGTGATCCTAGGTTTTCCTAGGTTTTCCTATATAAACTAAAAACTAATCAAATGGAAAAATTGACAAGAATAATGCTGTGTGTGTCTGCCATTTTTGCTTTGATTATGGCAGGCTTATGCGTCTATGCTGCACAGGCGGACTCTATGTGGTATATCATCGGACTGCTGTGTCTGTTCGTGGCGGTTTGGTTCGGCTATTCGTTCTTCAGGTCCTCGAAAGACGCTAAGAATCGCGACAACGACCGTCCCTGATCTGAGGGAATGCTTTCCCCTGGGCTGTCCCTTTTATGAAAACAGAGTGGGTGTGGCAAAAATTGCCACACCCACTTTTTGATCGGGATAATATGTAATGCTTATTTTCTGATTTCTGCGTTGTATGCGTTGAGGATGGCATCGGCAAGGAGCGAGCCCATCAGCTTATAGCCTGCCACCGTCAGGTGGATGCGGTCGTTCTGCATCAGGCGGGCGTTCCACCAGTTGTTGGCGGCGTTCTGTGTTCCTCCGATGTTATGGAAGTGGTCCCATACGGCAATACCGTTGTCGCGGCCGAAGTTGAGGATGTTGTTCGACACCGACTCATAGGTGGTCAGCGGCACTTTCACGCCTCCTTTGCTGACAAACGAGCCGGGAGGGGTGGTGAGCAGGAAATAGACATTCGGCAGACGATTCCTGATTCCGTCGATCAGGCGGTGGAGCACCTGCGTGTTGTTGTCGTAGTTGAAGTTGCCGTGTGCCTCATTGCCGCCGAAGCTGACGATGACGAGGTCAGGACGTTTCGATGCCACCTGACGGAGCAGCTCTTCGCTGGTGAACTTAGAGGCTCTTGCGCCGTTGATTCCGATGAAATCCACTTTCACGCGCTGCTGGCTGTAGGTGTTGAGGTTGCCTTCAAGCACTTTTCCGATGGTCTGAGGGAAGATGTTTCCCCTCACGTGGCTGTCGCCTATCTGCAGAATCCTGATGGTGCGGTTGCCTCTGGCGATTTCCTTGAAGAGCGGACGCAGATACTGCTGACCGGTGATGACGTTGGGTCTCACCCCCTTGAAGGAGTGGGGCATCGCCACATTTGATGTGGCAGCCGGTGCTTCATTCATCATGTCGTAGTTCTCTTCGAGCACGATTCTGGGAGAAGCCATGTTTGAACCAAGGTTGAGCTTATCTACTTCAGCCTTAATGGGGGTTGGCGAAGGCATTCCGATTTCCGACATGCTTACGATATTCTCATAAATCTCTTTTGAGTCGTCATCTCCCGGACCTGGAATAATTGCATTAGATGCATTCATCTGGGCTGTTGCCAACGCAAACGAAAGCATCGTTATGATTTTTTTTGATAAATTTCTCATATCCTTCTTTATTTCATTCATTATTAACGTGTTAATCCTAAAAACAACACTTTTTCTTTTCTTTCCGCTGCAAAGTTACGAAAAAAAACCGACTTTTTGGGGGTTCTGTAAGTGTCGTTTAAACAATTTTAAATGAATAGGGTGCATATTAAGACTTTTTTAGGTTTCGGCATGAAATGTTAATTTTTGTGGTCGCGATGCTGCAGTTTCTCTAATAATCGACAGATCCGCGATGCTGTAAATTTTCACTATTCACTATTCACTATTCACTTTTCACTGTTCACTTATAAGATTCTTCATTCTTCATTTTCTTCATTCTTCATTTTTTTCATACCCTTTTTACACTGAAATTGCTTTTAATTCAGGAAATATTCGTAACTTTGCAGTTTGAAAGAGAATCTCACAATTAGTTTAATCCAAAAGTTTCTGAAAATGAGAACAAAACTAATGTTTTTCATGTTGGCGGCCATTACGCTGACAGCTTGTTCGAGCGATGATAATGAAAGCGGCAACAACTACCAGACAAACCGGCCCAAACGTACCTACAGGTTGGAAGTGCAGGCTTCAAACGGTGCTAAGACACGGGCACTCGAGCTCGATCAGACGACGGGGAAAAAACTCACCGCTTACTGGGAACAGGGGGAGAGTGTGGGTATGCATGCCTGGTACGATGAAGGGGATGTTGTCTCTCCAGAATATATCGGTTATATCACTGCCAACCAGACTGGCAATCCCACCACGTTCGTCGGTGATGTGGAAGAAGCATCCAACTACCATTATATAGATGTGGGTACGGAACTTGTGTTCACCTATCCCAACTCATCTGCCAGTGGTTATGTGTTCCAATATAAGGACGGGCAGGACGGCACAATCGAAAAAATAGCCACAACGTTCGACTACGCCAGCGCCACAGCCAAGGTGAAGGCGTTCACAGCCCAGCAAGGCGGCGACAAGTTGTATATTATGCTTGAGGGCAGCGAAGAGGGCGGAAACAAAATCATCTTCCGGAACCACACAGCCATCACCGCATTCTCGTTTGAGGACGAGGACGGAAACACCTTGCTGCCATCTTATTTCGAGGTGAACGGCAAAGGACTGGTGGAGGAGTACGACTTATTGAACGATGAGTACCTCTGCTTCCACGACGACGACAGTGACCCTGTTTTCAAGAAGGGACTGATGATCGAACAACTTCCCAGTCCCAAAACCGTCTATCTGGCGATGTTGAACAAATATAATGCAAAAACGGAGTACACCTTCTTCGTAGTAGCCCGTAAGGAGAATGGAATAGAGTCGCATAACTATAAATGTAAGGTGAGGGCAAACTTGCAGCCAGGCACATTTTATGCCACCACTCTCAAGATGGAATTAATAAATGGTCCTTTTTCTAATGAGAATTAATTATTTTTAGTTATAGGAACTATTGAATCTGCAAAATTATAGGAGCATAAAAACCTATATTGTTCCTAACCCCAAATTATCATTCATTTTATGAAAAAAAGAATATACATAACACCCGGCATCATCGTGACACCCATGATGACGGACGAGCTGATGGTGTCGATTGGTGCATCGCGCGATGCTTACGGAATAGCCAACGAGTCGGAATGGAGCAGTGGCTCCGATGACGAAGACCCACAGCAGGGAGCCGGCTCCAAATCAAACAAAAACGACCTGTGGATTGACCCAAGCGCTGCTGAGCCATCCAATTCGCCATCGCTTTGGTGAGTTTTTTTAGATTCAAGATTTCGTGTTTGGGGACCTTAAAGTCTTAAAGTCTTTAGAGTCCTTAAGGTTCATAAATTCCCTAAATTCCCTTACCCCTCTCAACCCTCAATTCTAATAACAATGAGAAAACTGATATTTACCTTGTTGCTTTTTGCCGGCATGATTGCTGCTGAGGCACAGCGAGCCAAAGAGCTGGACCAGCCGAAGCTGGTGGTGGGCCTGATGGTCGATCAGATGCGTTGGGATTACCTCACCCGCTATGCTGACGTTTATTGCGACGGCGGCTTCAACCGTATGATGCGCGAAGGTTATAACTGCAACCGCTGCCTGATTAACTATATTCCGGCTATCACCGCGGTAGGACACACCTCTGTGTATACGGGAAGCGTGCCGGCGATGACCGGCATTGTGGGCAACACGTTCGAGCTGAACGGGCGTAACACTTATTGCACCACCGACACAACCGTCGCAGGGCTGGGCACATACGACCGCGACGGAAAACCGAACCCCAATGTGTCGGCTGGCAAGAACTCTCCTCACAACCTGCTTGTGACAACCGTCACCGACCAGCTGCGGCTCGCCACAAACTTCCGTTCGAAAGTAATCGGAGTGGCGCTGAAAGACCGTGCGTCGATTCTGCCGGCAGGACACAGCGCGAACGCCGCATACTGGATGGACAACCACTCCATGAACTTCATCACGAGCACTTACTATATGGATAAGCTGCCGCAGTGGGTGACTGATTTCAACAACCGCAAGCTGGGCGACCAGTATATGGAGAACCTGGCTTCGCGCAACAAGAGCATCACCGACGGACCATGGCACCTGCTCTACGATGAGAGTAAATACGTGCAGTCGGCTCCGAAAAACCAGAAATGGGAAAATACCATTGACGGAAGCCTGAAGCAGTCGCCGTGGGGGCAGACCATCACGTTCGACATGGCGAAAGCCGCCATCGAGGGGGAGCAGCTGGGAGCCAACCCGGCGGGCGTGCCCGACTTCCTCTGCGTGAGCATATCATCGACCGACATGCTTGGTCACCGCGTCAGTCCCAACTCCATTTGGGAGGAGGACACGTTCCTCCGTCTGGACAAGGACATCGCCGACTTCCTCGACTATCTCGACCGACGCGTCGGCAAAGGCAATTACCTGATTTTCCTCACTGCCGACCATGCGGGCATGCACAACCCTGCGTTCAAGAACGAGCATCATCTGCCTGCCGGCACGTTTGAGACGAACGTGATACGTCCGGAGCTGGAGTCGCATCTGAAATCGCAGTTCCCGGCGTTCGACCGTATCGTGTCGGGCATCAACAACATGCAGGTGCATTTCTCTAAGGAGGTGAAAAGCAGCAGTCAGTATGACGAGATTCGACGTGCAGCCATCGCCTGGTTGCTGCAGCGTCCGGAAGTGGCGTATGCATACAGCCTGGATAATATCCCGGAATTCGTGCCGGAGCCTATCCGCACGATGACCATCAACGGCTATAACCCATCGCGTAGCGGACAAATCACCATCGTGTTCCAGTCGGGATTTCTGGAGGATTATGCGTCGAAAAGCGAGACGGAGAAGCCCGGATATGTGTATAAAGGCACCACACATAGTGTGTGGAGCCCTGACGACACACATATACCGCTGATTTTCATGGGATGGAACGTTCCCCATGCCTGGGACAACAAGACCTGTTACATTGTGGACATCGCAGCCACAGTTGCTGCCCTGCTCAACATCCAGCAGCCCAACGCCTGCGTGGGACATCCGATTTTTTAGTTTTTTTGTTCTAGGTTTTTCTAGGTAATCCTAGGTTTTTCTAGGCTTTCTTAGTTTTTCCTAGTTTTCCTAGTTTTTCCTATATTATCCTATATTATCCTATATTATCCTATAATATCCTATATTATCCTATATTTTTCCTAGTCTTCCTAGAACTCCCCAAAATATTAACTATAACTCCTGATTAAGTCAAATGATAAAGAAATTCATCCTTACTGTGTCAGTTGCAGCGTGGTCGTGTGTGAGCTCACAGGCGCAGACTGCAATGGCGAAGAACTATAAAGATGTGGGTAATGCCAATCCGCTGAGTTCGTGTGTCTTTTGCGCTGACCCGACGGCAATCGAATATGAAGGCCGCGTTTATGTGTATGGCACGAACGACCATCAGCAGTTTATCCATAACGGGAAGAGTGGCTCCAACGGCTACGGAAATATCCGCTCGCTCGTGGTGTTCTCGTCTGCCGACATGGTGAACTGGCAGTTCCATGGCACCATCGACGTGGCAAAGGTATGCAGTTCGTGGGGAGGACGGTTCGCTGCCTCATGGGCGCCGTCTGCCACTTGGCGCAAATCGGCAATCGGCAAGGATGAGTTCTTCCTCTATTTCGCCAACAGCGGCGGCAGCATCGGTGTGCTCCATGCCACCTCCCCCGTCGGCCCGTGGCGCTCACCGCTGGCCAAACCGATGATAGAGCAGGACACACCAGGGGTGAGACCTTGCAGTTGGGTGTTCGACCCAGGGGTGGTCATTGACGACAACGGCACAGGATGGATTGCATTCGGAGGAGGCGACCCGCAACCCACCGGATCGAAGCTGATGCCCGGAAACTCCCGAATCGCCAAGCTGAAGCCCTCGATGACTGGTATCGACGGAAGTGCTGTCAATCTGCCTGCTCCCTACCTGTTCGAGGCGAGTGAGCTGAACATGATGAACGGACGGTTCGTCTATACATACAACACATCGTGGAGCGACCGCAACGACTGGTCGCAGTATGCCAAACGGGGCAACAACGCCGCTCCTTCGTCGTGCAGCATGTGCTATATGGTGACTGATAATCCGCTTGACCCTGATTCATGGGAATACCGTGGTGAGTATGTGCCCAACGAAGGCAACTTCGGAATGGGGTGGGGAAATAACCACACGCACCTGCAGAAATTCGGCGACAACTACTACCTCTTCTATCATTCCACGCTGCTGGAGTCGAGCATGCAGACCGGAGGCTCCGGCTATCGCTCGATTGGTGTGGATAAGCTGACGGTCAACGAGAGCACGCAGAAACTCAATAAGCTGACGATGACGAAAACTGGTGTCACATCAGTCAAAAACCTCAATCCCTATGAGCTCCAGCAGGCTGAGACCATGGCGACAAGCGGCGGAGTCAGCTATGAGGACTTCACGAACATCAACACCACCTCGTACAGCACGCTCGGCAACGACGCATGCCGTAACCTACAGGTCAGGATGGCGTCGGGGGCGTGGACGATGCTTCGTAACGTGGATTTCGGTGAGCATGGAGCGTCAGCGTTCACCATTCGTGCGAAAGGTAGCGGAACCGTGCGGGTGCGACTGGGTAGCAAGACTGCAACGCCCGTTGCCACAATCGAGTTTTCATCTACTGGTTTTGAAGACCACACCGTGGAAGTGGATCCGGAGAAGACAAAGGGCGTGAAGAGCATGTATATCATCTTCTCTAATGCCACGAATGTGCGGTTCGACTCCTGGCAGTTCACGGAAGCGGAATCGACCGGCATCGACAGCCCGGCAGCGGATGCCAAGGCTGCCGGCACTACCCGCTATTACGATCTCTCCGGCCGCCGGATTTCTCCGTCGGAAATGAAAGGTAAAGTCGTGATTGAGGAATTTGAGGACCAGCAGGGTGTCCGCCATGTGCGTAAACGCATGCTTTAGAAGACAGAGACTTTCTTCATTTAAAGAAGAAGAGAAGACAAGAAGACGAGAAGGCAAGTCCTTCCACATACACAGACAGTCCACTGACATTGGAAATATCCCAGTCAGTGGACTGTCGCTCATTAAAATCGTCTCAGTTCTTCTAAGCCCGTCTTTTTCTCTTATTAGAACTTATTTTGACGTTTCTGCCTCAACCTCTACTTTTTTTGATTCTGTTTCCTCTGCGGGCTCTGCCTTATCTGCTCCAGGTTCTGCGCTCTGTTCTTGAGGTTCCGTTGCTTCTTGTGACTCTGCTCCCTCTGGCTTTTCTGTGGTTGCTGTGCTTCCGGTTTCTGCCGGTACAACCTCATTCGCTAAACCTCCTTTCTTGATGGCTTCCATCAACCGCTCGTAAGTGGCATTGGTCTCTTCGGAGAGTGCCTGTCGGGCGTTCGCGTCGGCGTGGAATTTCTCGATGTCGAGCATGAGCTGTGATTTCACGGAATCGCTGACAATGTGAACTTCCTCTGAATCGATAGCCTGTAATGCACCTGTGACGATGGAATCAATCTTGGCTGCCTCTTCGGCGTTCTCGAAGTTGAGGGCGTCGATTGCTTCCTGGGCAGCGCTGAGTGTGCTTTCCACATCGGCTTTGGTCCGCTCTTCTTTTTGCTCATTTGTTAATCCGCAACAGAAACTCATTGCTCCGATAAACAGGGCGCACAGAATGGCTGTGGCGGCAAAGAAATTTGTTCTAAACTTTCTCATAACTAAAAAATTTTTTGATTAATGTAATGAATGAAAATATTGGTTTTTTATCATGACCGGCAGCCGCTTGGCTCAAGACGGGGTAAGCTGTCGTCTGCCACAAGTATTTGTGGTGGTTTAGAGTAAATGTCTCAATGCTAAGAAAATCATACATCGTACATAATTAAATCTTTAAATCAAATCAGATCCTTTTTACTTCCGAAACTTGTATTTATTTAAAATATAAATAATTTGTTCTAAAAGGAAAGACCGTGTTATGTTTTATGATTTTCTTCCCGTTTTCCCTGTAATAAAAAGTTTCCCAACCTTTTCCTGTGTCTAAATATATTGCATACTTTACTTTCATTTTTACTAATTCGTCGACAAATTCTGTCATACGCATCTTTTCACTGGCCTCTATAAAATGTAATTTGCCATTTAATTCAGCCAAGACCCTGAAGTGATTCTTGCTTTTAACAGTTTTTATTTTACATGGTTTATAATTATATATAACCATCCACTGTAAGAAACCCATTCCATTGTTGTTGGATGCATTTTTTAAGTCTTGTTTGTTGTAGGAAAAGTGATATCTGTTATTATACCAGGTGAATACTCCTATGTTTTTAGGAGATTTTCTTTCATACAATTTCCCTTTAGAGACACAACTGTATACAAGTCTTTTCTTAGGAGATTTAAATAAGTTAAAATCTGTTGTAAAGTCTGCACAACACACTAAATTGCCTCCTTCAGGCATAGATCTTGATATTACCAATTCAATACTTTTATATTCTATTGGTAAATCAAATATTTTATTTTCTGAATTATTTTTACACCCAGAAAGACATAAAACTGTGATTATTATTAAAATAATTTTTTTGCAGTTATTCCTTTGCATCTGTATTTCTAATTTTATTTGATTTCCAGGATAGTACTATACTAATTCCTTATTTCTTCAGCTGGATCAAGCATGAACCAACTTACTTTATAGTTCTCTGGATGCGGAAGAAAAGACACTATACTAAAGTGGCAGTGGGGAGGACAACCTGGTCTGCTGGCATTTCCGGTTCTTCCTACTTTTCCAATAGTTTAACCTTGTGATACTATTTCAAACGGATGTACTAGTATTTCACTCATGTGGGCATAATGATATATTCTTCCGCCTAATCCAAGTATTTCTACCGTATTTCCACCTTGATATTTACCGTCATCTTTTATTGTTCTTATTACAAGTCCTCCTGCTGAAGCTTTTATTTCTGCTCCTGTGGGAGCAAACACGTCTATACCCCTGTGTCTATGGTCTCCCCAAGGTTGACCAAATGATTGAGGATGATAATTGTTAGGTGCCGTACTAGGTACTGGATTTGCTATATGGCCAACTGGCCAAAACAGATACAGTATCAATACTCCCACGCATGACAGTAATACTTTGTGACGCTTGAAAAAATTAAATTTCATCTTAATTTGGAATTAAATGTTACTAATACAAATTTCGTTAGTTTTTGAATAGGTTGATAATTAGTATTAGATGCCTAATTATTATATTCTCTCATTTTATTATTCCAAAAAGGGGTAAAAGGTAAACATCCCTTTTTTAAATTTCAAGATTTTAATGAAGGTCAGTATGAAAAATCGTGCTATCTTTGGTGAAAGGTAGCACGATTAAAGTGTTATGAAAAAACAAATCCTTATTATGATAATAGTTTCTTTAGTCGATCTGTGCAGTTACATTCCTTGCCACATATCCAGTTATTTCATAACCTGAAGGTAACTCTGCCTTAGAACCTGTAATTAAACAAGCTGGCATGGTCACGAAACAGAAAAGAAGAACGGATAGCGTTGTTCTGTTCTTACCTTTTATTTCAAAAGATGCATTTTCAATCGGAACTACGGTTCCATCGGGCAACACAATTTCTGTGATTGTTCCAGACAATCTTCCACGGGTTCCCCACCAGGATGATTTCTTAGCTAATGTCACTTTTGCTTTAGCTGTTGAACCATAAGGTATGGCGGTTTTTCCGTCCACATTGACATCACGTGCCACTTTAAAAAGAATGTTTTCTCCTTCGTCCACATCGCGTGCTCTAACTGTGTTGATTGCCTGAAATGGGATTGGGGTTCCTGCTTTGATCGTCACTTCTTTTTGAGCAAATCCGGTCAAGGATATTATGCTCAGAACTAATGTCAGTAAGATTTTTTTCATTTTTTCTTCGCTTAACCGTGATGCGTAGGGCTGAGTTGTTAATAAAAAGATTGTTTCCGATGCAAATATATTAAAAAAACATCTTTAAGCGTATCACCTCTCTCTGTCTGGTGTACGAAGTGGGGGTCAGGGTGTACGAAAATCTGTGTCCGGGGTGGTTTTTTCTATTTCCTCCAATAGTTTTGTAAGTGCTTTCGATGTGGCTTGTATCGTGATTTTCTCTGTCGTCCCTAATCGGTTCACGGAAAATGTGAGAAGCTGTTTGCTGGGCTGGATACGAAGGATATAGTCGGTGTTCACCATGTAGGACCTTCCGAGAAGCATGAAATGTTTTCGACAATCTGCGGTCAGCTGCTCGTCCATCATCCTGGCTATCTCTGCACGCTGGTAGGTCAGCGTGTTGATGACTCCCCCGTCGGTGAGGTAGATGTTGCAGTAATTGCCGTCTGCGAGTATGTAGAGAATGTTGTCTTGCCGTAGATACAGCACTTCACTTTTGTTTTTTATCGTTAATACAGGCTGCTCTTTCATGTTTTTGGTTATGCATTTCGATAATGTGTGTACATTATTTTTGATTTTGGTTACAAATCTACAAAAAACTTTGTTTTGTCATTTCTCCCTTTTTGGGCTAAGGTACGAAGATACGGTTATGGTGTACGAAAGACAGATGTGTCTAATAGATTCTCCGCCTCTGAATGGTGGATGGACTCAACTGTTGCTGCCACTTCTTCCCCCTTCGGCATAAAACCGTTTATAGGCAGTTCTTAGGCTGTATTTTCGTCTACCTCAAAGTGTAATTAGTTAGATCTTTTTTCTATGAAAAAAAAAGTCGGAGCACTCACAAAGATGTCTTATTAGTTGAGAAAAAATGCTATGACGAACAGAAGCAGAGCAAATGGCATTCCGATGACGGTTGCCAATAAAAACGTTTTGATAATCGATTTCATAATTAGATGATTAAATTAGATGATAAAATGATTGTAAATAAAATTTCTCATATTTCTTATATCTATATATCCAAAAGGGACAAAAGGTAAACATCAATTTATTATTTATTCTAAAGTTTTTTTCTGAATGTTTCCCACCCTTGGTCTGAGTAAGTTTTTTCCCTCTTTTTCCATTATCGGAATCGATAATCTTTTTCTTTTTTAGCCATCCCACTATCCTCCATGGGCCGCAGGCTCGTTAACTCTCATTTTCGCAGAAAATTAACTTCATCCAAAACGCCAAAATAAATTATTAATTATTAATTATTAATTGTTAATTAAAAAAAGACTCCCATTCAAAAAATCAAATTGTTGCTAGTTTGAAAAAATCAACAAAAAAATTTTTTATTACAAACTTTATCCCTATATTTGCAAATCAAATGCCAAAGGCAGAGGGTGATGATTACTTTTTTTCACATCCCTCCAGGCTTTGTTTTTTTTATTTGTGTTTACTTTCGGGCATAATCATGTATTATTAAGTGAATGTGTTCTTCTGAACTGAATCACAAATGGTAAATGCTTATGCTCCTCTGATCAGAATCAAGGACCGCTAAGTCATGGATGAATTCAACCGGAAATTCGAACAGTTCAAAAACCGATACGAGCAGAAGACGCTATGCTATCTGACTTCCAGGTATTCCTCACTTCGCCAAGAGGATATAGAGGATGTCATACAGGAGGCGTACATCGTGTTGGTTGAGAATTTAAGAGCGGGGAAAGTGGGTGGCCTCGACTATCGCTATTTCCTCAAAATTTGCAATAATCTCTGTCTGAAAAAAGTCAAAGGGCTAGGAGGGACCATAATTGTAAGTATCAGCGATGATGATGAGTTCTTTCAGGAAGGACGTGTAAACATGTCGAAGGTGGATCAGATTCTCCAGGCCGCCAATGAGGCTGAGTCCAAATCCGATGAGATTAATCAGATGGTTCGTGACGCGTTGGACCGTATGGCAACGAAATGCCGTGAGATGCTTTGGAATTTCTATGCCAACGAACTGAGCTGGGCCACGATTGCCGGCATGTTCGAATTGAAAAATGCCGACACGGCAAAGGCAACCGCAAACAGATGCAGGAAGCGGCTATTAGAAAAGTTTTATGAAATAAAAAAGGAAAGGAGTGGAAATGTTAAATAATAAAAATAGCGAAAAGGAACGGATTCTCCGAAATCTTGCCCCGAAGGAGGGGAACGGGAATCTGAATGATAACAGTGAACGAATTGAACGCTTCCTCCGCGACCAGATGTCGGAGGAGGAAAACGCGGCGTTTGTCAGCGATCTCCAGAGCGACCCCGCTCTCAGGGAGCAGGCACAGATCATGGCGCTCCTCATCAAAGGGATGAAAGAGGAACGCAAAGAGCAGGAGAGGGTAGAGGTTGATACTCTACCTGCGGCTGCAAAACCGGTTCCTGCTGCTGCTAAAAATAGCGGAATATTCACGAAGTTGCTCTTCTGGGCTTGTGCTATGGCTGCTTTGTTCGTTCTGGTTTTTCAGCTCGTCAAACCGTCTTATTCATATATGGATTCGCAGGTTTCAGAAGCAGCTGTGCGGGTGCAACCTAATGCGCAGAAACAAGTTGCCGACAACGGCAACCATGGCAAGCTTGCACAAACCCTGACGGAGACAATGACGGAAAATGAACAGAACGAAGAGACAGCGGCAGAAGGCGGAGAACTGCCTGAACTGGAAATTCACGCTGGGGCAGCTAAGGTGAACAGTATCGTAAGGCAGCTGGCTGAGCTCGACCAGAAACTCGCAAATGATAAAGACCTTGAGCTGGTTATTTTCGAACTGCGGAATATCCTCGACAATATCCAGTCCCACAATGAGTACTATGCCCGGTATGAACCATACGAGAATAAAATTAAACGGATGCTCTACGACGCCTACATCAAGACCAACGACTTGAACCTCGCCCTTGAAATGAAGAAGTCTTTGGATGATACGGAATGGGCCATCAATCAAGATGATGAATGAAAGAAGGGTTCTCCGGTTCACGGATGCTGGTGGTTCCTCCACTGTTTCTCAGGATGATGGAGGACGACCCGTTGATGTCGGAACTCCATATCACCGACATCGGCTATTATCCGCATGCCAGCCATCATGAGATATCCCGCACAAATCCTATCAGCCAGTATGTGATTATCTACTGCGTGGAGGGCCGTGGACAGTTCTGGTGGACTGCCAGGGACGGTGTGCGGCATGAGCATCAGGTCGGTGCCAACCAGTATTTCATACTTCCTGCCCATTGCCCTCATGGCTACACCGCCTCCAAAGCGCATCCTTGGACCATCTACTGGATCCATTTCGACGGAAGGCTCGCTTCGTACTACGGGGAGGGGGCAGGGCAGCCCGTCACTGTCCGCCCGGAAATCCACTCGCGCATCAGCAGCCGTCAGAACCTCTTTGAGGAGATATTCAATGTGCTGCAGCTCGGATTCACACGCGAGAATCTCGCTTATTCTTCGTCTCTACTGCATTATTATCTGGGATCATTGCGGTTCGTGGTGCAATACCGCCTCTCGTCGGCCGCCAATCAGGTGAATCCGCAGAACGTGGTGGAGGCTGTCATCCATTATATGTCGGAGAATATCGAGAAGCATCTCACGCTCGACAGTCTCTGTGCCTACGCAGGCTATTCGTCGAGCCATCTCTCTGCACTGTTCCACGCAGCCACGGGCCATGCTCCGCTTGAGCATTTCAACATCATGAAAATAAAGGCGGCATGCCAGCTGCTGCTCGACACACCCATGCGGGTGAACCAAATCTGCCATAAGGTGGGGTTCACCGACTGCTATTATTTCTCCCGCCTGTTCCGCAAAATCATAGGAATGCCGCCCTCCGACTACCGTAAGAAGTTGTAGAATCTCCTATAATCTCTTATTATTTCCTATTATTTCCTATAAAATCTACAGAAACTATCTAAAAAACTACAGCTTCCTAAGTCTGAACGTGTCGAACACCACCCATGAAAGGGCTTCCTCCATCATTATGGGGCAGCGGATACCGATTTTCACTGAGTCTGTGTTCTCGAGCCTGAACCGCAGTTTGTTGAGGTAATGTCCATGAGTGAAATAATAGCTGGAAGCAGGCAATGCCATCGGACTATAGCCGGGTGAAACCTCTTCTTTGTAAAGTGGATCATCTGGAATAGGCTCCGTGCAACATTCCGACGCCCAGTTCAGAAGACGGACAGAGTCGGTGCCGGCATAAAGCCAAGTCGAGGAGAACAAGGTGCCGTTCTCCTTGTCCTTCGCCGCATTATAATAATGTTTAGTCCATTGGGGCGTTTTAGGCTGATGAAAACCATGGACACTCAGTTCATATTCGCCGGGCTCCAGACCGTGAACCACCTGCCAGAAGTCGAATGTCTGACAATAGAATGAGGCAATGCTGATATTGCCGTCATCGTACATATTCAGATCCGAATTGGTTGAATGACTCCATCCTGAGCACTTGTCATAAAGGTCCGGGTTGACGATTTTCAGCGTCGGCTCCTCGCCGTGAACCAGGTCGGTTGGCATATATTCCGGATTCTCGCTGGGAGGAACGTCTGACTTGTTTCCGTTCTTGATGCCGTTCAGCTGATATAAGCTGTCGCCTGCCACACAGGCAAACAGCAACGAAACCACGGTCGAGATGGTGAGCCATGTGTTTTTCAGGTCTTTCTTCTTTTCACCAACTGCCAATTCCAGCGCTTTGCTCACTTCCACCACATGCTGGTATCTCTTGTCGATGGGGTCCATACAGCGTTCGGCTATCTTGTCGAACTTCTTCCCCATATGCATCTCCTTCAGAATCACTCCGAAGCTGTAGATGTCGTTCCTCATGTCGGGAGAATCACCGTTGATCTGCTCGGGGGAGGCGTAGCCACGAGTACCTCCCGATTTCTTCAGCACGGCATACGACGAGGTGTCTGCCAGACCGAAGTCAATCAGCCGCACCGAAGAGCCGGCGCTTGTGATGAGGATATTGGCTGGCTTCAGATCTTGATGTATCACATCTCTCTGGTGAAGATAACCGAGTGCAGCCACTATCTCCTTGATAATCTTTATTCGGGCTTGTCTGCTGTCTTGTTTGCTGAGGAAATCAGCAAGTGTCTCACCTTCTATCCACTCCATCACGATGCACATACCGTAGGGCTCCACACGCTCCAAGCCGAAGGTCCTGACGATATTCGGGTGCTGCATCTGAATCATCACCTCAAACTCTTTGCGAAGCATCTCCTGATACAGAGGCTGGTCTTCAACTTCCTCACGCAGACATTTCAGCAGCCACCACTGCCCGTAGCGCTGTGCTTTCACAAGACGGTTGAGTGAGGTCGTACGGTAAAGGGTGAAGTTGGTGAACTGGCTGTTGATACCCTCAAAGTTGTCTGCTATGAATACTGAGTGGTCGTTGTCGCCCATTTTCGCATTGTTTGATGAGTGTCAAATAAATCAGAGGTGAACTGCAAGTCTTTTATCCACGTGCCGTAGGCTCGTTAACTTCCATTTTCGCAGAAAATTAACTCCATTCCGCAGGAATATAACTCCATTTGCAGGAATATAACTCCATTCCGCAGGAATTAACTCCAATTTCTGAAAGAAATATAACTCCCAAATGAAATTTTACTCCCGTCCGTTTACGGCTCTTCCACTTCGAGAATCACGCCGCTGTCGATGCCTGCCTTATAGCTGAACGGTCCCGTTGTCTTGCCGTCGGGGGTGTGGTGGATAAGGTTGCCCAAATAGAGCGGCTCGCTCTCTATCATCAGCGGACACTCGAAGGTGTCGTCGACTGCCAGCTTGGAATTCACCGACTCAAGCACGACGAACCGTCCGCCGCCTAGGTGCTCAATCACCAGCTTGCGGTCGGGAAGCCATCTGACATTTACCCTCAGCCCAATGTCGAGGTTCTTGGTGTTGATATGTCGGGAGAGGATAAAGTCGCTGCTTTGGTTCTTGCCTTCCGGGTCAACCGACAAAAGATACGTGTCGTAGTCCTGGAATCCCAGGTATTTGGCAAGCACATTGAGGGTGCTGGGCCTGGTGTTGGCGGGTTCACCTGTGAAATACCCCCACATGCGCTTCAGCGTGTTGATGCCAACTATCTCATGTGTGAGTTGTTCTATCTGTGAGGCAAGCCATTCGAAGTCGTATGCCGTCTCCATCTTACGGCCTGCTTTCTTCTCGATGGCTTCTCTCATGACAATGCTGTTCATATCTGTCTTTTTGTTTTGTCCCACAAAGATACAACATTCTTCAATAAAAACAAAATCCAACCCCCGTTTTGGACGCAAGTGGATGTAAGTGGATTGAAATGGACTGTTTTTTGCCGGTTTTATCCAGCCAAAACACACTTTCACCCCCCCAATTCGTCAATCCCAGTAAAAATAAAAATTCATAAAAATGATAATTCCTGCTTAATGCAAATATTCTAACGATTCTGGAACAGCGAGCGCAATGTAAGCTTGCTTAATCATTGCCGAGTCGTGACAGAATACTGCGAAGCGAAATTCCTTTAATTCCTGTGAAAATAATCAAATGTCCAAATAATCAAATAAAT
>JAEEGL016081047.1_pt1 | contig 18161 bp, 14 predicted proteins | sample 9134231 | NCBI WGS metagenome assembly JAEEGL01 (sample SAMN16246548, study PRJNA631951) | gut metagenome | biome: gut microbiome; feature: rumen; material: fiber-attached | host: Bos | place: Iran: Karaj | collected 2018-10 | reverse complement strand
CGAGGAATCCCCACACCATCATGCGGGGCACGATGCCGAAGCCTTTCTTGTTGTACACGCCCTCGCGGATGCGCAGGGCCAGCATCTCGCCAAAAGTGGCGAGGATGGCAAACTTGAAGAATGCCATGATAAAGGGGTGAGCCTTGGTCAAAGCCTCGAACCAGGCGAAGAATCCCGTGGCAGGGATAAAGAAGGGGGCCAATACGACCACCACAATCAAGATTACAAGCCAGTCTTGTTTTTTCATGTTGTAAAGTATTTGTTATTGTTTTAATTCAGATTGTTCAGCGCGGAATACTCTGGGTGTTTTATCGTATTATTATATCAATCAAATCTTTGTCAGCGCTGCTGAAACCCACTTGCAGCACTATCTCACTTCCCGCAGGTATCGGCGCCATCTCCTGGGTCTCTTCGTTGAACATCCGCAGCCAATAGGGGTCGATGTCTATATCAAACGTCTGGGAAACACCATCGGTGACAGACACCCGCTTGAAACCCACCAACTGCTTGCGGGGTTCCAAACTGCCCCCTTTCCCTTTAAGGTACACCTCTACCACAGTACTGCTGCCAAAAGTTTTTTTAACAGGCTTTTTTTCCATCACCACCACTCCACACACCTTGCCGGCTTTGTAAAGAACATTCTCCAACCGATACTTGGCATAGTTCAACCCATAGCCGAAGGGGTACAATGGCTCCTCGGTCATATAGCGGTAGGTGCGGCCAGCCATGTCGTAGCTCTCGTAAGGGGGCAACTGCGACGTACTTTTATAAAAGGTGACAGGAAGCCGTCCGAAGTTGTCGTTGCCCAACAAAGCCTTTGCCACAGCAGTGCCCATGTCCTGTCCGCCGTACCAACACTGCATGATGGCGTTGCACTTCAGTGTCTGATTGTCCAAAGCAATTGCACTGCCGCTGCACAGCAACAGCACCACAGGCTTGTGATTGCGTTGCAGTTGGATTATCTCCTTGCGTTGGTTTTCGGGCAATTCTATAAGGGTACGGTCGCCTTGGTCGAACCCTGGCATATTCACAGACAGTTGCTCTCCTTCCAGTTCGGGGTTAAGACCTCCGGCATATACTATCACGTTGGCTTTCTTGGGTGAGTCGACCAAAGTGAAATGACTTTCCAGCCCTTCTTGAAGACCGACGGTATGTTTGGGTGTACCGCTATAGTTGCCCAAAGGCATCAATGTGTCAGTGGCGTTGGGACCTGTGAGATAAATCTTGGTGTCCCGACTCAAAGGCAAAAGATCTTTGTGGTTCTTCAGCAGCACCAGAGAGCTCAACGCCACATCCGCAGGGCTGACACCCGAAGGCTTTATAGTCGCCGTAGGGCTCATCTCCATCACCCGCAGACGTGTACGCAGGATGCGGCGTACATGGCGGTTTATCATCTCCTCACTGATATAGCCTGAATCCAAAGCTGTACGCAAGGCATCCAGCCCGTTGCCGCACTCCAAATCCACCTCGCTGCTGAAGAAGGCGTCGGCCGCCGCCTGTACGGGGGTGGCATGGGTCTTGTGGCGGGGGATGACGGTGTCGCGATCCCAACAGTCGTTCAACGCCCAGCAGTCTGTCACCATCATCCCGTCGAAGTGCCACTTGTTGCGCAGTATGTCCACCAGCAACTCTCGGTTGGTGCAGCACGGCTCGCCGTTCAACCTGTTGTAGCCGCACATCACCTGTTGCACATCGCTGTTCTTGATGATGTATTCAAAGGCAGGCAGATAGGTGGTCCACATGTCTCGTGGCGACACCCGTGCATCGAACTCATGACGCACCCCCTCGGGGCCGCTATGCACAGCCAAATGTTTCAAACAGGCCGCTGCCGAAAGATGTGAGGTATCGTTTCCAGAATAATTATGCTGCAACCCGTTCACACACGCCAATCCCATTCGTGCCGTAAGGAATGGGTCTTCACCGTAGGTCTCCATGCCGCGCCCCCAACGCGGGTCGCGGAAGATGTTGATGTTGGGTGTGAAGAATGTAAGTCCTGTGTAGGTGGTCGGCTCGGAGAATATCGTCGAGTTGGTGTCAAGGGCTTCGAGATACTTCATCCGTGCCTCGTATGCCGTCTGGGCAAACACCCGCCGAACCAACTCCTCGTCGAACGATGCCGCCAAGGCTATGGGCATGGGCCACACTGTTGCCAGCCCGTTGCGCGCAATGCCGTGCAGGGCCTCGTTCCACCAGTTGTAGGCCGGCAGACCCAGCGAGGGAATGGCGGGGTTGCAGTGTTCCATCATGTTCAGTTTTTCGTCAAGCGTGAGTCGCGACAACAAGTCTTCCACGCGCTCGTCGATGGTCAGCGTGGTGTCCTGGAACGGGAAGGTGTGTGTTATAAGGTGTATGCTGCGATTAAGGTTGCGTACCTTTGTGTCAAAATTATCGGGTCTGATTAGCCTATAAATAGTTATTAGGCCAATGCAGCAACATAGTGTACATGCCAGAATAATTGCAATTCGTTTCATCTTGTCAGGGGTTTAAAGTATCATGCGGGGGCACCGCAAATGCGATGCAAAGATACATTTTTTTTTTCATATAGCAATAATTTCATGCCGCGAAAGTCGGTGATGCGCCGTTGCAAATCCTGCCGATATGTGTGGATTGTACGGTAGTTTTGTATCATATATATATTCGTTGGATATATATGTGATATATATGTAATATATATGTGATATATATATGATAGAAAACAGATTGATTATGAGCGAAAAAATAAGGCGGCAACTTGTGGGTTGCCGCCTTGGTGATTAGTGTTATGAAAAGTTTGATTATTCGAAAGATGCGATGGCTTGTTTGATGAGTTCCATGGCTTCGCGGAGCTGTTCTTCGGTGATAACCAGCGGGGGTGCGAAACGGATGATGTGCTGGTGGGTGGGTTTGGCCAGGACACCGAGGTCGCGCATCTTGAGGCAGACGTCCCAGGCTTCTTTGCCGTTGTGGGGCTTGATGATGATGGCGTTGAGGAGGCCTTTACCGCGGACTTTCTCAATCATGGGGCTCTTGAAGTTGCTCATTTCCTCGCGGAAGATTTTGCCCAGACGGTCGGCGTTCTCCATGAGGCGCTCGTCCTTGATGACTTGGAGGGCAGCGATGGAGACCTTGGCAGCGATGGGGTTGCCGCCGAAGGTGGAGCCGTGCTCGCCGGGTTTGATGTTGAGCATGATGTCGTCGTCGGCCAGGACACAGCTTACGGGCACTACGCCGCCGCCGAGGGCTTTGCCGAGGATGAGGAGGTCGGGACGCACGCCTTCGTGGTCGCAGGCCAGCATCTTACCGGTGCGGGCGATGCCGCACTGCACCTCGTCGGCCATGAAGAGGACGTTGTGCTTTTTGCAGATGTCGTAGCATTTCTTGAGGTAGCCCTCGTCGGGTACGTAGACACCGGCTTCGCCCTGGATGGGTTCGAGCAGGAATCCGGCAATCTTTTCGCCATGTTCTTCCAGCACTTTTTCAAGGGCGGCGGGGTCGTTGTAGGGTATGCGGATGAAACCGGGGGTCATGGGGCCGTAGTTGGCATAGCTCTCAGGGTCATTGCTCATGGTGATGATGGTGATGGTGCGGCCATGGAAGTTGCCTTCGCAGCAGACAATCATCACTTTGTCGTTGGGGATGCCTTTTTTCACCACACCCCAGCGGCGGGCCAGCTTCAGGGCGGTCTCGTCGGCTTCGGCACCGCTGTTCATGGGCAGCACCTTATCGTAGCCGAAGTATTCGGTGACATATTTCTCCCACTCGCCGAGGCAGTTGTTGTAGAAGGCGCGGCTGGAGAGGGTGAGCTCGTGGGCTTGGTCGCACAGGGCTTTTACAATCTTGGGGTGGCAATGGCCTTGGTTCACGGCAGAATAGGCGGAGAGGAAGTCAAAGTAGCGTTTGCCTTCACAGTCCCAGACAAAGGCTCCTTCGCCTTTGGCGAGGACTACGGGCAGGGGATGATAGTTGTGAGCACCGTAACGGGCTTCCATTTCCATGAATTCTTCAGATTTCGTCATAATGTTGTTGTTTTAATATTTGTTATTGTATTGTTGATTTGTCTGTTTTGTGTCGTCGCGTGACGGGTGTGGCGCAACGGTGTCGTAAAATTTTTTGCAAATTTACACATTATATTTCAAATAAAATAAATATTTCTGCGTTTTGTTGAAAATTTAAGCCTCTCAGTTGTGCTTTGTCTTTGCACTTTTGATGCTTTGTTTTTGAATAATAGTTTGTTAAACAGTACATGTATGATGAGTATGCCCGATAAGGTTTTGGAAGTAGAACACCTTCGAGTTGATTTCTGTCACGACGGTGAGTGTCATGCCGCTGTGAAGGATGTGAGTTTTGATGTTTATAGCGGACGCACATTGGGTATCGTGGGGGAGTCGGGCAGTGGCAAGTCGGTGAGTTCGCTGGCGGTGATGGGCCTGCTGCCTAAGTCGGCGGTGGTGTCGGGTCATGCGTGGATGGGTAAGGCGCCGCAGTTGTCCGACTTGTCGGAATCATCGGAAGATGCTGTGTGTCCGGGAAGAACTGAGAGAATGGATCTTCTTTCCCTCGACGAGGATGCTTTTCTGCATGTCCGTGGCGGACGCATCGGCATGATTTTCCAAGAGCCTATGACGAGTCTCAACCCGGTGCACCGCTGCGGTGACCAGGTGATGGAGATGTTGCTGGCGCATGAAAAGATGCCCAAGACCGAGGCACGGCGCAGGGTGTTGGAGTTGTTCGAGGAGGTGATGCTGCCACGGCCGGAGAAGATTTTTTCGAGCTACCCTCACGAAATCAGCGGCGGCCAGAAGCAGAGGGTGATGATTGCCATGGCGTTGATTTGCCATCCTTCACTACTTATCGCCGACGAGCCTACCACGGCGCTGGATGTTACGGTGCAAAAGACTATTTTGGAGTTGCTGCGGTCGTTGCAGCAACGACATAATATAGGTATTATTTTCATCACGCATGACCTTGGGGTGATAGCCCAGATTGCCGACGATGTGGCTGTGATGTATAAAGGGGAGATTGTGGAGAGGGGGCCGGCGGAGCAGGTTCTGCACCACCCGCAACATCCCTACACCCGTGGCTTGCTGGCTTGTCGTCCGCCTTTGGACAGCCGTCCGCACAGGTTGCCCACGGTGCAGGATTATCTCAGCGGCACAGTGCCCCCAACAGAAACGGAGCCTTCGTCAAAGGAGAAGGGTGATGGGCGGCAGGGCAATGCTTTGTTGCGTGTGCGCGACCTGGGAGTCACCTATGTTTTGAAGAGGAATGTTTTCGGCAAGGTGAAACAGGAATTGAAGGCGGTGGACGGTCTTTCGTTCGACATATACCGAGGCGAGACTGTTGGTCTGGTGGGCGAAAGCGGTTGCGGCAAGAGTACCCTGGGCAGGGCTATCCTCCAGTTGATAGAGCGCAGCGCGGGAACGGTGGAGTACGACGGGGTGAGTCTCGACAAGTTGACCGGGAAGGAGAAGAAGGCTTTGAGACGTAAGATGCAGATTGTGTTTCAAGACCCCTATTCGTCGCTTAATCCGCGCATAACAGTGGGTGAGGCCATCATGGAGCCGCTGCGTGTGCATGGTTTGGTGAAAGATGCGAAACAGGGCCGCGCGAGGGTGTTGGAGTTGATGAAGCAGGTGGGTTTGCAGGAGGACTGGTTCAACCGCTATCCCCATGAGTTCAGCGGCGGCCAAAGGCAGCGGGTGTGCATTGCAAGGGCATTGATTTTGGAACCGGAACTGGTGGTGTGCGACGAGAGTGTGTCGGCATTGGATGTGTCGGTGCAGGCACAGGTGTTGAACCTGCTTAACGAGTTGAAGGAACAATATGGCTACACATACCTTTTCATCACCCACGACCTTTCGGTGGTGAAATTCCTTTCCGACCGCATCATGGTGATGGAAAAGGGCCGCATAGTGGAGCGGGGGCCTTCGGACGAACTTTTCGCCCACCCGCAGCATCCCTACACACAACGCCTCCTCGCCGCCATCCCGCGGTTGTAAAGCCACTTTGTATTTAGTGTAAATTAATCTTTGCCAAGGAAGTGTTTCGCTTTGGGCTGCTATGGTTGCGGTGTCGCCTCCATTTCGTGCTTGCAGCGTCAACGGCGCCAGGCGGCAATCACCTCGCCGATGTATACTGTGTGGACGCCAGCCTCGAAACCGTCGTAAAACTCCCTGGGCGTGTTGTTGCGGAAGTCGGCTTCGGTCTGGTGCCATGCCGTCATGGTCTCACATTCTATCACCATGCTGGCCTCCTGGTAGTAGGGGGTGCCATGCTCGGTGTAGGCCACGTGGAGCCCCAGTGCGGCAGCCTTGTCGCCGTCGCGGCCGCTGTGGCTGCCCATGTATCTGGCCACCTCTGGGTCGTCAAACTGCATCACTGTGAAACGGGGGTAACGCTCCATAAACTCCCATGTGAAACGGGCGGGAGCCACATACACCGTCACGGCTGGACGCTCGTGGCCAAGGTAATTGCCTATTGCTCCCCAGCCTATTGTCATGGCGTTGTTGGAAGCGGTGTCGCCGCTGCATAGAATCAGGTTTTCGGTAAAGAAAGTGAAACCGTTTTTCTGGAATTCTTCTTGTACATTGAAGGGTTTCAGTTCTGTTGTCATGGGTTCTTCGGGTTGTTGCTCCTGGGGCGGAGTGCACTGGGTCATTGTGCATATCAGCGACATGGTCAGGAGGATGATTGATAAAGATTGTTTTTTCATGGCATTGATAATTAAAATGCAAAAATACACATTTTTCACGAGATGATGAAAAAGCCAAGGCTGTTCAATACAAAATGGAAGCAGGTCGGAGTCACCCCCGGCCTGCAACGCATCATAACCGTCATGATTATCTTCTTTTCTTTTCCTTCATCTTGGCCTCGATGGTCATTGTGGCGTGGGGCACAATCATCAGGCGTTCTTTCGGAATGAGTTTGCCTGTGACACGGCAAATGCCATAGGTCTTGTTTTCGATGCGGATGAGAGCGGCATCCAAGTCTTTAATAAACTTCTGTTGACGGGCAGCGAGACGTGAATTTTCCTCTTTGGAAAGGACATTGCTTCCCTCTTCAAGGGTTTTGAAAGTGGGTGCGGTATCCGAAGCGTCGTTCTCGCTTCCTGCAACGGCTTCGTTGAGGATTTCGAGACTTTTTATGGCCTCTTCGCGTTTCTTTAGTATTAATTCTTTAAAGAACTGGAGCTCTTCTGCCGAGTAACAGGTCTTTTCGGGGGTGTTTCCTTTTTTGTCCATAATGCGTCAAAATATTCCTAAGAGTTTCACACATGTTTGTCGCTGCAAAAGTACATATACTTTTCCACTTGTTGACAAAAAGATATTAACATCCTGTTATTAACTTCCCAAGTAGAGGTCTATCAAGCCATTAGGGGCTTCGATATAAATGGTTTTCTGCTCGCGGTCCACTTTCTTTATCACAGGGTCGATGACTGGAATGAGTATTTCAGTCCCATTTTTCATGATTTGGAAGAGCGGCTGTGCAGGATAATCGATGATGGTTTGTATGGTGCCAATGTCACCGTGCTCGCTGTCAATCACCTTGAAACCGGTAACCTCGTGGTAATAGAATTGGTTGCCGGTCAGTTCGGGCAGCAGGTCGAGAGGCAGGTACAAATCGTGTCCCGCCAGAGCATGTGCCTCGTCGGGAGTGATGTCCTCGAAAGTGACAATGGCCTTGTTCCCGTTGATTTTGTCAACTTTGAAAAAATAGGGTACCAGGTTGCCCTTTATCTCGACAAAAGCCGAGTCGAGGTCGGCATAGTCCTCGGGACTGTCCACATCGAGGAAGAATACCATCTGGCCTTTATACCCGAAAGGCTTGGTGATGTTCCCCAGACGGTAACATTCTTCTTGTTTCATTTGTTTGCGGTGGTTTATAAAAAAAGCGTGTCGTTTAATGAACACGCTTTTTTCTTTGTATTTGCACTTTTGATTATTCAGCAGCGGGAGCTTCTTCAGCGGCGGGAGCCTCTTCGGCAGCAGCTTCGGCCTTGGCGGCGGCTTCAGCCTCGGCAGCGGCCTGACGCTTAGCGGCAACGGCAGCGGCTTTGGTCTCGTTGGCTTTCTTCTCGGCCTCGAGGCGCTCTTTCTTCACACCGCGCATTTTGTTCTCGACCTCGCTCTTGGCGTTGGCAATCTTGTTGGTTTTTGCCTGCAGCCATTCATTGAACTTCACATCGGCCTGTTCCTGGCTGATGGCGCCTTTCTCAACACCAATTTGCAGGTGACGTTTCAGCAAAGCACCTTTGTAGGAGAGGATACGACGGGCGGTGTCGCTGGGCTGGGCACCGTTCTTGAGCCACTCGGCGGCGCGCTCAACGTTCAGCTCGATAGTGGCGGGGTTGGTCAGCGGATTGTACGTGCCTAATTTCTCGATAAATTTGCCATCCCGAGGTACACGACCGTCCGCAACAACGATATGATAGAAAGGTTGATTCTTTTTACCATGACGCTGTAATCTGATTCTTGTAGGCATAATTGTTTGTGTTTTAAATTGTTATTAAGATTGTTGTTTGTTATTTCGAATTGCAAAGATACGAACATTTTTTGATTCAGTGCATTTTTTTTCATTCCGTTGCTTTTTTTTTGTCGCTGTGTGCAGTGGGGTCGCGGTGTGTGTCCCTCTCACTCCCTTGAAAATAAAGTGTGTTCTCAATAAAAATGGGCTGTTTGCGTTATAGGAGGAAAAATTATAAAAACCAAAATGTCATGAGAATAAAACCGCTGACTCTAACAATCGTAGCCGTGGCGTTGCTTGCCACTGCCTGCCAAAAGAACGAAGAAAGAGACACCCCCGCCACCGAAGTGAGTGAAGGGCAATTCAACCCCTGAAAGAAACTGTCGAAGATATACCAGACAGTGCAAGTGAAGATGAATGGAGTGACTCGGACAGTGTTCGATAATATCCTGGTTGAGGACTGGACATGGGATGGCGACAAGTTGGTAAAAGTTGACTATTATTCCAGCGGCGAACTCGAAGAATCTGTACGCTACATTTACAGCGGTGATGTCATCACACAAATGCAGAAAACTTATGCGTATGACGATATTGTATATGAAGACGGCAAATTGAAGGAAATTAAGGAGTATGACCTCGACGGGACTTTGTTGCGCATGATTGCCGTCACAAAACGCGACGGCAATAAAATCACCGAATTTACCCTGATTGAATATGCACAGGACAATGCCCTGCCCGATAGCAAACATGTAGGCGCACTGCAGAACTTACTTCGGATACTGGTGCCGGACAACGCTGCAGAGCAGATTGCGACTGCCACCACAAAGGACATTGCAGCAAAAGGAGGCAATGTCTTCGAGGAAATTACTTTAATATGGGAAGGTGATAATATAGTTCAGGTCATTTTCGACCATTTCGATTACGAAATCAGAATGTTTTATGAATATGACAACATGAAATCTCCGTTCCATGGCTTTGTTGGCTATATCGGAAGAGCCATGTACTATTGTGATTGGGGAAGCCGCAACAACATCGTCATGGACAGCATATCAGCGCCGAGTATGGGTGAAAATGAATGCGTACATTTTACTTATGAATACGACGACGACTATCCCGTTAAGAGCACCCATTATATACGTTATAATGAAGTGGACGGAACAGTGGTGAAGCAGTACGTATATGTGGAATAGTTATCGGATAGAACAAAAAGGGAACCCGCCATCACGACGGGTTCTTTTTTTACCAGAATCGGTTGTGGGTTGTATCTGTTCGAAATACATGCCCCTACGGAGTTTTCGGTTCTTAACAACCGATTCGGGTTGAATCGGCAAGATGACAGGGGAAAAAAATAATTTCGTTGTTTCGTGCTTTCTTTGTACCTTTGCATAGCTTTTGAATTATAATGAATATATATAAATTAGAAGATATTAAGGAGTTAACGGCCAGCGGAAGCGTTGTGACGGTGGGTATGTTCGATGGTGTGCATGTAGGACACCGTCATATTTTGTCGCTTTTGGGTCGTGTTGCAGCGGAAAAAGGGCTGCGCCCTGTGGTGGTGACTTTCGACCGTCATCCCCGTCAGGTGCTGACGGAAGGGGTGGCCACGCATTTCCGCATCACCACTAACGAGGAGCGCAGCAGACTGCTATCGCAATGCGGGGTGGACACGGTGGTGGAATTGCCCTTTACGCCTCAGTTGGCAGGGATGTCAGCATGTGAGTTTTTCGAGCAGGTGCTGGTGGGGCAGATGAATGCCCGTGCGCTGGTGCTGGGGTTTGACAATATGTTCGGCAGCCGCGGGCGGAACGATTTCGACCGCTTGCCGGCATTGGCTGAGGAGAAGGGAGTGTCGATACATGTGGACAAGGCTGTGTTCTACCATGGCAGCGAGGTGAGTTCCACCCGTATCCGCAAGGCGCTGGAGCATGGGCAGACAGACCGTGCCGCCTCGATGCTGGGGCGTGGCTATGTGATGTGGGGCACGGTGGAGAAGGGCCGTCAGTTGGGGCGCCTGCTTGGGTTCCCGACGGCCAATGTGTCGCTTGCCGACACTTCGAAGGTGTGGCCTGCCGACGGGGTCTATGCCGTGTGGGTGACACTGTCCGACGGTACTGCGGGGCTGAAGGGAATGGCCAATTTCGGTGCCCAGCCTACGTTTGGACTTGACAAGCCGGTTTTCGAGGTGAATATATTCGATTTTGAGGGCGACTTGTACGACTCGGTGCTTACCGTCGAGTTCGGTCCGCGGTTGCGCGATATATGCCGATTCGAGAGTGTGCCGGTGCTGGTGGAGCAGCTGAATGCCGACCGTGCCGCCGCCCGCAAACTGCTTTCCCGTTCCAAGGGAGGGAATAAAAAAATAGTGTAGCCTTATGCGTAGATGGTTGCTTTTGATGTTCATGTTTCTGTCGGTGGCGGCTGTGGCTCAACCCGACAGGGTTTATAAGTCGCTGAAGGATGTCAGCGACCCGGAAGAGGTTTATATTTTGCGGCTTCGGGGCAAAAGACTGAAGAGAATACCCCCGCAGGTGTATGGCATGACCAATCTGCGCGAACTGGATTTGCAGGGCAACCGCATTGCATCGCTATCGGACAGCATTGTGCTCCTTGCCAACCTCGAGCGGCTGGTGTTGAGCCGCAACCCGATAGATTCGTTGCCCCCAGTCATGGCAGGCATGGAGCAACTGAGGGAACTGGTGTTGTGGTCGACCCGCGTCACATCGCTGCCCAAGGAGTTTGCCGGGTTGGACGGGACACTGGAGTTGCTTGATTTGCGGAGCTGCCGCCTTCTGCTCGACGAGCAGGAGGCCATTGAAGCACTGCTGCCTTCGGTCAAAAAGTTGTGGGACTATGCGTGCAATTGCCCAGATTAAGTGGAAAAAGAATAGAACTAAGAATAAACCCATCCTATTGCCTATGAGCGAAAGACAAGAACAGTTAACAGTGGCATTCTTCCAGCAGGATATAGCCTGGGAGCAGCCCGAGGTCAACCGAGCCATGGTTGAGGAGGCTTTTGCCCCTGTGGGGGAGAAGGCTGATGTGCTGATAGTGCCGGAGACTTTCACCACGGGTTTTTCTGACAATATGGCCGCCATGGCCGAGCCTCCCGAGGGAGAGACCTACCGCTTTGCCCACCACATGGCTCAGAAGCACGATGCCCTGTTTGTGGGCACGTGGACGGTGGCCGTTGGCGAAGGGGAGAGACAGGTGGTGAACCGCCTGCACTGGGTGAGACCCGACGGGCAATATGGTTATTACGACAAGGCTCACACTTTCCGCATGAGTAGTGAGGCAGAGCAGTTGATGCGCGGCACCAAGCGCGAGGTGTTTGAGTGGAGGGGCTGGCGCATCAAGCCCGCAGTGTGCTACGACCTGCGTTTCCCCAAGTGGCTGCGCAATGCCAATCCGCTCGACTACGACCTACTGATATTGTGTGCCAACTGGCCCGGCTCGCGTCACGAGGCGTGGAGCACTCTGCTCCGTGCACGGGCCATAGAGAATCTGTGCTATGTGGCGGGCGTGAACAGGGTTGGTGTCGACGGTGTGGACATCCCCTACGAAGGCTACAGCGCTGTGGTGGACTATAAGGGTTGCGACATGGCTTGTCTCGCCCCCGGCGAGGCCGGTGTGGTGACGGCCACGCTCGACAGCCACCGTCTGGACCTGTTCCGCCAGCATTGGCCTTTCTTTCTCGATTTTGATTAAGGATATTTGTTATGACTATAGAAGACAAACTGGGGTTTACCAAGATACGCGAGTTGCTTGCTGCCGAGTGTACCAATGCGCTGGCCGAGCGCATGGTGCAGGAGATGGCTTTTACCGACAGCTACGACCGGGTGGTGCGGGAGCTGCAGCAAACTGAGGAGTTCCGCCAGATTCTGGTGCTCGAGAACTCATTCCCCTCGCAGGATTTCTTCGACCTGACCGACGAGCTGGTGAGGCTGCGCCTGGCGGGCACGGTGATTGAGCTGGAGGCGTTGTTCGACCTCCGTTGCTCGCTGCACACGATAGGGGAGTGCCTGCGCTTTCTGTTGCGCGACGAGCCGATACGCTACCCCCTGCTGTATGAGTTGGCCAAGCGCGTGGATTGGGATCCCGCCATCACCAAGGCTTTGGCCAAGATTGTCGACGACAAGGGCGAGATATACGACAACGCCTCGCCGTTGTTGCTGGACATACGCCGCCAGATGGCTCGTAAGCGCAACGAGGTGGATGTGCAAATCAACCGCCAGTTGGCCCATGCTAAACGCGAGGGCTGGGCTCCCGACGGGGCCGAGGTGACTATCCGCAACGGCCGCATGGTCATCCCTATGCTCGACACCCACCGCCGCAAGATAAAGGGACTTATCCACGACGAGTCGGCCACACGCCAGACGGCATACCTCGAACCCTCGGAGGTGGTGGAACTGAATAACGACTTGCGCGAGCTGGAGTTTGCCGAGCAACGCGAAATACACCATATCCTTGCCCGTTTTACTGAGATGTTGCGGCCACAGCTCGACGCTCTGATTAATGCCTATTGGTTCCTTGCCCGGGTGGACTTTATCCGAGCCAAGGCACGGTTGGCTCTGACGCTGCGCTGCGGACGTCCCATTGTGGACAGCATACCCAAAATCAACTGGCTCGATGCCCGTCATCCGCTGCTTTATCTCAACCGCAAGGACGAGGTGGTGCCGTTCAACATCTCCTTGAATGACGAGTCGCACATATTGATAGTCTCCGGTCCCAATGCCGGAGGCAAATCGGTTTGCCTGAAGGCTGTGGGACTGATACAGTACATGCTGCAATGCGGCATGTTGGTGCCTTGCCGCGAGACTTCAGAGTTCGGCATCTTCGACACCATCTTTATCGACATCGGCGACCAGCAGTCCATAGACAACGACCTCAGCACCTACACTTCTCACTTGCAGAGCATGAAGCAGTTGCTTGAGACGGCTGACGGCAACACCCTTTTCCTACTCGACGAGCTGGGGGGCGGCACCGAGCCGCGGTCGGGATGTGCCATAGCCGAGGCTTTGCTCGAGGAACTTTACCGCCGCCATGCCTTTGGGGTGGTGACCACCCATTTTGCCGACCTCAAGTTGATGGCAGACCATTGTCCCGGAATCATCAACGGCGCCATGCTTTTCGACACAGAACAAATGAAGCCCCTCTACCGTCTTTCCATCGGGCACCCGGGCAGTTCGTTTGCTTTTGAGATAGCAAAAAACATTGGGTTCCCGTCAGACGTTCTGGAGGCTGCCGCAGGCAAGGTGGGAGGTCAGATGCTCGATTTCGAGCACCAGCTGCAGCAGATGGAACTGGACAAACAGGAGATAGCTCGTCGGCAGACCGAGCTGAACGTGGCCGACGCTTTTTTTGCTGAGGTGACGGAGAAATACCAGCGGCTGAACCAGCAGTTGCAGGAGAAGAGGCATGAAATACTGAGTGCCGCCCGCAAGGAAGCCCAGCAGATATTGTCCGATGCCAACCGCACTGTGGAACAGACCATCAGTAGCATCAAGGAGGCCAAGGCTGAGCGTGAGCCTACCCTCAAAGCACGCCAGCAGATGAAAGCCGAGGCCGAGCGCATTGCCCTTGACCAGGAGCGGCACGACGAGGAGATGACCCACTTGGGGACTCAGTCAGCAGGGCAGTTGTTGAACAATGGAAAAGAGCCTGAGGGCAGGGAGGTGGACGATGGGGATGAAGTGCCTATTGCTGTGGGCAGCATTGTGCGTATCGACGGGCAGGACACCTTTGCACAGGTGGTGGAGCTGAAAGGCAAGAAGGCCGTGGTGGAAAGCAACAGCATACGCATGACCATTGCCCTGAACCGGCTGAAAGGCACCAAGAAAAAGGTCATCCCCGTGGAGAAACTCAGCCACCAGAACAGCAGGTTCCAGTCCATTTACGACGACATCAACGAAAAACGTAAGGTCTTCAACCCCACCATCGATTTGCGAGGACAGCGTGCCGACGAGGCTTTGGCCAACCTGCAGCATTTTCTCGATGATGCCCAGTTGCTCAGTGAAAAGGAACTACGCATTCTTCACGGCAAGGGTTACGGCATTCTCAAACAAATCATCCGCGACTATCTCCAGGCCAACCGCGACGTGCAGTCGTTCCGTTCCGAGCGGCTTGAACTGGGCGGCGACGGTATCACGGTGGTGCAACTGAAATAGCCCTTTGGGAAAAATATGTAGCTATAAGGGAATTTTATATCAAAAACAGGTGTATTTTTGCAAAGTGAAAATAAAGTAACAATAATATTAATCAAACAACAAAAATTCTATGAAACTCAAAAGAATGATACTGCCTTTAGTGGCATTGGCAATGCTGGCATCGGGCTGCACGAAAGAGTATGTCACCCTTGGCTCGCAGCTGCAGACGTTCCGCTTCAACGTCACCCCGTCGCAGTGGAAAGTGAACGAAGGTGCTGCCCTTCCCGGTTCCGACAATTACCTTTACTGTGAATTGGATGTGCCGGCCATCGACAACGAGGTCTTCGACCGCGGAACTGTCCAGGCCTACGTGTGGAACGTCTACGACGTGGCCAACAATCTGGGTGCATGGAATCCGCTGCCCTTTGTCTATCCTTTGGAACTGCTTGTCGACAACGACGAGGGTGGGCAGAGCTGGATTATTGTTCCCGAGAACCTGCGTTTTGAGTGGGAAAAAGGTAGAGTGACCCTGATTATTCAGGATCTCGACGGCTACGACCCCACAAGTCTTACGCAGACACTCAGCTTTAAAATCTGTGTTACCCGCAATCTGTAGACGTAGACAAACATTACTCTCCAATTCAAATGCCCCGGACATGTCTTGTCCGGGGCGTTTGCTTTTGTGTTGGGGGAAAAGTGCGGTGCTATTCCACCACCAGTTTCTTCACGGCGGCGCCTTGCACCGTCACCACCCTCACCACATAACAGCCCCGTGGCAGCGAGGGCGGCAGCTCCACAGTGTATCGGTCATCACCCACCTGCCTCCTCAGCACTATCCGGCCACTCATGTCGCACACCTCCACGCTGCGGATAGCCCGCATGGAATGAACCATGGCGCGTCCCCGCGACGGGTTGGGACTCACCTCCACGCCGTCCCCGGCTTCGCCCACCTCGTCCACCGCCTCGTTACGAAGACTGATGATTGGGTAAAGCCATGGAAGATAAACATTTTTTAAATTCAAATTCTCAACATCGGGAACTATGCCCGTCCCACTAGGTCGTGGACGGGTACAAGAGGCAAACCACATACCAAATACGGTGTCATCATATAAGGTTGCCTTATATCCTGGAATACATGGAGCGTCACGGTTGATTGGAGAAAAACCATAAATAACATCCCCTTCATTCATTGGGCGGAATCCTGCCAAGAAAGTTCCTTTCACGGTCACAGGAGCATCAAAATAGAACTCATAAACCGAAGCCCGCACTGCTCCCGTATCCGACATATGGAGAGCCTTGTCTGGATATTGTCCTTTGCTTATCGAAAAGACTTGTTTTTTCACAAGACGAACCAATGAGTCTCCCGGAGTGGCTTCACACAACACCACTTCCAAGTCAATATCAAACCCGAATCCATTATTATATGGTGCAACAGGCCAATAATAGTTGTCATCAAGATGGGTTTCCTGATTAATAATGCATTCATGCGATATACATGCAGCAATCCCATATACTGTGCAAGAGTCCTTATATATCGGTGATAATTCATTAAATGAAAAAACATCCGTGATTTTTGAACGTCCAACTCTGGAAACATCGGGATTATCAATTTCAAGACAATTACTGCCCTCTAATTCTATATAATCTTTCCATTGCTCTGTAAGATAATGGTTCAAATAATTAGGATGTGGGAAATAGATATGATCTATTTGTGCTGCTGCATTTTGCATCCCGGCGCAAAACATCAATGCCCCAAAACATGTAGTAATACAAAATCTTGTCTTCATGATTTTTTATTATAATTTGTTTATATTTAATTTAATTGTCAATATCATACATTGATTCTTGCATATCTTTTCCCTCTCCCTGCACTCTGCAAATATACACTTTTTTCTGAATAATGAAAAAAAACAGGGGTGGATGCCCCTGCTTTTTTATTTTGTCCCTGTAGAGGGACTTGTATATCCACTTTGAAGTTATTCGGCGGGAGTGGCTTCGGGCTTTAAGAAGACGGTGAGGTAGTGCTTGAGGTCGATGAACTTCTTGGCAGCATCCTTAATCTCCTTGGCGGTAACGGACTTGACGATAGCGTCGTAGTCGTTCACCACATAGTCGCGGCTCTCATTGAAACGGTAGCTGCCCATTATCTGACCCATCCAGAAACTGTTGTTCTGTTTGCTGTTCTGACGGTTGATAATCTGCTGTTCCTGCACCTTGGCGAGGGTCTCGGCATCGGGGCCTTCGTTGATGTATTTCTTCAGGATGTCGAGAGCGGCATTCTCGATAAGGTCGGTGCTGTCGGGGTTGCAGTTGATATAGAAAGTCCATTCCACTTCCTGCTCGGGGAGACGGCTGTAGCTGACATTGATGCTGGGGCTGTAGGTGCCTCCCATCTTCTCGCGGATGATTTCGAGAGCGGTGATTTCCATGCAGGCGCTCAGCTGGTCGATGATTTCGGCGTTCTTGGGGCTGTGTTTGTAGCCTTTGGTGCTGCCGTTCATCAGCATGATGCCTTGGTTGTCGCTTCCCTTGTAGGCGATGCCGCGCTGTACACCTTTGAAGGTGTAGTCCTTCAGTTTCTTCCAGTTCTCGGCCTTGGCCTTGGTGGTGGGCAGGTTGCCGAGATATTTGGCGATAAGGGCGATGTCGGCCTCCTCGATATTACCCACGAAGAAGAAAGTCTGGTGGGCGGCGTTGCTGAAACGCTCGCGGAAGATGTCGTACATCCTGTCGAGGTTCAGACTGGCCATCTGCTCCTCGGTGGGGATGATAATGGCGCGCGGGTCACCTGGACGTGCCATCTCGATATACTTCTTGATGAAGACATACTGCGGGTTCTCGCCGATAAACTTATACTGGTTGCGCATCTGCTCGATGTTCTTGTCAAACGACTCCTTGTCCTTGCGCGGAGCCTCATAGTAGAGGGTGAGGAGCTGCAGCATGGTCTCGAGGTCTTTGGGCACACAGCTGCCACTGAAACCCTGGGTCTGTCCGCTGATGTTGGGGCTGATGCTCACATTGCTACCTTTCAGTTTCTTGCTGAGCTGGGTGCTGCTGAACTGGGCGATACCGGCATCGTCCACGAACCCCGCAGCCTGGCTGGCGTTGAAAAACTCAGCGTCGCTGTACAGCGAGGTGCCGCCCCAGGCATACGAATTCATGATAATCTCGTCGTCCTTCAGTTCGGTCTTTTTGACGACAAATTTCACTCCGTTGGGGCAGGTGTACTCCTTATAGTCCAGCACCTTGTTCTCCTTGGTTACCTTCGGGGTGACGGCGGCAAGCTGCTTGTCGAAGAGGGGCTCTTCCTTGTAGTTGTCAACCCAAGCGGCATACTTGGTGTTGCGGGCGCGGTTGTAGATGGCAAGGATTTCGCTCTCGGTGGGAACCTTGTAGCCGTCCTGCTTGGGAGCGGTAAGGTAGTAGACGAAGTTTTCGTCGGTCACCCAGGTGTCGATAAGCTTGTTGCACTCCTCGAGGGTGATGGCGTTGTCGCCTTCCTCAGCGAGGAACTCCTTGGCGTAGGAATACTCCTTCATGATGCCGGGAATCACTTCGCCCTCAAGGTAGTTGTTG
>JAEEGL012678792.1_pt1 | contig 18161 bp, 19 predicted proteins | sample 9134231 | NCBI WGS metagenome assembly JAEEGL01 (sample SAMN16246548, study PRJNA631951) | gut metagenome | biome: gut microbiome; feature: rumen; material: fiber-attached | host: Bos | place: Iran: Karaj | collected 2018-10 | reverse complement strand
TGATCTACAACCCCCTCCGCACCCGGCTTGTCCTCGAGGCAAAGGAGCGCGGGATCCCCGCGGCGGGCGGACTCTATATGCTGGTCATGCAGGCGCGGGAAGCCGCCTCCCTCTTCCTCGCGGAGGAGATCCCGCAGAAAAAGGCGGAGGAAGCCTGTCGCGCGCTGCTGAAAAAAAAGGAAAATCTCGTTCTCACGGGGATGCCGGGCGCCGGAAAAAGCACGATCGGACGCCTGACGGCGCGCCGGCTGGGGCTGCCGTTTTACGATACCGACGCGATCTTCGTCCGGCGGGCGGGCCGCTCCATCCCCTCCTATTTTGAAGAATTCGGCGAGGCGGCGTTCCGCCGGGAGGAGAAGGAGATCGTCCGCGAGCTGAGCCTTCTCTCCGGCGCCGTGATCGCGACCGGAGGAGGCGCGGTGCTCGACCCGGAAAACGTCCGGCGCCTCCGGCAAAACGGCAGGATCGTCCTGATCGACCGCAAACCCTCCGAGATCCCGAACATCTCCGGGCGTCCGCTCGCCCGGGACCGCGCGATGCTGGAGGAACGCTACCGCGAGCGCTTTGCGCTTTATCACAAAACGGCGGACGAGGTGATCCGCGCCGTCCCCAACCTGCAAAAAAATATCGAACGTCTGACAGAGATAGCAATAAGGAGATAAAAAAATGAAAATCCTTGTGATCAACGGTCCCAACCTCAACCTCCTCGGCCTCCGCGAGCCGCAGTACTACGGCAGCGAGACCTACGCCGACCTCTGCGAAAAGATCCGCGCTCACGCGCAAAAGACCGGAGTGGAGGTCGCCTTTTTCCAGTCCAACCACGAGGGCGCGATCGTCGACGAGATCCAGGCGGCGTACCGGGTCTACGACGCGATCGTGATCAACCCCGCCGCCTACACCCACACGAGCATCGCGATCCTCGACGCCTTCAAATCCGTGAAGATCCCGGCGGTGGAGGTCCATATCTCCGACCTCTCAAAGCGGGAGAGCTTCCGTCAGTTCAGTTATCTGCGCGACTACTGCCTCGCCGTGATCATCGGACACGGGACGGACGGGTACTGCGAGGCGATGGATCTTTTGCGGGAGCGGCTGGGATGACGGTAACGGTCCTCCCTTCCCGCCTCTCCGGCTCCGTCTCCGCGCCCCCCTCGAAAAGCTACGCGCACCGCTATCTGATCGGCGCGGCGCTGGCGGCGGGGACGAGCGTGATCCGGAATATCGGAGAGAACGCGGACGTCTCCGCCACGCTCGGCTGCATCCGCGCGCTCGGCGCCGGGATCCTCCCCGCGGGGGACGGAGCCCTCTCCGTTTCCGGCGGCGGGATCCCGCGGCGTTCCGCCACCCTCTTTGTCGGGGAGAGCGGCAGCACGCTGCGCTTTCTGATCCCTCTCTGCCTGCTCCCGGGCGTACCCTTCACCTTTTCCGGCGCCGCGCGTCTTTTCGAGCGCCCGCTCTCGGTCTATGAAACGCTCTGCCGCGAACAGGGATTTTGCTTTGAGAAAACCGCAAATTCCCTGACCGTGTGCGGCAGGCTGACGCCTGGCCGCTACGAGATCCCGGGCAATATCAGCAGCCAGTTCGCGACCGGGCTGCTCTTTGCCCTCCCCCTGCTCGGCGGGGACAGCGAGCTGATCCTCACAGGCAGGGCGGAGAGTCTCTCCTATCTTGACATTACAAAAAAAGTCCTCGCCGATTTCGGCGTATCGGTCGCCTTCGACGGCGGCGCGCGCTTCACCGTCCCCGGCGGACAGACCTATTCCCCGGTCGACGCGACCGTCGAGGGGGACGCGTCGAACGCCGCCTTTTTCGAGGCGCTCGCCCTGCTGCACGGGGACGTGCGCGTGACCGGCGTTCCCGCGGACACCCTGCAGGGGGACCGGGTCTTTTCCTCCCTCGCAGAAAAGATCGGCAGGGGAGAGGAGATCTCCCTTGCCGACTGTCCCGACCTCGCGCCGGTCCTGATGGCAACGGCGGCGGAGCGGGGAGGCGCGGTCTTCACCGATACGGCGCGGCTGAAGCTGAAGGAAAGCGACCGCGGCGAGGCGATGGCGGCGGAGCTGCGCAAATTCGGCGCCCGCGTCACGGTGGAGGAAAACCGCATCACCGTAGAAAAAGCGGCGCTCCATTCCCCCGCCGCGCCGATCTCCTCCCATAACGATCACCGGATCGCGATGGCGGCGGCGGTGCTGCTTACCCGATACGGCGGGCAGATCAGGGGCGCGGAGGCCGTAGAGAAAAGCTTTCCCGATTTTTTCGAGCGGCTGAGCGCGCTCGGAGGCAAGGTAAGGTACGATGAAACTTGACAAAACACAGAAGATCCTGATCGTCGGGCTCGGGCTGATCGGCGGGAGCTACGCCGCCGCGCTGCGGGCGCGGGGCCATCACGTCTCGGCGATCACAAAGGAGCAATCCTCGCTGGATTACGCTCTTTCCCGCGGCATCATCGACGAAGGAACGACACAGATCGATCCCGAGATGATCGGCCGGGCGGACGTTGCGATCTTTGCGCTCTATCCGCACGTCTTCCTCGACTGGATCCGGGAAAATCAGTCTTTCTTCTCTCCGGGGACGGTCCTTACCGACGTCACCGGCGTGAAGGGCGCCGTCGTCTATGAGATCCAGCGGATCCTGCGGCCGGACGTGGAGTTCATCGCCGCGCACCCGATGGCGGGCCGCGAGGTCTGCGGGGTGGAAAACAGCGATCCCGCGATCTTCCGCGGAGCAAACTACATCGTCGTCCCGACCGAAAAGAATACCGAGGACGCGAAGGAGTTCTGCCGCTCGCTCGGCAAGGCGCTCGGATTCCGGTATATCGGCGAGCTCTCCCCCGAGAAGCACGACGAGATGATCGCCTTCCTCTCCCAGCTCACGCACTGCATCGCCGTCTCCCTGATGTGCGCCTCCGACGATCCCGATCTCTATGAATACACCGGCGACTCCTTCCGCGATCTCACGCGGATCGCCCGGATCAACGAGGAAATGTGGAGCGAGCTGTTTCTGCTCAACCGCGACGCGCTCTTACGGGAGATCGACCGGTTCCTCTCCCGGATGGGAGAGCTGCGCGCGGCGCTTGCCGACGGCGACGCCGAAACGATGAAAACCATGATGCGCCTCTCGACCGAGCGGCGCCGCAACTTTGATCGCAAATGAGGTACCTGTTATGAATATGGATTTCAAACGGAAACTCCCGATCCCCAAACAGATCAAGGAGGACTTCCCCATCTCGGCGGAAATGGAAAAGGTCAAGGCCGCGCGGGACGAGGAGATCAAGGCGGTCTTCCGCGGGGAGTCGGACAAGTTTATTCTGGTGATCGGGCCCTGCTCCGCCGACGCGCGCGAGCCGGTCCTCGAATACATCTCCCGTCTGCGGCGGGTGCAGGACGCCGTCGCGGACCGGATCCTGATCATCCCCCGCATCTACACGAACAAGCCCCGCACGACCGGAGAAGGTTACAAGGGGATGCTCCACCAGCCGGATCCGGAGCAGGCGTCGGATATGCTGCGCGGGATCATCGCGATCCGCGATCTGCATTTCGCCGCGCTGCGGGACTACGGTTTTTCCTGCGCGGACGAGATGCTCTATCCGGAAAACCACCGCTACCTCTCTGACCTTCTCTCCTATGTGGCGATCGGCGCGCGCTCGGTCGAGGATCAGCAGCACCGGCTGACGGCGAGCGGGCTGGACATCCCCGTCGGGATGAAGAACCCGACCGAGGGGGACCTCTCGATCATGATGAACGGGATCCGCGCGGCGCACCGCGCCCATACCTTCATCTACCGCGGCTGGGAGGTGGAAAGCAAAGGCAACCCCTACGCCCACGCCGTCCTGCGCGGGTATACCGACCTCTCCGGCAAGGCGCTCCCCAATTACCATTACGAGGATCTGGAGCGTCTCTCCGAAGCTTACGCCGCCTCGGGGCTCGAATATCCCGCCGCGATCGTCGATACCAACCACGCCAATTCCGGCAAAAAGTACCTCGAGCAGATCCGGATCGCCGAGGACGTGGTCCACAGCCGCCGTGCAAACGGCGATCTGCGGCGCCTGGTCAAGGGTCTGATGATCGAAAGCTATCTTGAGGACGGCGCACAGAAGATCGGCGAAAACGTGTTCGGCAAGTCGATCACCGACCCCTGCCTCGGCTGGGAAAAGACCGAACGGCTGATCCTCGGGATCGCGGAAAAGGTATGACCTTTTTCTCCGCCGACGGTCTCTCCGACGGGGAGATCCGCCTGCGCCTCACCTCCGCGGCGGAGGCGATCCCGGAAAAGAAACGGCTGCCCGTTTATTACTTTGAGATCGAAACGGCGGCGGGAGAGCGCGCGGGGCGGTGCGAGCTCCGGATCGGGCAGAATGAAAAGACCCGTATCGGCGGGAATATCGCCTACACCGTCTTCCCTCCCTTCCGGGGACGGCATTACGCGGCGAAGGCCTGCCGCCTGCTCTTTCCCCTCGCGCGCCGCCACGGCATGACCTCCCTCCGCATCACCTGCGCGCCGGAGAACGCCGCCTCCGCCCGGACCTGCGAAGCGGCGGGCGGGATCTGTCTCGGGACGGAAAACGTCCGAAAAGAGGACGAGCCGTACGCCGCGGGAAAGCGGCAGGTCAGAGTCTATCTCTTTGACCTCTCGAAACTGTAAAAAGCGGAGAAAAAAATAAAAAAGGCTTTTCCTTTCCTCTGCCGATATGATACAATAAAACCGATAAAAAATACAACGATAGGAGAAAGTCCGATGAAAAAGAAAACGACCTCCCTCCCCCGTCCCGAGCATCCCGAGCCCATGGCGGTCCGCAAGACCTGGCAAAACCTGAACGGAGAATGGCTCTTCGCCTTCGACTTCGGCGTTTCCGGCCGGGAGCGCGGACTCGCGGCCCCGGACGCCGACGGAAAATACCCCGAGCGGATCACCGTTCCCTTCTGCCCGGAAAGTCCCCTCTCCGGGATCGGGTACACCGATTTTATCCCCGCCGTCTGGTATAAAAGGAAGATCTCCGTCACGGCGGATCAGCTCGCCGGGCGGGTGATCCTGCACTTCGGCGCCGTCGATTTCCGCTCCTTTGTTTTTGTCAACGGCAAGGAGGTCGGCTCCCACGCGGGCGGATACTCCTCCTTCTCCTTTGATATCACCCCCTTCCTTACCGAGGGGGAGAACGACCTGACGGTCAACGCCCGGGACGACGTCCGCGCCGCTCGCCAGCCCGCCGGCAAGCAGAGCAACCGCTACGCCTCCTTTGGCTGCAAGTACACCCGCACGACCGGTATCTGGCAGACCGTATGGCTCGAATTTGTCCCGAAGACCTACATCAAATCCTTCCGCTGCTATCCCGATATCGAGGGAACGGCGTTTGACTTTGAGTTCGTCCTCTCCGGCAAAGGTACGCTCACGGCAAAAGCCTCCTATGAAGGAAAAACGATGGGAAAAGCGGTCAAAACGACCGCCGGTCATACCCTGCGCCTCCATCTCCCGCTGAAAGAAAAACACCTCTGGGAGGTCGGCGCCGGGCGGCTCTACGATCTCTCCTTCACGCTGGAGAGCGAGGACGGACGGGACGAGCTCCGCAGCTACGCCGGTCTGCGCGAGGTGCAGATCGACGGCTTCCGGGTCCTCATCAACGGGAAGAGCGTCTTTCAGCGCACGGTGCTCGATCAGGGCTTCTACCCCGACGGGATCTACACCGCTCCCACCGACGAAGCGCTGAAGCGGGATATCGAACTCTCGATGGCGCTCGGCTTCAACGGCGCGCGCCTGCATGAAAAGATCTTTGAAGCGCGCTTCCTTTATCATTGCGACAAGGCGGGGTACCTCGTCTGGGGCGAGCACGCCAACTGGGGACTGAACATCACGGTGCCGGAGGGGCTTGTCGCCTTCCTGCCCGAGTGGATCGAGGCGGTCGAGCGCGACTTCAACCATCCCGCGATCATCGGCTGGTGTCCCTTCAACGAGACCTGGGACTTTGACGGCAGGCGCCGCGATGCGCGGATCCTTGCCGCCGTCTACCACGCGACCAAGGCGATCGACCCCACCCGTCCCGTCATCGACACCTCCGGCAACTACCACGTTGTGACCGATATCTACGACCAGCACGACTACAACCAGGATCCCGCCGCCTTCCGCGCCGACTATATCGGTTATGACGGGAGCAAGGAGAGCTTTGCTCTCCGGCACGCGGACAAGCAGGTCTATCTGCCGGATCTTCCCTTCTTCCTCAGCGAGTTCGGCGGCATCAAATGGGTCCCCGAAGCAGAGCGCGAGGCGGCGAATAAGGACGCCTGGGGCTACGGCAACGCGCCGCAGACCGAGGAGGAGTTCCTCTCCCGGTACGAAGGGCTCGTCGCGGCGCTCCTCGAAGCGCCGAACATCATGGGCTTCTGCTACACTCAGCTCTACGACGTGGAGCAGGAAACGAACGGCCTCTACACCTACGCGCGGAAAAAGAAATTCGACGACTACTCCCGCATCATCGCCGCCAATACCAAAAAAGCGGCGATCGAGGACTGAAGCAAAAAAAAAGCGGGTCGATCCCGAGGGATCGACCCGCTTTTTTCATCTTTTCAGCAAAACCAGCGGTGCGGCGGCTTCGGCTTTTCCGGCGGGTCGTCGCGGCAGGGGCAGATCTCGCCCGCGTCGACGAGGATGATGTCCGCTCCGATCCGCTGGATCTGCTGCCAGGGGACGACGACCGTCTCCTCCTTGCCCCATCCGAAAAACCCCTTCGGCGCCCCGATCATCAGCGCGGTGATCCTGCCCGAATCGGTATCGAACTCCAGATCGCACACCTGGCCGAGGCGGCGTCCGTCGCAGACGTTGATCACTTCCTTTTCCTTCAGCTGCGAGAGCGTGGTGCAGCGCGGCATAGTGCCTCCTTGACGGCGTTTTTCCCTACCAGTATATGCGGGAAAACGCCAAACGGTCACAGCGGTTCTCCAAGGACCGTACCGTCAAAGGAAGGGATGAATGCCCGTCCGGCCGCGCCCTTTTCCTGGAACCAGCCGATATAGCCGAGCTCCTCGGCGACGGCGGCGACCCGCCCGTACTCGAGCCCGGTCAGGCGGCGGTCAAGCCCCCTGTGGCGGGCAAGCGAAGGATCGGGCATCGGCGTATACTGGCGCATCAGACTGAGACGGAGATTTTTTACGTCCGTCTCCTTTGCGAGGCGCCGCAGGAGGGCGACGCTGTCCTCCTTATGCTCCGGCAGGACGAGATGGCGCACAAGGACGCCGCGCGTGAGGATGCCGCGCTCCGAAAAGCGCGGGGGCCCCAGCCGCTTTGTTACGGCGAGGAGCGCGGAGAGCGCGCGCTCGAAATAGTCGGGCGCGCCGCACATCTCCTCCGAGAGCGCGGACGAACAGAACTTGAGATCGGGCAGATAGACGTCGATATAGCGGCAGAGCTCCTCCATCCGCTCCTCGAGCTCGTAACCGCCCGTGTTCCAGACGACGGGAACGGAGGGGCGGCGGCGCCGGAGCGCCGCGAAGACCGAGGGCGCGTAGTGGGTGGGGGTGACGAGATCGAGCGTTTCCGCGCCCGCCCCCTCCAAGAGGGAAAAGACCTCGGCAAGCCGCTCTTCACTGACGGAGACGCCCGCTCCGCCGCGGCTGATCGCGGCGTTCTGGCAGAAGACGCAGCCGAGCCCACAATAGGAAAAAAAGACGGTCCCGGCGCCGCGTCTGCCGCTGATGCACGGCTCCTCCCAGCGATGCAGAAGCGCCGCGGCGACCCGCGGCCCGGCGGGTGCGCCGCAGCGCCCGTGCGTCTTCTCTCTGTCCGCGCCGCAAAGGCGCGGACAGAGCGTACAGTTTTGATAAGGGGAGGTCATCAGTCGCCGTAGCCGTCCGGATTCATCCGCTGCCAGCGGGCGCTGTCCTCGCACATCCGGTCGATGCCGTACCGCGCGCTCCAGTGGAGCAGCTCGCGGGCTTTTGTCGGATCGGCGTAGCACTCGTCGATATCGCCGGGGCGGCGGTCGGTGATGCGGTAGGGGATCTTCAGCCCCGTCGCCTTTTCGTAGGCGGCGACGATATCGAGGACGGAATAACCGTTGCCCGTACCGATGTTGAAGACCTCGGTCCCCTTGACGGAGGCGGCGCGGTCCAGGGCGGAGAGATGCGCCTTTGCCAGGTCGACGACGTGGATATAGTCGCGCACGCCGGTGCCGTCGTGGGTCTTATAGTCGCTGCCGAAGACGGAGAGGCAGGGCAGCTTCCCGCCCGCGACCTTGGTGATGTAGGGGAGGAGGTTGTTCGGGATCCCTTTCGGGTCCTCGCCGATCAGCCCGCTCTCGTGCGCGCCGATGGGATTGAAATACCGGAGGATGGAGACGCTCCACTCCGGATCCGCGGCGGCGATATCCGTGAGGATGCGCTCGATCACAAGTTTGGTCTCCCCGTAGGGATTGGTGGCATGGAGGGGGAAATCCTCGCGGATCGGCACGCTCTCCGGCTTGCCGTAAACGGTGGCGGAGGAGCTGAAGACGATACGGCCCACCCCCGCCTTTTTCATCGCTTTGCAGAGATTGAGCGTACCCGTGATATTGTTTTCATAATACAGCAGGGGCTTTGAGACCGACTCCCCGACCGCCTTGAGACCGGCAAAGTGGATGACCGAATCGATCTGCGGGAACTCCGCAAAGACGCGATCCAGTCCCTCGGGATCCAGAAGATCGACCTTCCGGAACGCGGGACGCTTGCCCGTGATCTGCTCGATCCGGTCAAGGACGCACTCCTTGGAGTTGGAAAGATTGTCGATGACGACCGCTTCCCTCCCGTCGGAAAGGAGCTCCACCACCGTGTGGGAACCGATAAAACCGGTGCCGCCCGTTACGAGTACAGCCATATAGTACCTCCGTATGTGTGTTATTTTTCAGATCAAGGATGGGGGATAGACGCCGTTTGCGTGCATCTCCGCGATCTTTGCCTTGACAAAGGGCTTGTCGCCGGCGTAGGTGACGCCGAACCAGCTGTCATAGGTCGGCAGGACCGCGAGATCGCAGAAGCCGGTCTCCACGGCGTGGGAGACCGCGTCGGTCAGGCCGAATTCCCCTTTGGCGAGATCGGTCTCCGGCGCGCGGAGGAAGCGGGAGAAATCCTCCTCCATCCGGTCGAGCAGGTCGGAATCGAGACCGTAAAAATTCATCGAAACGAGGGTATCGCCGGAGATGCGCTTTTTGCTCCCATCCTCTCCGACGGACAGGGCGTTCTTCCCCGAGCGGAAGAGCTGCCTGTGCTCGGTGACGCGCTCGAGCATCCCGTCCGCCCCGACCTTGCAGAGTCCGCGGGAGACGGAGCCGAGATCGGAGAGCGTGTTGCGCAGGACGTAACCCGCCATGCAGTAGTGCCGGCGGACGTCCGCCGGATGGGAGGCGAGATAGTCCCGCACGATGGAAAAGGCGCTGCGGCCGTAAAAATCGTCCGCGTTGATCACGGCAAAGGGACCGGAAACGCTCCCCTTGGCGCAGAGCAGGGCGTGACCCGTTCCCCACGGTTTTTTGCGCTCCGGGGGGATCGGGAGGGAGCAGAAGCTCTCCGGCTTCTGGAATACGTAGGAGACGTCCGCCTTTTTCTCGGTGCGCTTGCCCACCGTATCGCGGAACAGAGCGTAATTCTCCTCTTTGATGATGAAGACGATCTTTTCATAGCCGGAAACGACGGCGTCGTGGATCGAATAATCGATGATGAACTCGCCGTTTGCCCCGACCGGATCGAGCTGTTTGAGGCCGCCGTAGCGGGAACCCATCCCGGCGGCAAGGATCACAAGTGTCATAAATACCTCGTGTATGCAGAGAAAGCCGGGTTTGTCCCCCGGCTTTCCGTCGTTAATCAGCGTAGACGCTTACGCGCTTTCTGTCCTTGTCAAGATGCTCGAACTTGACTTTTCCGTCGATCAGAGCGAAAAGAGTGTAGTCCGTTCCGAGGCCGACGTTGTTGCCGGGGTGGATCTTCGTTCCGCGCTGGCGGACGATGATGTTGCCGGCCTTGACGGGCTGACCGTCCGTCTTCTTCACACCAAGGCGCTTGGACTCGCTGTCGCGGCCGTTCTTGGTGGAGCCGACTCCCTTTTTATGCGCAAAAAACTGCAGGCTTAATCTGAGCATCACTGTTCCTCCTTATGATTTTCCGCCGCTTCAAACGGTCGCTCCTCTTCGTCCACGTCGAGGAACTCGTAATAATCCTCCAGCATATCCGAAAGCTGGAAGAAATACCCGGTCAGTACGCCGGAAACGGCAAATCTTTTTTTCTCGTCGCTCTCGTACTGAGGGAGAGCGCCCTTGACGATGACCTTCACGTCGGTGGTCTCATCGTCGATGACGTACTTCACGTCGGACGCGAGCGCCACCTCGATGATATTGATGACGAGCATGGTCATCGCGGAAACGGCGGCGCAAACGATATCGTTGCCCTCGTCGGCGTAGCCGGCGTGCCCCGTCTCCTCAAAGCCGTAATAGATCCCGCCGGATTTCAGAAACCGGATCCTGATCATGGCTCGTTACCGTACGATAGACGCGATCTGGACCTTGGTGTACGGCTGTCTGTGTCCCTGTTTCTTCTTCTCGTTTTTCTTGGGCTTGTACTTGAAGACGACGATCTTTTTCGCCTTGCCGTTTTTGACAACGGTGGCTTCGACCTTCGCCCCGTCGAGATACGGAGCGCCGAACTCTGTCGTCTCCCCGCGGGAAACGGCGAGCACACGGTCGAACGTGACCTTTTCGCCCTCCCCGACGCCGAGCTTTTCAACGAAGATGATGTCCCCTTCGCTGACCTTGTACTGCTTTCCGCCCGTTTCGAATACTGCGAACACGAAAAGCACCTCTCTTTCTGATAAGACTCGCTGTATCGGGAGGCTTGCGCACTTGATCCCTTAACATGCGGCAGATTATTATACCATCCCTCCCGGAGAAATGTCAAGAGTTTTTTGACGGTTTTTTTGCGGTTTTTGCGACGCGATCCGTGAAAGGGAGAAAAACCTCCGGTCTTATCCGTTCTCCCGCGCGCGGGCGGCGGCGAGCGTGTTGCAGAGGAGCATCGCGACCGTCATCGGGCCGACGCCGCCGGGGACGGGAGTGATATAGGAGGCCTTTTTTTCCACGGCGGCAAAATCCACGTCGCCGCAGAGCTTGCCCTCCGGGGTGCGGTTGATGCCGACGTCGATCACGACGGCGCCCTCCCGCACCATATCCGCCGTGATAAAGTTTGCACGTCCGACCGCGGCGACAAGGATCTCCGCCTCGCGCGTGACGGAGGCGAGGTCCCGCGTCTTGCTGTGGCAGAGCGTGACGGTGGCGTCCGCGGCGGTGAGGAGGAGGGCGAGAGGCTTGCCCACGATATCGGAGCGGCCGACGATCACGGCGCGCTTGCCCCTCGGGTCTATCCCCGTAAAGCGGAGCATCTCCATCACGCCGGCGGGCGTGCAGGGGAGGAAGGTCGCCTCCCCGGGGTGGAAGAGCCGTCCCACGTTGACGGGGTGGAAGCAGTCCACGTCCTTTTCCGGCGAGATCGCGGCGATCACGCGCTTTTCATCGATCCCGGCGGGCAGCGGGAGCTGGACGAGGATGCCGTCCGTGCTCTCCTCCGCGTTGAGACGGGCGACCTCCGCGAGGAGCGCCCCCTCGTCCGTATCCGCGGGGAGCAGAACGGTCTCCGAGAGGATGCCCGCCTCCTCGCACGCGCGGCGCTTGTTGCGGACGTAGACCTGCGAGGCGGGATCCTCCCCGACGAGGATCACCGTCAGTTTGGGGCGGCGGCCGTACTCCTTTTCAAAGGCGGCGGTCTCCGCCGCCGCTCTCCCGCGGACGGAGGCGGCGATCGCCTTCCCGTCTATCCTCTCAGCCATTGTTTTCTCCTTTGTTCTCTTCCCCGTTTTCGGGGGCTTTTTCCTCTTTCGCGGGGGTCTCTTCTTCCTTTTCTTCTTTTTCCTCCGCTTTTTCCGCGGGCGCGCCGACGGCGACGGGAGCGGTAAGACGGGTGAGCGCAAAGCGCCCGCCGATCCGGCGGAAGACGAGGATCAGCACGGTACCGGCGACAAAGCAAACGGCGCCGACGAGCTGAGAGATACGGATCCCGGTCCCGCCGAGGTAGAGGCTGTCCGTCCGCAGGCCCTCGATGAACATCCTGCCGAAGCCGTACCAGGCAAAATACGCGAGGCAGATCTCGCCGTTGAATTTCTTTTTCTGATAAAACAGGTTGATCAGGACGAATCCGATCACGTTCCAGAGCGACTCGTAGAAAAAGGTGGGGTGGTAGTAATGCACCTCTCCGAGCGCGTCGCGGATGCCCATCCGGCAGAAGATCTCCGTCTCCCCGCCGTGCGCCTCCGCGTTCATAAAGTTGCCCCAGCGCCCGATCGCCTGGGCGATCATCACGCCGGGCGCGACTGCGTCCGTGAATTTGAGGACGTTCTGGCGGCGGATCTTACAGAAAATAAGGATCGTCAGAGCGCCGGCGATGATGCCGCCGTAGATGGCGAGCCCGCCGTTCCAGATCGCGATCACGTCGTAAAAGGTCTTGTACTCCTCCAGCTTGAAGAGGACGTAATAGAGCCGCGCGCCGAGGATGCCGAAGATCACGGTGAAAAAGGTCAGATCCGTCATCACGTCGGGGTCGATCCCCTCCGAACGCTTGCCGCGGCGGCAGGCGTACAGGTAGGCGCAGATGATGCCGACGGTGATGATGATCCCGTACCACGCCACGCTCCTGCCAAAGAGCGAGAACGCCTCGCTCTTGACGGTAAACTCGCCGATCCCGAGCCCGGGGAAGGAAATCTCGTGCATAAAAACCTCACTTTCTCCCGATCACCGCGAGCGCGGACGCGGCGGGATCGAAGATATCGTACAGTACGCGTTCCGCGTCCTCCGGCGTGAGGGCGCGGAGAGCGTCCGCGTAATCGATGAAATCATAGCCGTCAAGGACGCAGTCGAGGGAGAGCTCGCCCGCCTCCTCGACGGAATTGAAGGTGCGGACCAGATCGGAGAGCTGGCCTTTTTTTGCGCGGGCGAACGCCGCGCGGTCAAGCCCCTCGCGCCGGGCGCGCCCGAGCGTCTCGAACGCCTCCTCCCGGATCCGCTCCGGCTCGTCGGCGGCGCCGGAGAGGACGCCCATCCCGATATCGCGGACGGAAAAATAGGAAGCGGAGATCCCTTCCGCCAGATTTGACTCCAGCATCCGGGAGAAGAAGGGCGAGGTGCTGCCGAACAGGACCTCCGCCGCTACGGCCGCCGCGATCCCGCGGACCAGCCCCTCGCGGGGCTGGAGGAGACCCGCCCGGTCCTTGAAGCCGAGCGCGAAGAGCGGCTTTGCGACGGGCAGCTCCCGCTTGCCGTAAGAGGCTCTGACCTCCGGCGGCTCGGGTACGGACGCGCGGATCAGGCGGGGCGCCGGACGCCGCGGAACAAGCTCGTCCGCCGCGCGCGCCGCCTCCTCCGGGGTAAAACGCCCGCACAGGGTAAGGATCATATTGGAGGGATCGTAAAACGCGTCATAGCAGCGGCGGAGCGTCTCCGGCGTGATCGAGAGGACGGACTGCTCGGTCCCCGCGATCTCCTCCGTGACCGGATGACCGTGGTAAAGGAGCGAGGTCAGCAGCATGAAGCGCCGCCTGCCCGGACTGTCCTGCCCCATCCGGATCTCCTCGGTGATGATCTTCTGCTCCCGCCGGACCGACTCCTCGGTGAAGTACGGCGCATAGACAAAAGAGAGCAGCTCGCGGAGACAGGCGTCCTCGTTCTCGGTCGTGACGAAAAGGTAGGACGTGCGGTCAAAAGAGGTATAGGCGTTGGAGAAGGCGCCGAGGGAGGCGAAAGCAGCGGAAGCGTCCCCGCCGTCCTCGTTTTCAAAGAGCTTATGCTCGAGGAAATGCGCCACGCCCATCGGGACGGGCGCCGGCTCTCCCCCGCCGACGGCAAAGCAGTTGTCAAAGGAGCCGTAATTTGCCGTCAATACACCGTAGGAGGTGGAAAAGCTCTTCGGGATCACATAGATCTTCAGCCCGCTTTCGTGGCGGATCAGGGTATATTCCTCGTCAAGATAGGGATCGTACCGGCGGATCGGAGCGGTCATGCCATCGCCTCCTCTGCCAGCTTTTTGTTATCCGAAAGGAAGTAGAGCGTATCCGGGGCGGCGCCGCGCATCGCGGCGGCGGCGTCCTCCTTTGTCGCCGCCAGGATCCGGGCGACCAGCGCCTCCTGATCGTCGGTGAAACCGGCGACCGAGCGGAAGAGCGTATGGAGGATCATGGACCGGGGGGAATCGAGCCCCGCGAGGATCGAGGTACGCAGGGACTTTTTAGCGACGAGAAGCTCCTCGTCCGTGATCTCGCCCGCGGCGACGGCGGCGACCTCGCGCCGGACGGCGTCGAGCGTTTTTTTGAGGTTGGCGGCGTCGATGCCGGCGTAGACGAACATCGCGGCCAGGGCGCCGCGGTACTCGCTGCCGCAGGAATAGCAGAGATTCAACTCCTCTCTGACGTGCATAAAGAGCTTGGACGAGGAGGAAACGCCGAGGATCTCACAGGCGAGGAGAAAATCGGAATACGGCTTGTCCGGAGAGAGAGCCGCCGGCGCGCGGTACCCGATCACGAGACGCGCCTGACGGACGTCCTCCTCCTCGAGAAGGATCCGGGGGCGCGGCGGCGCCTTTTTCGGCGCCGGTGGCGTCAGAGCGAGCGGGACCGGCGAGCGGACGGCGTCCGAAAAGAGGACCTCCGCATAGCCGCGCGCCGTCTCTTTTGTGAGATCCCCGACCACGAACATCTCGACCGGAGCGGAGGCAAGGAGCGAGCGGTAAAACGCCTCCTCCCCCTCCGGGGTGATCGCGTCCAGATCCTCGCGGTATCCGAGGACGTTGATGCCCGCGCTCTCTCCCTCAAACATCGTCTCAAGGAGACGGCGGCGGGCGTAAACGCCCTTGTCGTTGATCTCGGCGGCGATCTCGTCCGCGAGGTGCTTCTTTTCGCTCTCCAGCGTGGCGGGATCGGCGATCTTTACGGGGAAAAAGAGGATGCGGCGGAGGAGATCGAGGACGCCGCCGACGATATCGGTCCCGTCGGCGGAATAGCGCCCGGCGAGATAATCCGCCGTTACGGCGAGGGCGAGAACGTTCCCGAGCGCCCGTGTCTCCACGGTCACTTCCGCTCCGTACAGCTCGTCGAGCCGGGAGCTGACGCTCTCAAAGGAAGGGTAACCCTCGCACCCCCGCAAAAGGAGCCCCCGCAAAAGCGAGACCGCCGTTACGGTCTCCCGCCTGAGCGGAAAAAGAAAATTCAGGGAGATACATTCGGTCTTGAACCGGTCGGAGGGGAGGACGGTCAGCGTCACCCCGCCCGGCAGCGAGATCCTGGTACGTTTCATTCGATCGCTCCGTTTTTTTGTCTGGATTATTTATTGTAGCACGGATCCGCGCTTTTTTCAATCCTTCCCGCGAAAGATCGCGAAAAAAACCTCCCGCACCTGAAAAAAAGCCCGAAAAAGCGACTCTCCCCCCGGTAGAGAGCCTCTCTGCCGGAGCGAGACGCCGCTCTACGGAAAGTATCGCGCCGCGCGCGGACGGTAGGTTGCTTTTCCCCTTCCCATCGGGTAAAATAAACGGCGAAAGGCAGGAATACGATGAACAGACTCAAACTCAAAGACCGCACGCTTCCCTCCTATACGCGCGGAGAGGAGCTCTTCCATTTTATCTCTCACACCGCGGGCGGCGGCCTCGCTCTGCTCGGGCTTGTGCTGCTGCTCGTCCGCGCCGCGCGGCACGGGAGCGGGGCGGCGGTGACCGCCTCCGCGATCTACGGCGCCTCCCTTGTGCTGCTTTACACGATGTCCGCGCTCTATCACGGGCTCCGCCCGCCGACGGCAAAAAAGGTGATGCAGGTCCTTGACCACTGCACGATCTTCTTTTTGATCGGGGGGACCTACACGCCCGTCGCCCTCTGCTCGATCCGCTCCGTCTCCCCCGGCTGGGGATGGAGCATCTTCGGCGTCGTCTGGGGCTTCTGCCTTATCGCGTGCGTCTTCACCGCGATCGATCTGCACAAATACGCCGCGCTTGCGATGGTCTGCTATATCGGGATGGGATGGTGCATCCTCCTCGCCGCAAAACAGGCGATCGAGGCGATCCCCCTGCCGGGGCTCCTATGGCTGCTCGCCGGCGGCGTCGCCTACACGGTCGGCGCCGCGCTTTACGGACTCGGCAAAAAGAAACGGTGGATGCACGCGCTGTTCCACCTTTTTGTGATCGCGGGAAGCGTCCTGCAATACCTGTGCATCTACTTCTATGTGATATAAAAAGAGCGCGCCCGCGGGCGCGCTCTTTTTTTCAGTAGCTGAAATCCATGCGGACAAGGGAGATCGGCTCGAGAGTGGCGGAGATCTCGCCCGACCCGCGCCCGCCGACCGGCACCTCCGCCGGCGTGACGTTATTCGGGCGGTCCCAGGTATTGGCGAGGGTCTTGTCGTCCGCCCGGATCTGCAGGCACGACGTGAGCGTCACCTCCTCAAAGGGGAGGGCGACTTCAAACCGGCGATTCTCCGCCGGGTCACGGTTGATCAAAAACAGCGTCCCCCGCCGGGCGGCGCGGTCCAGATAAACGGCGGTCTCCCCCGACCGGTAGGAGCACGGAGGGACGACGCCGACTTTTTTCCTGTTTGTCAGGCGCTGGGCGGTCTCCTCGGCGGCCAGCACTTCCCTGCCCGCCTGCTCCGCGTACCAGCGGAAAACGTAGGAACAGATATTATCCCAGAAATGATCGGCGCCGTTTACCCGGTAATAGCCGACAAGGAGAGCGGCGTAGGGGTGATTGAGCATCGGGAGGTGGTTTGCGGCGCTGATGCGCGGATCCTTTGCCATCGTCTGGAGGAGGGAGGCGAGGAAGACCGACCCGACCGTGCCGTTATAATAGGTCCCCATCGGGCCGTACTCGGTGATCTGGATCGAGATATTCTTGGCGTTTTCGCCGGCATAGGCGTCGATCTCCCGCTCGGTCGCCGCAAGGAGCGAGGCGATCCAGTCGGGCGCCGCCATATACGCGGTAAAGATCTCCTCATCGCTGTCGCCGTCCAGCGTAAACAGCGGGGCGTAGCCGAGATGGCAGTCGACAAAGTCGATCCGGTCGCCAAGCGCGGTCAGGATCTTTTTGTCCCACGCGGGATACTTGCAGAGCGGATGGGCGGAGAGGAGCGCCACGGCGCCGATCTCCACCTTGTCCCGGTCCTCCCCGAGCAGCTCGAGCGTCCGGGAGGCAAAGGAAACGTACTCCTCCGGCGTTTTGGTCACGCGGAGCCCCTCCACCTTCTCCGCCGCCATATTCGGCTCGTTGCCGATCGAAAAAGAGGCGACGTCGATCCCGTTTGCCAGACAGTAGCGGACCCACGCCGCCGCCTCCTCCGGCGTGCCGTTGCCGGCGTTGAGCTGGACGGTGGCGGGGATCTCCAGCGCGCGGCAGAGGGAGACGAACTCCCCGAAGCCGAAGGTGGGAAGATACCGCTCCCCGGCCTTTTGCGCGCGGGTCGGGTAATCGGAGGAAAAGGGGTCGATCTGCGGGACGCGGGTAGCGCCGATACTCTCCTCCCAGTGGAAGTAATCCCCCTCCACCCCGCCGGGATAACGCAGGTGCGTCACGCCGCAGCGGCGGATCGCCGAGACGAGGGGAGCGTTCAGGGCGCCGGTCTTTTCGTTCCAGACGCCGTAGCCGTTTCCGCGCCAGGCGAGATTGTCCCCGAAGAGTGCTGCCTTGACGGTATTGACCGCCTCGTCCCGGTAGCGGGCGACGACCGGCGTCTCCGCCGTGCCGAGCGCGGGGAGAGAAAGATCGAGGGAAAAGGGCGGGAGCGGCTCGGGCGGCTCTGTCTCCGGCGACGTTTCCGGTATCGTTTCAGGCGCCGTTTCCGGCGCCGTCACGACGGCGGCCGTGTCCCCGACCGGGGTATTCCCGGTACAGGCGGCAAGCGCCAGAAGCGCCAGGAAGAGAGCGGGCAAGAAAAACAGGGACGTTCTTTTTTTCATACAAGCTCCTTGTTTCAGGAAAACACTCCCGTCAGATCCGGCGCTTTGTCGAGCGGCTGCAGCGTGTCGAAATCGAAATAGAGATCGCAGCTGCCGATCCCGGTGAGCTCCGCCTTGACCGCCAGATAACGCATCCCCGTCTCGGAGAGCCGGAAGTGATTCGGAGTGGATGTCAAAATG
>JAEEGL010469466.1_pt1 | contig 18161 bp, 19 predicted proteins | sample 9134231 | NCBI WGS metagenome assembly JAEEGL01 (sample SAMN16246548, study PRJNA631951) | gut metagenome | biome: gut microbiome; feature: rumen; material: fiber-attached | host: Bos | place: Iran: Karaj | collected 2018-10 | reverse complement strand
CCGGATACGTCGCGGGTGATGGATGTATTCTCGCTCTTGCGGGCGATCTTGTCGATCTCGTCGATGTAGATGATCCCGCGCTGGGCTCTCTCCACGTCAAAGTCCGCCGCCTGCAGCAGCTTCAAAACCACGTTCTCCACATCTTCGCCCACATAGCCGGCTTCCGTCAGGGTGGTGGCGTCGGCGATGGCAAAGGGCACATCCAGCATCTTGGCCATGGTCTGAGCAAACAGGGTCTTGCCACTGCCGGTGGGGCCGATCAGCAGGATGTTGCTTTTTTGCAGCTCCACATCGTCCTTGGCCGCGTGCAGGATCCGCTTATAGTGGTTATACACCGCCACGGAAAGCACGATCTTCGCCTTCTCCTGGCCGATCACGTACTGATCCAGGTTCGCCTTGATCTGCATGGGCTTGGGCAGCTTCTCAAACACCAGGGGAAGACCGTCATAACCGGAGACCGCGTTTTGCTGCGGGATATCCTCCACGATGCTCATGCACATGCGGACGCAATCGTCACAGATATAGCTGCCGTTGCCGGCGATCAGGCGATTGACCAGAGACTGGGGTTTCCCGCAGAATGAGCAGCGAATACTTCTCTTATCGTCACTTTTTGCCATAAATCTCTCCTGTCCGCGCTGAAAGTGATGGGGGAACTTTCGTTCCCCCATGCTTGTCATCTTCAGCGCTTGTAGATCACTTTGTCGATCAGACCATAGGCCTGCGCCTCTTCTGCGGTCATGAAATAGTCACGCTCGCAGTCGCGCTCGATCTCCTCGATGGGCTTGCCGGTATTCTCAGCAAGGATCGCGTTCAGCTTTTTCTTGATCTTCAAGATCTGTTCTGCCTGTATCTGGATATCCGTGCACTGTCCCCTGCTGCCGCCGGAAGGCTGATGGATCATGATCTCCGCATTGGGAAGAGCGATTCGTTTGCCTTTGGCGCCGGAGGAAAGCAGAAACGCGCCCATGGAAGCCGCCATACCCACACAGATGGTGGAGACGTCAGGCTTGATGTACTGCATGGTATCATAGATGGCAAGGCCGGAAGTGACGCTGCCGCCGGGGCTGTTGATGTAAAACTGGATGTCCTTATCCGGGTCCTGAGCCTCCAGATACAGCAGCTGCGCCACGATCAGGCTGGCTGTGGTATCATTCACTTCCTCGGACAGCATGATGATCCGATCATTCAGCAGACGGGAGAAAATATCATAGGAACGTTCTCCCCGGCTGGTCTGTTCTACTACATAGGGTACCAAACTCATTGTATGAAACTCTCCTTATAAAATATCAGCGATCCAAGAGAGCATATCCCGATCCCGGAGGAATTATTCAGCAGGCTCCTCGGCCTTTTCTTCCTCAGCGGCAGGGGCGTCAACGACGACGGCGCTGTCGTAAATAAGGTTGCTGGCCTTCTCTTTCTTCAGCTCATTGGCAACATAGTCGTCGCCAAAATACTGCTTCACCTGCTCGGGCGTGGCGCCGACGCTCTCCGCGACCTTCTTCAGGTACTCTTCCAGTTCTTCCTCAGCAGCTTCGATGCCCTCCGCCTTGATGATCGCATCCAGCAGCAGGTCGTTCTTCACGCTGAACTCCGCGCCGGGCATGATCATGGTCTTCATGGCCTCGTCGTTCAGGCCCAGCATCTGGCGCAGCTTATCCAGAGGCATGCTGTTATCCCGAACGCCGAAGTTGGCGGCGTAATTGCGGACGATCTCCTCGGCCTTCTCCTCCACCATAACAGGAGGAATGGTGACGGTCATGTTGTCACAGGCCTTGCGGATCAGCTCGCTGTGGAAAGCGGACTCCGCCTGCTCGTCATAGCGCTTCTGGATATTTGCCTTCACGTCAGCCTTGTACGCTTCCAGAGTATCAAACTCGGAAACGTCCTGGGCAAAGTCATCGTCCAGCTCGGGCAGCTCGGGAACCGAGATGCCGTTGACCTTGACCTTGAAGATGACAGCCTTGCCGGCCAGATCTTCCACATAGTTCTCAGGGAAGGTGATGTCCAGATCCTTCTCGTCGCCGATCTTCATGCCGACGATCTGCTCCTCAAAGCCGGGAACGAAGGAGTTGGAGCCCAGCTCCAGATCATAGCCCTCGGCCTTGCCGCCGTCGAAACGCTCACCGTTGAGGAAGCCGTCAAAGTCGATGTTGACGGTATCGCCCATCTGCGCCTCGCGGTCGTCCACATGGACCATGCGGGCATTGCGCTTGCGGGCAGATTCCACCTCGGCGTCCACTTCCGCGTCGGTCGCCTCCTGCACGCTCTTGGCAGCCTCAAGCCCCTTATACTGGCCCAGGGTCACTTCGGGATACAGGGAGACCCCGAAGGTATACTCCACAGTACGGGCGTCGGTGACGTTCACGTCCGTAATGGAGGGCGCGCCGACGATCTCCAGCCCCAGCTCGGTGATACCGGCCTCGAAGGCTTTGGGGGCCAGCTCGTCCATGGCGTCCTGATAAAACACCTCATGACCATACATCCCTTCGATCACGGCACGGGGCGCTTTGCCCTTGCGGAAACCGGGGATGGAAATTACTCGTTTATTCTTCAGGTAGGCGCCGTTTACCGCTGCTTCAAACTCGGCGGCGTCGGACTCCACCTGGAATGTGGCAGTATTGTTCTCTTTCTTCTCAAGGTTCTTAACGATCATTCTTGCTTTCCTCCTCTATATGTGGCTAACACACGCTAAAACATAATAGCAGATGTTTACAGTAAAATCAATGAAAAAATCATGAATAAGACTTTATGAGAGCAGTTTTATCGGCGTAAAATCCACATGATCCGCCGAAACCAATCGAAATTCGGTGCAGCCGCGCCAGCCGTTGAAGGCAGACAGGCAGCCTTTGCCGTGAATATGGCCGTAGCAACACAGCCGGACGCGATACCGTTCAAAAAGTTCCAGGATCGCCTCGCAGGTATAATGCTGATAGATCGGGGGGTAATGCAGGAACACCAGCTTCTCTTTTTCTCCCGCCGCTTTCAGAGAGGCCTCCAGGCGCATGACCTCCCGCCGCATGATCTTTTGATCATGCTCGATCCCCTTCTCCTCCTCATAAAACCAGCCCCGTGTTCCGCACAGGGCGTAATCGCCGTAAAAGAAACAATTGTTATGCAGGATATCCAAGCTGTCAAATCCGTTTTCCCGGAAAAAAGCCCTGGCCTTGGTCGCCGTACTCCACCAGTAATCGTGATTTCCCTTGAGGAGGATCTTCTTTCCCGGCAGTTCATGGATAAAGCGAAAGTCCTCCTTTGCTTCTTCCAGACTCATGCCCCAGCTCAGATCGCCGCAGAGGACGCAGGTGTCGTTCTCTCCCAGTGAAGAGAATCCCTGTTTCAGTTTTTTCGGATGATCCTCCCAGATCTCGCCAAACACGTCCATGGGCTTGTCCTGCGACAGGGCCAGATGGAGATCCCCGATGGTATAAAGAGCCATATTCGCTATTCCTTTGCATAACAAAACGCCAAAAAGCCATACTATCTGCACAGCATCGTAAAGGAGGCTTTTCTATGAGTGAGAAGAAACACAGCGACTGCAATCCCGGCGTAGGCTGCGATGTGACCAACTGCAAATACAACACCGTCGACTGCCGTTGCAGCGCCAACCACATCAGCGTCCAAAACGAGCATGCCGCCACCAAGGGCGAGACCTATTGCTCCACCTTCTGTCCCCGCGGCAGTTGCTGAGCGCAGTTCCGGGCCAAGGCCCGGAATACATATCAGTTGAAAGCATCCTCCAGATGCTCAATGCGGACAGGCCCCTGCGTCCCCTGGGGCGCATAGACCTCGATCACATCAAAACGCGGCTGCAGCTCACAGTCGTTTTGGCTGAGCCACAGCCCGGCTGTTTTCAGGATCTTCTCCTGTTTGCCGCGGGTGACGAATTCCCTGGCCGCACCGTAGCTGTCGTCCTTGCGCAGCTTGACCTCCACAAAGACGACAAAGCCCTTGTTCCGGGCGATGATGTCGATCTCGCCCTGGCGGCAGCGGTAATTCCGCGCGATGATCGTATAGCCTTTTTTTCGCAGGCAGCGCACTGCCTGATCCTCGCCGAAGCGGCCCAATGTCTGTTTATCCATCAGTGCATCTTCTTCAGGAAGCTCAGTCTGTGGATGGGCGAGGGCCCGTATTCCCGCAGGGCCTCATAGTGCAGCTTTGTCCCGTAGCCCTTGTGCTGCTCGAAATGATATTGGGGGTACAGGGCAGCCTGCTCCAGCATATACCGGTCACGGCTGACCTTGGCCAGGATGGAAGCCGCCGCGATGTCCGCGCATTTTGCGTCGCCTTTCACGATGCAGCGGCTTGCATAGCGGATACCGGTGTTTCGGTTCCCATCGATCAGCGCCAGCTCAGGCCGGGGTAAAAGCTGATCGATCGCCCGGTTCATGGCGAGAAAAGTAGCCGCCAGGATATTATACTCCTCGATCTCCTCCACGGAAGCGCTCGCGATGCCGCAGGTCACAGCGCTTTCACAGATCTGGTCGAACAGTTCCTCCCGCTTTTTCTCGCTGAGTTTTTTAGAATCGTTGAGCCCTTCGATGATCAGACCACGGGGCAGGATCACCGCCGCGGCATAGACGGGCCCGGCAAGCGGCCCGCGACCTGCTTCATCCACTCCGCAAAGCAGCCGCAGGCCGGAATCGTATATCTCATTTTCCAGTTCCCAAAGATCAATCATCCGGCGTCTCCAGCGACAGGCGGCCCAGTTTGCCGTCATGATACTCGCCCAGCAGCGTATTGGCCATGCGTTCCAAATCGTACTCGCCTTTGGCAATCAAAAAGCCGCGCTTTCTGGCGGCCTCCTCCAAGAGTTCAAACCCATTGGCCTCCGGGTCCGGCTTGAATCTATACCGGTCCTCGATGGCCTGGGGGTACAGCTGCCGCAGACGCAGCATAAAATTGGCGCCCAGGGTCTCCTTATCCAGCACATCTGCTTTGATGGCGTTGGTGACCGCAAGCAATTCTCCCACTTCCTGGCTGTCGAATTTCGGCCAGAGGATCCCCGGCGTGTCCAACAGGTCCAGACCCGTGCCGATATTGATCCACTGTTTGCCCCGGGTCACGCCCGGCTTATCTCCGGCAATGGCAGCCTTGCGGCCGGCCACCTTGTTGATGAAAGTGGATTTGCCCACGTTGGGGATCCCCAGGATCATGACCCGCAGCGGCCTCCCCACCTGGCCTTTGGCTTCATATTGCTTCAGTTTGTCCGCAAGGAGCCTGCGGATCGCCGGAACAAAGCTGTTGACGCCCTTTCCGCTTCTGGCGTCTGTCTCCAGAACCGCCAGTCCCTGAGCCTCAAAGAATTTCCGCCAGCGCTCCGTGATCTGCGGATCCGCCAGATCCACGCGGTTCAGGATCACCAGCCGGGGCTTCCCGGCTGCCAGACGGTCGATGTCCGGGTTCCGGCTCGCGTTGGGGATGCGGGCATCCAGCAGCTCACAGACGGCATCCACCAGCTTCAGATTCTCTTCGATCATCCGCTGGGCCTTGGTCATATGTCCCGGAAACCACTGGATGTTCATTTTTTCATAATTGACAGGCTCCATCATTCCACCCAGCCCAGCTCGGTCAGCGGGAAGATCACACAGTAGACCCGGCCCAGGATCATCCGCTCATCCACCATGCCGATCTCTTTTTTGCGGCTGTCGGTGGAAGCGTTGCGGTTGTCGCCCATGACGAACACACAGCCCTCCGGAACCGTCTGCGGCCCGATGAAGTCCAGCTTGGTATTGGTCAGCTCGTTGATATAATCCTCCTGGATCGGATCTCCGTTCACATATACGATGCCGTTTTCAAAGTCGATGTTGATCTCCTGGCCCTCGGTTGCAATGATACGCTTCACCAGCGCCTTGTCGGGATCATAGTTGTCGGTTTTGAACACCACAACGTCGCCGGCTTTGGGACGGTAGAACAGGTCGGAGACCAGCATCTTGTCCCCGTTGAGCAGCGTGGGGTTCATGGAGGTCCCGCTCACATCTATAATGCGGATAAAGAAGATAAAGAGGATCACACAGATGATCAGCGCCACCATCAGGCACTGGATCCAGTCATAGGTCTCCTTCCGCGCCCTTACGTCGGCGGGGAGGGTATTCAGCTCCTCTTCTCTGCCCCGATCTGTTCTTTTCTTGCTTTCGGTGTTCATATGAATCTCCTTCCTGTGAAGACTACATGATTATGCTATTATACACCAGCTCAAAGCCTTGAAGCAAGTATTTTCCGCACTTGCACCGGCGGCCGCGTCTGTGATAGAATAAGCCCATCAAAGGCGGAGGCTGTCCAGTATGAAGCTGAGCATCATCGTACCTATCTACAACGTTGAAAAATATCTGGCCCGGTGTCTCGATTCCCTTCTGGTCCCCGGTCTGGAGGACTATGAGATCATCGCAGTAAACGACGGCTCGACGGACTCCTCCGGAGCGATCCTGGCAGACTATGCGGCACGATATCCCCAGCGGATCAAAACCGTGACCACCCCAAACGGCGGGCTGGGCCACGCCCGCAACACCGGTCTTCCGCTGGCCGGCGGCGACTATGTCATGTTTGTGGACAGTGACGATTCCCTGCGTCAGGGCGCGGTCCCGGAGATCATGGAGTTGCTGGACGGCAGCTTCGATATCCTGGTTTTCGATTTTGTTTCCCTTAACGAGGAGGGGCGGCAGCTTTCCCGCAGCTACGGCTGTGCGAAGGAAGGCTGCTTTACACTGAAGGAATACCCGGAGCTGCTTTTCGACATGCCCAATGCCTGCAACAAGATCTGGAGACGCAGTCTGTTCACAGACACCGGCATCCGTTTCCCGGATCGCCTGTGGTTCGAGGATCTGGCCACCAGCCCCAAGCTGTATCTGCACTGTGGCAGGATCCGTTATGTGCGTCGGGACTGGTACCTGTATCTGCAGCGCAGCGGCTCCATCACCAACAACAAGGCGCCGGAGCGGAATCTGGAAATGCTCACCGTCATCCACTCCGTCCTGGACCATTACCGGAAAGCGGGCTGTTATGAGGACTATAAGCCCCAACTGGAGTACATGGCCTTTTATCATGAGCTGCTCACCTCCAGTACCCGGGTCAATCAGATCGATCCGAAAAGCCCTGTTCAGGACGCTTTGCTGGAAGATTTCCTTTCGCTCTTTCCCGATTATCAGAAAAACAAATATGTACAGAACATGCCGCAAAAGTACAAGCTGCTGACCGATCTGATCGTTCACAAGAGGCGCAAAGAGCTGCATGCGGTCATGAAGCTCAACAACATCGCACGCCGCAAACATATTTGACATGATTTCAGGGCGCCCATCGGGCGCCCTGGTTTTTTCATTTTGTAATCCACTTTTTGGCCTTCAGCATCAGCTGCGCCGCATCTTCCAATCCGTTATAATTCATGCGCATCACGGCGCGGCGGTTGCCGCTCTCCTGCCGGTAGCTCTCACAGTCGCTCAGCTTCGGGATCCGTTCATGCACATAGTCCCGCAGCAGAGCGATGACCTCCCTGCGGTCCGATGAATCCTGCCGGGCCAGACGGCTGATGGCGTCCAGAAGGACGTGATTGATGAGCAGGAACTCATAATCGTCTTTGGTTCCTTCGCCGCTGGCCAGGAACTCCCGCAGATCCTCCATGACCTCCAGCATGTCCAGATTCATCCGGGCATTGTTGTTGTGCATGGTGGATGGCTGCCCACAGCGGTACATGTACAGCATCTCCGGCACATGGACCGTTTTCCGGGAGCGCATCAGTACCTTTGCGGAGAAATCGAAATCCTCATACCACAGTCCCTCGGGAAAGCGGATCTCCCCCACCACTTCACGGCGGAACAGCTTATCGCAGGCAGAGCCGGCAGAGGCGATGGGCTTATCATCCCGCCAGGTGGTCAGCAGCTCGGTGCTGCGGTCGGCGTAAATCTTTTTGATGTCGCAGACCACCACGTCCGCGCCTTCCGCTTCTGCCTTCGTGTACAGCTTCAGGTACATCTCCGGCAGCACCCAGTCATCGCTGTCCACAAAGCCCACATAATCGCCCTTTGCGATCTCCAGCCCAAGGTTACGGGCGCGCCCCTGGCCGCCGTTATGCACGGTGATGGAGGAAATCAACTGCGGATAGGCCTGCTTGTACGTGTCGATGATCTCCTGGGAATCGTCGGTGGAGCCGTCGTTTATCAGGATCACTTCATAATCGTCGATACTCTGCGCAAGCAAAGAGCCGATGCAGTCACGCAGATAGGGTCCCGCATTATAGACCGGAACGATCACGCTCAGTTTCATATCTGTCGCTCCTTTCCTCCATCGGCGTCCCCAGCCGGGAGCCTGACCGTCTGATAATAGATCAAACCGAGCACCAGCGACAGATAGATGGATACATTGGGCCGGCGGAGAAGCGCTCCGGAGAACTGGGCCAAGCCCAGCTGCAGCATCAGGCACAGCAGAAGCATGAAGTTATCCATCGTAAAGCTGGCCCGGAAAGCCAGGCAAAGCCGCCGAATGATGCGAACAATAAAATACAGGATAAAGCCCGCATAGAGCGCAAGCCCCAGATAGCCGTAATAATAATAGATCGCGGGCCAGTCGTTTTCCAGATCGTGGATGCCGTCAAAGCCGATCTCCGACACCTCAAAGCCCACCAGCTTAGTGAACAGATCCGAGTCCTCCCAGATCATATCCGAGTAAGCGATCTTCATGACGCGGGTATTGATCAGGCGGTTGACATCCGTGGTCATGTCATAGTGCAGCAGGACCCGGTCCATGCCGAAGCGATCGAAGATATCCGGCAGCACGCCGATGAAATACCGGTAATAATAATACTCAAACACGCCGCGCACTTCTTCGTTGTCGAAACGCTCCCGGGGCGTCATCTGTGTCACATCATAGCCCAGCGCCATTGCGGCGGCTTCGATCTCCCCCTGGCGGCCATAGACCTTGCTCTCCATGGCCGTGACCCTGGCGCGGGGCGTATAGGGATAGATGAGCACGGAGAAGATCATCAGGATGACAAGCACGCAGATCGCCAGCAGATTGAGCTTCTTGCGCAGCACCGGCTTCTCCAGAAAGAGGAACACGGTCAGAGCGCCGAAGATGGCGAAGATCGAATAGAAGCAGCCCTTGGTGCCGTTGCTGATGAAGCCGAACAGGATCAAGGCGGGCACCGCAACGATCAACAGCTTCTTTTCCGAGCGCAGCGCAAGGCAGGCGCAGAACACGGACAGGATCACCAGCAGGATGCTGTGGGCGTTCCGGTTATCGTCGATGACCCAGCCGCTGTAGCCCAGACCCTTTCCGTAGGTGACATTGCCCGTCCCGGTCACATAGGCCAGGATCAAGCCGATGCCCACCAGGGCCGCTGCGATCACGACGCCCTTCAGCGCCTGCCGTTTGGTCTGTTCATCGCGGATCAGATAGACGAAGCAGATCGCCAGCACCGGCATCTGAATGACCTTTACCAGATAGGATACGTCAAAGTACAGGCTGATATAGCCAACACGAAAACTGTTGAGAATATGCAGCAGGCAATAGGCGCCCATCACCGCCATGGAAAGGATAAACCGCTTCTTCCGGCGCAGCGTGAGGAGCAGATAGAGCGGCAGCGCCAGCAGGATGAGCAGCCGGATATAACCGGCCCCCGTGGCCACTGCGTCCCGGTCCCAGAACGCGACAGCGTCCAGTATGGGCTGCGCGGCGATCAGACAGATCAGCCAATGGTCCCGTATCCAGTTTTTCAACTGCTGCGACATAGCGACCTCATACCTTCAAAACAATCGTCTGAATATGCTTTGTGGCGCCTTCCGACAGAAGACGCCACAAAACTGTTTTGCGCTTACAGGCGCTCTTTGACCTTCGCCCGCTTGCCCACGCGATCACGCAGATAGTAGAGCTTCGCCCTGCGGACTTTGCCCCTGCGAACGGTGGTAACGGAAACGATGGAGGGAGAATGTACGGGAAATACCTTCTCGCAGCCGACGCCATAGGAGATACGGCGCACGGTGATGGTCTCATTGATGCCGCCATGCTTCTTGGCAATGATGGTGCCTTCGAAAGCCTGGGTACGCTCGCGGTTGCCTTCCTTGACGCGGACGAGGACACGCACGGTGTCGCCCACGTTCATCTCGGGCAGCTCGGGCTTCATGTAGCGCTCACTGAGAATTTTAACCAGATCCATATTTCGATCCTCTTTCATTTAGACGTTCAATACCGGAGGCGCTGGATCTCATCCCAGGCGCGGCAGCGGACCGCCTTTCTATGCCGGCGGGATCTTACCCGCGCAAGCTGTAGTATTGTAGCATAGCTGCAGCCACAATGCAAGTGTTTTTTTGCTTATTCCCCCGCCAATTTTGCGATCCGGTTCAGGATCTCCCCGTTGTAGGCGGCCAGATCGTCCGGGCGCTTCTCGGTCTTCCGGGCGGCGGCCAGGGCGGCGACCAGATCCTCGATCCCCTGCAGCCCCTCGGTGTACTTCTCCAGATTCTTACTGCAGTAGAGCGGCAGCCCCACCGCCATGGCCTCCATGATGTTCAGCGGCTGCCCTTCATAGCGGGAGGTGGAGAGGAAGGCGTCCATCCGTGCCATGTAGCGGAAGGGGTTGGGCTGGTTGCCCAGGAAAGTCACCTTGTCTCTGAGCCCCAGGCGCTCCCGCTGCTCCTCCAGCGCGGCGCGATCCGGGCCGTCCCCGATGATGTAGAGGCGCAGGTCGTCCCGCTGCCCGGAGGCCTCCGCAAAGGTGTCCAGCATAAGGTCATAGCCCTTCTGGTGGCAGAGCCGTCCCAGGGCGACCAGGTTCAGGCAATTGTCGTCCAGCTCCAGATCCGGGCAATCCTCCGCCATTTTCCGGTGGATCTCCCCCACATCGATGTAGTTTTGGATGACAGTGAACGGTTTATCCACCACACCGGACATGGCTCGGAAGGGCTCCTCCAGCGCGCGGGACACGGGCACGAAGCCGTCATAGTACTGGAACTTTCCCTTGAACGCCCGCCAGAGCACCCGGTACTTCCACTCGTTCTGCAATTTTATGCGCACGTCGTTGTGGATCCACATGACCCGCTTTTTTGCCGGCACCGTCAGCGCACCCACGGCGCAGGAGCACTGGTAGGAGTTGAAGTCCACCGCCAGGTCGTACTCCACCCCGGCGGGGAAGTCATAGCGCACGCGCTTTTTGGCCAGCGCAAAGGGCAGGAAGGACCAGATCCGGGGAATGGGCTTGAGATAGCGGATGTTCAGCTCCTTGGGGAAATCATGCGTCCAGAACTCCGTTTTCTCCGAAAGATAGAGATCCACCTGGAAGCGGCTGTAGTCCAGATTCCGCAGCAGGTTCACGATGGACTTCTGGATCCCGCCCACGCCCAGGTCATTCTGAAAAAATGCAATGCGTTTCACTCTGTTTTCCTCCCCGTAGGGACGAGCATTGCTCGTCCGCTTCCTTGATCCGCTTTCTCGCCTCCCCCTCCGGGGGAGGTGTCATCCGCCGATCCCTCGCGAGGCGGATGACGAAAGGGGGCTGTCACCGATACACCTTCATGTCGGCATCAAAGGTCTCAATGCGGGTAAACTTGGCAAAATCCGGGGCCAGCTCCGGCCTCAGCTGCCGCAGGGCCTCCGCCAGCAGCTCCGGGTTGATCGTTGGCTCCTGAGCGGAGAGAATTGTTGTTATGTTAACCAGTTTCTCCCCCGGGACAAAGTTGATCTCCCGGATCCCAGGGCGGATGTCCGTCTCCCCCATGCCGCGCTTGGTTTTTTTGGTGATGACGATGGCGTCCCGGGCATAGAATTCCCGCAGTTTCTCCGCCATCTCCGCGGGATCCCGCTCGTCATACTCAAAAACGCCCCGGATCTCCAGCCATTTGAGTTCAGCGACCTTGCGGGTGAACTCATAGGCCTCGGTGACCCGGATTCCCTCGGGCATCACGGCGGTCAGTCGTTCCGGCAGCGCAGCCAGCTCCGGCTCCTCCTTCAGCTTGAAGTCCATCAGCTCGCAGAGGCTGGCCGTCCCAACCGAGAGGGGCAGGGCGATGGCGATCTGGGGATGGGGGTTGAAGCCCTCGGAGTATTTCAGATGGTAGCCCGCCCGGTTGAAGGCCCGCTGCATGGTGTGCATCAGGTCCAGGTGGGAGATGTACACCGCCCGCCCGGTCTTTTCAAAACGCAGTCTCAGCTTATCGCTCATCGCACTTGATCCCTCCTGTCAGGAGCTTGGCCGCCCCGCAGGCGGCGCACTGGTGCCGGCAGTCCGGCGAGAGCTGGGATTTGTAGCACATCTCCCGCTCGTGCCAGAGGTGAGCCTTCCGCACGCCCACGTCGATGTGATCCCAGGGCAGAATCTCGTCCTTGCCCGCCTCCCGGTGGGCGTAGAAGTCCACGTCCACGCCGCAGGTCTGAAAGGCCTCCATCCAGCGCTGGAAGGAGAAGTAGTCCGTCCAGGCGTCCAGCCGTCCGCCCAGGCGCCAGACCTCCTCGATGGCGTCCGCCACTCGCCGGTCGCCCTTGGAGAGCACCGCCTCGATGAGGCTGGTCTCCGCGTCGTGCCAGTTGTAGGTCACGTTCTTCGCGGTGATGGCGGAGCGCAGCAGGTTCACCCGGCGCAGATATTCCTCCAGGCTGATCTGCGCCTCCCACTGGAAGGGGCTCTGGGGCTTGGGGATGAAGCAGGAGGTGGAGATGGTGATCTTCACGCCCCGGTTCTTGTTTTTGGCGTTGACGCGCCAGCAGTGTAGGATCTGATTTGCCATCTCGGCAATGCCCAGAATATCCTCGTCCGTCTCGGTGGGCAGGCCCAGCATGTAATAGAGCTTCACCGTGTTCCAGCCGCCGGCGAAGGCGATGGAGCAGGTGTGCAGCACGTCCTCCTCGGTGACGTTCTTGTTCACCGCGTCCCGCAGACGCTGGCTGCCGCCCTCCACGGCGAAGGTCAGGCCGCTCTTGCGCACCTTCTGGAGCCGCTCCATGATCTCCATGGAGAAGTTGTCCGCCCGGAGGGAGGGCAGAGACAGGCCGATGCTGCGGGGCTCACAGTATTCCAGCAGCCCGTCGCAGAGGGCGGGGAGCTGCCTGTAGTCGCTGGTGGAAAGGGAGAGGAGCGTCACGTCCTCATGTCCCGTGTTCTCCAAGGATTCAATGCCCTGGCGGATCAGGGTCTCCGGCTTTTTCGCCCGGAGGGGGCGGTACACATGCCCCGCCTGGCAGAAGCGGCAGCCTCTCGGGCAGCCCCGGAAGAGCTCCAGGCTCACCCGGTCGTGCACCACCTCGGTGGAGGGCACGATGGGCTTCGTGGGGAAGGGCACCTTGTCCAGATCCGAGATGATGCGCTTCGTGACCCGCGCCGGCGCGCCGTCCTTCGGCGTCACGGCGGCCACGGTGCCGTCCGGATGATAGCTCACTTCATAGAGGGAGGGCACATACACGCCCTGGATCTGCGCGGCCTTCGTGAGAAACTCGTGCTTCGACCAGCCACCCAGCTTCGCCTCCCGCAGAAGGGTCAGCACCTCGTTGTCCACCTCTTCCCCCTCGCCCACCACGAAGAGGTCGAGGAAGGGCGCCATGGGCTCGGCGTTCACCGCGGCGGTGCCGCCCGCCCAGATGAGGGGCAGCAAATTCGGTCGATCCGCCGTGCGCAGGGGGATGCCGGCCATATCCAGCATGTCCAGCACCGTGGTATAGGCCATCTCGTAGCCGATGGAGAAGGCCAGGGAGTCAAAGTCCCCCACCGGATCGCCGCTTTCCAGCGTATAGAGGGGGATGCCGGCCTTCTTCATCTCCTCGTACATGTCCCCCCAGGGGGCGTAGACCCGCTCGCACCAGACGAAGGGCAGGCTGTTCATGGTGTCGTATAAGATGCTCATGCCGAGATTCGACATGCCGATCTCGTAGGTATCCGGGAAGCAGAAGGCCAAGCGGATGTCCACCTCGTCCTTGTTCTTGAGGATTTGGTTGTATTCGCCGCCGGTGTAGCGCGCGGGCTTCTGCACCCGGGGCAGGATGCGTTCCAGTCGTTTATCCATAGCGTTCTCCCCGCTTGATTTGTTACAGAGTATTTTACCGTATTTTCCGCATTTTTACAAGCCCCGCCTGGCGCAGCGCGTGAAAAAGCAGCGAGACGCCCGCAAGCGCCGGGGCGACGCCCCTTCCCCCCAGCGCAAGCGCCCCGCCGGCGGCCAGAAGCGCAGCGCCGGTCAGAAGGCTCAGGCCGCGCAGCAGGCGCTCTCCCCGGCGCTCTCCCAGCGCCGCGCAGGCCAGCTGCAGCAGGATCTGTCCCCCGTCCAGGGGCAGGGCGGGCAGCAGGTTCAAGAGGCTCAGCGCCAGGCTCAGCCCAGCGGAGAGATAGAGCCAGGATAGGCCCAGCACAGGCTGCAGTCTGGCCGCCGCCAGAGCGTAGAGAAGCCCGGCCAACGGCCCCGCGGCAGCTACCAGCGCGTGGGCAAGAGCGCCGCCCTCGCCGGAGTAGGAGATCTGGAAGCCCCCCGGCTCCGCCCGGAAGCTCTGCGGGCGAAAGCCCAGTGCCAGCATAGCGCCCAGATGCCCCAGCTCGTGTACCGTCATCGGCAGCAGCAGCGCCAGCAGCTCCTCCCCCGTCAAAAAAATACACAGCGCGGCGAAGCCGAAGGCCGCGCCCGCGCCGATCTCCAGCCGCGGCGGCCTCAAGGCGCAGCCTCCGATCGCAGTGTGGAGATCGCCTCTTCTTCCGACAGCGAGCGTCCCCAGGCCTCCACGGTCTGCCGCCCCCGGGGAAACAGGGTCTCCTCCGCCCAGACGCGGAGATGCTCCGCGGTCTGCGGATAACACAGCCTCCACAGCGCCAGCAGCAGAAGCAGCGCCAGCAGCAGCGCCTTCTTTTCACGCACAGACATCCCCCCTCCGGGCAGTCTATGCGCAGGAGAAGCCCACGCATGACGAAAACCCGCCGGGTATCCCCGGCGGGTCAGAGAGAACTATATGTCAGGATGCACTGTAGGAATCGGCAATTGCCCGCTCAGTCGCCGTCCAGTTCGGCATCGTCCACGGGGCTGGCGTTGTAGAGATAGTACACCAGTTCGCCCGCCCCCTCGACTTCGATGCGAAGGCGCATAAAGCCGTCACGCTGCAGGCGCATGTCCACCCGGAAGCCTTCGCCCGAGAAGCTGAGACCGTCCTCCCCCACGTCCAGATCCACGATCTGATCGCCGAAGAGCGGGCCGCCCAGGGCGGCGCGGCTGCCCTCCACATAGAGATCCATGAACTCGTCCAGCGCCTCCACGGAGAAAAGCTCCCCATCCAGCTCCAGGAAGGCGGCTACCCAGTAGCCGTCCAGGATCCCGGCAGGCAGATTCTCCAGGGTCTCCGCAGGCACGTAGAGGGGCGCGGGCTCCTCCCGGCTGAGGAAGACCCCGGCGGCGGGCCAGGAGAGACCATTTCCGTAAACGACCAGAGGTGCTGTCTCGTCTCCGTCCAGGTAAAGGAAGCCCTCCTGCTCCTCCCAGAGGCCGGTGACGGTGGCTTCCGGGTCGTTTGGCAGGGTGACGGTATAGGCGCCGCCCTCCTCCAGCTCCAGGCAGAGATTCGTCTCCCCAAAGCTGCAGTACCACAGGCCGGTCAGCTCCTCCTCCGGCTCCTCGTAGATCTCTCCGGGGTCGTCGGGTTCGGCAGAGGGGTCATCGGGCTCGTCGTCCTCCTCCGGATCCGAGGGGACTCCGTCCTCTTCGACCGGGGTCTCGGCGGCAGGCGCCTCCGTCTCGGCGGCGGGCGTCTCCCCCTCCCCGCAGGCGGCCAGGGCAAGGAGCAGCGAAAGGGCCAGCAAAAAGGCAAGCAGTTTTTTCATGTCGTTCTCCTCCTTTCGCCCTCTGTCAGTTCGGATAACGGATCTTGCCGGATTTATACACCTGTCCGGCCGAATCATACACGATGATGCTGTAATATGCCCAACCATGCTTTAACTCTGCTTTGCCGTTATTCATCACGACATAGCTGTAGGTCTTATATTGGGACGCAATCATCTTTCTGTGGAGAGCGCCGTTTGCGCCGACTATCACGGTGATATTCGTTTTTTGGGTGGGGTGCTGCTTGTCCTTGGGTCGATGCTGGATCACAACGACTTTGTAGGGCGGCACGCCTCCCACGATCTTGCCCGTGAGGTACCGGCCGCTAAAGCGCAAATTCCTGCAGTCCAGCTTTACCCGGACAGTGGCCGTTTTGCTGATGACAACTCTGCCGGTTTCCGGATTGCGGACAACGCAGCGGTACTGGCCGCTGATCTTCTTGCTGGTGCCGCTGAGCTTGACCGTTCTGCTGTGGCCTGCGCGAATTGTGACCCAGCCGTTACCGGCCTTGCGCTGCCATATGTAAATCAGGCTGCTGTCTCCCTTGCCGTCCTGGCTGGCTCTGCACTTCAAGGTCACGCCGTAATGGTTGTTTGTCTTGCCGATCAAGGTCACGCTCTTCGGCTGGGTAACGATCCTGGGCGGTGAGCTGGCCTTGGGATCGGCCTCCGGCTTTGTAACCGTGACGGTGACGCTGGTCTCCTCCCAGACGCCGTCCTGGATCGTGCAGAAGTATTCCCCCGGCTCGTCGACGATCACGGCGGGGCCGAACTGATTCAGGGGATGCTCCCTGTCCTTGCGGTACCAAGAATAGGCATATTTGCCGCTGCCGCCGCCGCCGATGCAGATCAGCTTGGCTTTGCCGTTATTGAGCTCCATATCTATCGGCTGCTGGGCGATATAGAGCGGATCGCCCACATAGGCGTTGTTCGAGCGCACCTGCTGGCCGGAAGAATCGCGGACGACGCAGTAATAGGAGCATTCCTCGATGTCGGCGGCATAGCTGGGGCTGTCGCCGCTGGTCATCACGATGTCGCCGTACTCGCGGATCTGCAGCTCCCGCCAGCCCCGCATGGCGCCCTCCACGTCCTCCACGCCGAGATGCTCCCGCGTAAAGCTCAGATAGGCCTCATAGAACGCGGCGCGGCGCTGATTGGCCTCCTCCGCGGCACGGCGGGTATGCTCCTGCACCGCGTAGCCCACGGGGTGCCCGTCCACATAGACGGTCACCTTCCTGTCCACGCCGTGCCACTCATAGGTATAGGGCTCCACACCGCCCTTCGCCTGTACCGTCAGGGTGAGGGAGGCGTCCTCGCCATCGGGCAGGCTGCCACCCACCGGCTGCTGTGTGATCTCCAGATCGGAGGACGTCTGCTTATTCTTTGTGCTGTTGCGGAAGTAATCCAGCACCGAGGAGCCGCTGGGCTGAACGGTCTCCACTTTCACGTCATAGCAGCGGTCGCAGACATAGCGCACCCGCTGCGGGGTCAGCAGGCCGTCGCCCTCGATGAGCTCCCCCTCGCGCCAGTCGTGCCCCAGGGCGGGAGACGGCTCATTGTACCAGATCCCGCACTTCCGGCAGCGATACCTTCGTGTCCCGCCCTGGGTACAGGTGGCCGTATCCTCATACACGTCCCAGATGTGCTCTCCGCCCTCCCGGCAGGCCTCCTGGGGCGGCGCGGCCTGCGCCGCCGGCGCCAGGCTCAGCACCAGCACCAGCGTCAGCAGCAGGGCGAGAAGTCGTCTTGTTTGTATCATCGGCATGCCCTCCTTGAAAAATGGCAGAAGCGAATGATAGCCGAATAATGTGCGTACAAATATCTATACATTATTACATTAACATAAAGACACTGCCTTGGCAATATAGATCCTGCGATCCGCGGAGAAAAAAGTGTGGGATCCGCGAAGGGAATCCGCTATTTTTCAAAGTCCGTTCCGGTGCGTTCAATCGGAAGCTGCGCCGATCTGCAAATTTGAAGCTGCGCTGATCTGCAAATTTCTCTTGACATTTTGCGGGACAGTCATTATAATGAATAGGCTTTTCGGGGTGTAGCGCAGCTGGTAGCGCGCATGGTTCGGGACCATGAGGCCGCGAGTTCAAGTCTCGCCACTCCGACCAAACAAAAGCAGGGGGCAAACGCCCCCTGTTTTTGTTTCATTATGGCGAGACTTGAATGTGTAATCGCACAGGCCGGTGGCCTGTGCATGAGCCAGTGCGCACACTGGCGAATTCTTTATCGAAATTCCGGTTGACGTCGTTATTGGAATATCGCACGATGGTAATTCCACGCTGATTCAGGGCATGGTCTCTTTCCCGATCAGCAGCAGCGCCCTCGTCCTCATAGTGCTGTGAGCCGTCCAACTCGATCGCAAGCTTAGCCGAGGCACAGTAGAAGT
>JAEEGL015205504.1_pt1 | contig 18162 bp, 14 predicted proteins | sample 9134231 | NCBI WGS metagenome assembly JAEEGL01 (sample SAMN16246548, study PRJNA631951) | gut metagenome | biome: gut microbiome; feature: rumen; material: fiber-attached | host: Bos | place: Iran: Karaj | collected 2018-10 | reverse complement strand
GCCAGTGGATATCCTCCTGGATGGCGTTGACGTACTCGGTGTCCTCCTTGGCGGGGTTGGTATCGTCAAAACGCAGATTGCACAGCCCGCCGTACTTTTCCGCAGTGCCAAAATCCGTCACCAGCGCCTTGCAGTGCCCGATGTGAGGATATCCGTTGGGTTCAGGAGGAAAACGGGTGTGAATTTCCGTATACCGGCCGTCTTCCAGATCCTTTTCAATCGCGTCCCAGATAAAATTGCTGCGGGCGTTGTTCTCTTCCATTTCAGGATGCTCCTTTTCACTGCGGAATGGCGGCACCCGGCCGGCTTTTCCGGAAGGATGCGCAAATATTATTATACAAAAAAGAAAGAGGGTGAATCAAGGTTTTTTGGCCGGAATCGCAGAGTTAAGGAAAAAGCTTTTCATTTTTGGCGGAACCTGCTAAAATCATTACACATTCAAGACTTTGGTTCCGGAAACGCTTATAATGAAAAGAACGAACAGCCGACCGGATCAATCGGGGGCTTCAGGTTGAGACTTACATACGGAATTGCGCTGTTTGCACTGGCAGGCGCGCTTGGTGTCTGTTCCGTTATCGCAAAGCGGTCAGGAAAACCGCTGGGCCTGACAGCCTGTACCCTTTTGCTGCAGATTATTCCCCCATAATCGGAAACCGAATATCCTTTCCCTGACCGAGGGCGTGGAATCAGAGAACCAGTACGAAGACCTGCTGGATATGGGATGCCGGATGTTCCAGGTAAATTATTTTGCGGAATCCATGCCGCCGGAAGCGTTTGAAAAGCAGTACGGGACCATGGGACAGGGCGGAGGAGATCATGAAAAGCAGAAAGTATGACGGGAGAAAGGCCGGAAGCCGGGCGCGGGTCCCCAGGGCAGCTGCGCTTTTTACCCTGCTGTCCGTGATTCTGTTTTCCGTGCCCTCCGGAGCGGAAAACGAAAAACCCCGTACAACCAGGGAACCTCTGGTAACGCAGGCGCCTGTACCGTGGCCGGAAACACCGGCCCGGGACGCGGAGGGCTTCCTGGCAGAAGGCGCGGAGTTCGTTCACGAAGACGACGAAGCGGGGCTGTGGATATACCTGAGCCCGACGCTGCAGGTTGAAATCCGCCGGCAGCGGGATGAGCGGATTCCGCTGGTCTGGTTTGAAACGGATATCCGCACCCGGGGGGAGGAACGCTTCCGCACGGTGATGACAGATCCGGAGCATCCCGGGAAGAAAAACCGGTATCCGTTTGATATCGCCAGGGACGAAGGCTTTGTGCTCGGCTTTTCAGACGATTTTTACGCGGAGCGGATGTCCAAAAAGCAGACGGTCGGGATCATCATCCGCGAAGGGGAAATCATCCACGGCAAAACCGCAAAGAAGCGGACGTCGCATCTTCCGAACCTGGATATGATGATTCAGTATCCGGACGGAGTGCTGGAAGTATGCGAATGTACGGAGTATACGGCGGAGGAGCTGATCGGAAAAGGAGCCCTGAACGTATTCAGCTTCGGGCCGATCCTGATCCGCGACGGGGAAATCGACGGGAAAATGTACGGCTCCCATTACAGGAGCATTGAACCTAGGCACGCGCTGGGGATGATTGAACCGGGCCACTACCTGCTGCTTTCCGTGCAGGGAAGGCGGAAAGACAGCAAGGGGACCATGCTGCAGCGGGTGGCGGAAATGATGAAGGAACGCGGGGTGACACAGGCGCTGAACCTGGACGGCGGGAATACTATGGCGCTGGTCTTCCGCGGGCGGATGCTGAACAAGGAAGCGGTATTCCAGAACCGGCAGTTTGTCCGGTCCGTAACGAGCCTGATCGGGATCGGAAAAACAGAAATTCCATAAAAATGTAATATAAATGCAATAAAAAACCAAAATAGATATTGTGCTTCTTCCATAATCGGAGTACAATCCGTTGTGGCTTTTGAAAAAAGAAGAGGGGAATGAGTGATCGTGGAAGAAGCAGCACTGGAAAAACAGATTTCAACATGGGAAATCTCTCATCCGTGGCTGGCGGAACCGGCGGCCGAAGAAGAGGATGACGTGGATGAAGTCATCCGGTACACGCTGGACGAGATTCGTTTCGCCTGACAATATCATATTCCAGGAAGGCGCATCACTGTATGCGCCTTTTTCTGACAGATTAAGGAGGATATGTATGGGAACGTTCCGGAGAGACCGGGAAACCGCGCGGGTCGCAACCGCACAGGGAACCGTGCAGGGATACATGCAGGACGGCCTGCTGATTTTCAAGGGAATCCCCTACGCGAAAGCGGCCCGCTTTCACGCGCCGGAGACCGTTGAACCGTGGGACGGAGTCCTGGACGCCTGCAGCTACGGGTACGTCTGTCCGATGATGACGAACGATCCGCCCCGGGGGGAACTGTATGTGCCGCACCGCTACTGGCCGATGGACGAGGACTGCCTCAACCTGAACATCTGGACCCCGGGAACGGACGGCGGAAAACGCCCGGTACTGGTATGGCTGCACGGGGGCGGGTTCTCCATGGGTTCCTCCATTGAACAGGCCGCCTATGACGGAGCTGCCATGAGCAGGCTGGGGGACGCGGTGGTGGTATCCATCAACCACCGGCTGAATATCCTGGGCTATTTTGACCTGTCAGATTTCGGAGAGGAATACGCCAATTCCGGCAATGCCGGCGGGGACGACATTATCGCGTCGCTGAAATGGATCCGGGAGAATATCGCCGCTTTCGGCGGGGATCCCGGCAACGTGACGGTTTTCGGGCAGAGCGGCGGCGGCGCAAAGGTGACCACCCTGCTGCAGTCCCCGGCGGCGGACGGACTGTACGCCAAAGGGATCGTGATGAGCGGTGTGATCGGGCCGGTGCTTGCCGACGCGGAGGGCAGCGGGAAGGATATCGCCGAAGCCGTGATGAAGGAGATGGGCCTGAAATCCGCCGGGGAACTGGAAAAGGCGGACTATGCCGCTTTTGCCCGGGCGTACCTGAAAGTCAGCCCCGCGCTGAAACAGGCCGGAAAATATACGGGATGCTGCCCGCACCCGAACGGTTTCTACCTGGGAGACCCCCTGCGGGCAGGGTTCCGGGAGGAAACAAAGCATATTCCCCTGATGGTCGGCAGCGTGTTCGGTGAATTCAGTTCATTCGCGCCGATTCCATGGAACCGGGAAATGAACGAAACGGAGCAGGAGGAGCTGGTCCGGAGCACCTGGGGGAAAGATATCGCGGATAAACTGATTCCCCTGTTCAGAAAAGCCTATCCGGAACGCAAAACGGCGGACCTGCTGCGGGCGGACTGCATTTTCCGGGGACCTGAAATTCCCTATATTGCGGAAAGGAGCCGGCTTAACGGCTGCACCTGGTCCTACCTGTTCAATATGGACCAGCCGATTGACGGCGGGAATACCCCCTGGCACTGCTGCGATATTCCCTATGTGTTCCACAATATTGACCTGGTGGAATATCCCTGGGGACCGGGGGCGGAGAAGCTGGCGGAGAAGATCCAGGAGGAAGCCTTCCGCAGCGTGATGGCTTTCGCCCGCACCGGCAATCCGGACAACGGGGCTATTCCGCACTGGCCTGCCTGCTCGGAAGGCAGGGAATCCGTGCTGGTGCTGGACGGGAATACCCGGGTGCTTGTGAACTATGACCATGAGCTGGTGCACGGCCTCGAAAGCTGCGCAGAAGAAATAACCCGGAGGATGTCAGAATCCTCCGGGCAGATCCAGCACTGATTACAGAGCCTCTTTTCCGGTTTCAGCCGCGTTCCAGTTTTTCGCGGCGAGGGCTCCCGCCCAGCCGACGGCAGCCAGAACCGCGCACATGATCAGGTAGCAGACCGGAACGGGCAGGCCGAAATATTTCCCGTCAATCGCGAATTCAACACCGACCAGCAGGGCGGCTCCGAGAAGCAGCACCGCAAGCGGTCCCCACCGGCGGAGGAAGGAAAGGCCTCCTCCGGTTTTCAGTACCCAGAAAAGCATGACGCAGAGCAGCACGACGGCGCAAAGCAGTTCCTCCACATGGACGAAGAGCCAGATCATACTGACGTTGTGGCGCATGCTTTCACAGAGAATCTGGGGAAGCGCCAGGAAGAAAAGCGTCAGCGTGAAGAGAAGTCCGGGGCGGCCTTTGCCGCGCAGACGGAAGAAAGCAATACCGGCCCAGACCAGAGCGAAGAGGGCGGAAAGCACACAGATCGCCCAGGCCCAGTAGCTGTATCCGCCGGCCACTTCGATCTTCATGGCAAAGGGGAAGAAAGCCAGCGGGCTTCCTTCGGGCAGGTTTCCGCCGGCGCCGCAGGAGCCGAGGAAGAGTTCGCCAAGCCGGAACAGCGCTGCAAGCAGCGCGCCGAAGGGGGCGAAAGCGTCCATCCCGGCGGCGGAAGCTTCCTTCCGGAGAAGCCGGTTGGCCAGCAGTACGCCCAGAATCACACCCAGCGCGGCAAAAAGGAAGGAAACCGTGTCGAATTCGAATTCCAGCAGCTGCCCCAGGGCGGCGATCCCGTCATATTCGAAATCCAGCTCCTGCATCAGCAGCGCGTAACCGACGCGGGACAGCACGGTACCGAACACCACGGAAAAGAGGAAGGACAGCAGCGCGGTTCCCCATGCACGCTTCCGAAGGATCGGAAAACGGACGGCCTTTGCGCAGCGCAGGCCGTACAGCGCGAAAACCGCCGCGGAGCCTGCCGACATGATCCACAGCCAGGCGCTCATTCCGCATCCCCTCCATCCCAGGCGGAAGCAAAGTAGAAGATATCCGGGACTTCCCGGAAGTTGACGTTTTTCTGGGCATTCAGGCGAACACCGTGGAAATACAGGGTCGTGGAGTAGCCGCCGTCCAGATTGTACGCCGTAATGGCGCCTTCATCCTTGCAGAGCTGGGCAAAGGATTTGATCTGGAGGCCGAGGGTGTAATCCTGCTCCATGGTGGTCAGGATGACCTTGTAATGCAGGGGTCCGATCTGGCAAAGGGCCAGGCGGGAATAATAGTTTTCAGGCTTCAGATAGGTGAAATTCGGCATTTTTTCAAGCACTTCGCCGTTTTCCACCATGATCGGGCCGAAGCAGAAAACGTTGATGATCTTCTTGCCATCCACCGTCTCGGATATTTCGCCCCGCTACGGCTTGTGAACCGGATTGAAATCCCCGTCCTCATCGATCAGGAGGAGATCCCTTGCCCCTTTCAGCTTATCCTTGAACAGGACGCCCTGGCGGAAAACATAGCCGTCGTCCTGGCGGGTGATATAGTCGGCGTTGAAGGCCACGACGGCGTTCAGGCGGTCGGCAATGACTTCCACGGGAAGGGTTGTTTTTTTATCAAAGGCTTCCGCGGCGGCAGAACGAAGCTGCGACGCGTCGCCGATCCGGATGTCCACAATCCAGGCACCGGCGTCCCTGCTTTTGCTGCTGTAGCCTTTCACATAATCCATAACGTTCTTATACGTGATATCCACCTGGATGGTGGGATCCCGGTAGGAACTGTCGCCCTGATACCCGCTCTCCTGCGGAGCAAAACCGCCGGTGAAATCGATGGGCAGGGGGCGGGAGACCAGCGGGGCTTCGATTGAAACCTCCTCCACTTCGCCCAGGTCCAGATCCGTAAGGGAGACATCCTCTTCCTCCGCGAAGGCGGAAAGGAAGCAGCAGACGGCCAGCAGAAGCGCGAGGAGAGAAGTAAACAGCAGATGAGATTTCCTTGAATTCATGCGGGTTCCTCCAAGTGTTTTTCGGGTGTAATGATAGCGCAAAGCGCCGGTTTCTGTCAATGAAACCGGCGCTATGGAAATGCTTCTTACAGGGCGGCTTTGTCCCGCTGAATCAGGAGGCGCAGGCCATGGACGCCGACGCGCACGGCTGCGTCCGTATCCAGGGACATGGGATCCTCGAGCCCCATAGCCCGCCGCGTCTGATTGGCGAAGACCTGGACGATACAGCCGGCGCGGGCCCGGCGGACGGCGCTGACGATGAAAAGCGCAGCGGATTCCATTTCACTGGCCATGGCGCCGCAGTCCAGGAACGCCTGCCATTTTCCCTTCAGCTTCTCACGGACCGGCATGGTGTCCGGGCTGTGCTGGCCGTAGAAATTGTCCTTGTTGTGCAGCACGCCGGTGTGGAAGCGGACCTTTTCCTCCTTCGCGGCGTCCGCCAGTGCCGCGACAACATTGAAGTCCGCGACAGCCGGATATTCCGACGGGGCGTATTCCAGGGTGGTTCCCTCCATGCGGATGGCGCCGGTGCCGATCACGACGTCCCCGCCGAGCACTTCAGGCGCCATACCGCCTGCGGTGCCGATGCGGATGAAGGTATCCGCCCCGCAGTGGATCAGTTCCTCCACGCCGATGGCGAGGGAAGGACCGCCGATTCCCGTGCTGCAGACGCTGACCTTTTCACCCTCCAGCGTACCGGTCCAGATCGTGTATTCCCGGTTGGACTTCACGAATTCAGCGGTATCGAAATACGCCGCGATCTTCTCGGTCCGGGCAGGATCCCCGCAGAGCAGGACATAGCGGCCCACATCCCCGGGGCGGATCTTCAGATGAAATTCCTCATTGGGAGAATAGACGGTTGCCATGGCGGCACCTCCTTATATGCATTTTACTCTGGAACTATTATATCATGAACGCAGCGGTTTGATAAGACCCTCCGGAAGGGTTCCGGCTTGTACTTCGGGGCGGATTCTGGTATAATCCAGACAGAAAAAACAGGGAAATCCATACGGTATACAAGTCCAAAGGAAAAGGAGAGAGATCAATGAGCCGGGTTTTTCTGACGGTACTGGATGCTGTCGGCGCGGGAGAAGCACCGGACGCTGCTGAATACGGAGACGCCGGAGCCAATACACTGGGGCACGTGATTGAAGCCTGCCATCCGGATCTTCCGAACATGGCGGCCATGGGCCTGGGAAACATCGAAACCACCGGATACCGGTGGGACGGGCCGGTCGCCGGCGCGTGGGGCCGGGCGCTGGAAAAGAGCAAGGGAAAGGATACCACCTCCGGACACTGGGAAATTGCCGGCGTTCGGGTAACCCGCGCTTTCCCGACTTTCCCGGAAGGATTCCCGAAGGAATTTATGGAGGCCTATGAGAAGGCAATCGGGCACAGATGCATCGGCAACAAGCCTGCTTCCGGCACCGCCATTATCGAGGAACTGGGAGAGCAGCATCTCCGGGATCATACGCCCATCGTCTATACCAGCGGCGACAGCGTATTCCAGATTGCCTGCCATGAAGAGCTGTTCCCGCCGGAGAAGCTGTACGAATTCTGCCGCATCGCCCGGGAAATGCTGCAGGGCGATCTGGGCGTTGGCCGGGTGATCGCCCGTCCCTTCGTCGGACAGCCGGGAACCTTCAAACGCACCGGAAACCGGCGGGACTTCTCGATGCCGCCCTGCGGGCGGACGCTGCCGCAGGCTGTGCTGGAGGCCGGCATGGAATCCATCGGAGTGGGAAAGATTGAGGATATCTTTGCCCACGAAGGACTGACAAAGATCGACCACGCCGCGGGCAATCCGGCCTGCATGGACGCGCTGATCCGTTTCATGAAGACAGACTTTGACGGTCTGTGCTTCACCAACCTGGTGGACACGGATTCCGTATACGGCCACCGGAACGACCCGAAGGGGTTTGCCGGCGCGCTGGAGGAGTTTGACGCGCGGCTGAAGGAAATGACGGAGCTGCTCCGCCCCGGGGACCTGATGATCATTACCGCGGACCACGGATGCGACCCCTGCGACATTTCCACGGACCACACGAGGGAAACCATTCCGATCCTGGCGTATACCCCGGGCATGGCAAAGAGCGTGAACCTGGGCGTGCGGAACACCTTCGCGGATATCGCGGCAACCTGTGCCGATTGGCTGGGCCTGCCGGAACGGTTTGACGCGGAGTCTTTCGCGGACGCGCTGCGGTAAATACCGGCATCTATGAAGAAAGGATAACAGGCATGAAAAGGAAAATCCTGTGGTTTCTGGCGGCGGTTCTGCTGCTTACAGCCTGTGCCGGCCTGGCACAGGCCACAGTTTACGAGGGATCCTGCGGGAACAATGTGAACTACAGACTGGATACAGAGACCAAAACGGTGACCATCACAGGCAGCGGCCCCATGAAGGATTATTATACTGAAACAAGAGCCTGGAAAACCAGTGCCATAACAACCCTGATTGTCGAAGACGGCGTTACTTCAATCGGGGATTATGCTTTTGAGGGCTGCTACCTGACCAGTGTTTCCCTGCCGGACAGTGTGCTGCGTATCGGAGAGTATGCGTTTTCTTCCAACAACAACAATAACAAACTGAACGGCCTGTCCCTCCCGGCAGATCTGAGAGAAATCGGATTCAAGGCTTTTTACAACTGTACACTGCCGCAAACCCTGACGGTTCCCGGCGGCGTGACGTCTATCGCAGGGATGGCTTTTGCTTCCGTGAAAGGACTGGAAACCCTCGTTTATGAGGACGGGGTAACCGGTATCCAGTCAAGTTCGCTGGGAACCTATTCCTATATCCGGATTGCAAATATCGGTTCGAATGCGGCGAAAGCACTGGGGAAAGCCGACCTGTCTTTCAGGACAGAAGCTGACGGATGCAATCTCAAGTACGTCTATGAAGGAGAGGAATGCCTCGGACTGACTGTGTTGAATATGGGGAATGTATCCGGAGAATTAACGCTTCCAGACGGTGTTACCATGATCAGCAGCGAAACATTTAAAGACAATAAGACGCTCACGAAGATTGTCCTGCCAGGGAGCATGGAAACGATCGGCGATAAAGCATTCTACAACTGCTCAAAACTGGTTTCCGTCAACCTGCCGGAGGGGCTGAAAACCATCGGGGAGAACGCGTTTTACAATTGTGACTTGCTGCCGGAAACGATGACGGTTCCGGGAACCGTAACTTCAATCGGAAGAAACGCATTTTCTTCCTGTGACGGACTGAAACGGATCATACTGGAGGATGGGGTAACAGGGATTTCGCAAAATGCACTGGGATCCGGAACAATGAACTGGGTCGCAAAACCCGGGACGCCGGCCGCAAAGGCTGTGACCGACGCCGGATATTCCTACCAGCTTCCTGCCGACCAGCCTTTGTTTCTGGAGGAAATCTACAACGACGAAGGCATCCGTATCGGGTCGGAAGTAGTCGCTGCGAATAAAACAGACGCACGCGTGGAGATTCCGGAGGGCGTGACTTCCATCGGAACGGAAGTGTTCAAAGGATATACGGCCCTGACGGAGATTGTGCTTCCGCAGAGCCTGGCATCCATCGGGAATAAAGCTTTCTGGGGGTGCACCGGACTGACGGAAATCACACTGCCGCCGAATCTTGCCAGCATCGGAGAAAACGCTTTTTACGGATGCACAGGACTGGAAACCGTAATCATTCCGGGAAACGTCAGTTCCATCGGCAGATCCGCGTTTTCCGGCTGTGCCGGCCTGGAAGCCATTGTTTTCGAAGACGGCGCCACCGGGTTTGATGCTTTCTGGATGACAGATAGCGGAGTTACTTTATACGCAAACCTTGGTTCGGCGGCCGCTCTTGAGATCAGCAGGGGGAGCGGGACCCGCAAAAATTTCCGGATCCCGGGGAGAGACGATTTTGAATATACATATCAGCAGTCAGGAGAGGACCAGCTGCTGACCCTGTCCGGGGTGGTGGATCAAACCATATCCTCCGCAGAGATTCCGGACGGTATCGTTGTACTCGGGAAAAACCTGTTTGCAAACTGCGCAAACCTGGCGGAGGTCTCCTTCCCGGAGAGCCTGAAGAAAATCGAATCCGGCGCTTTCGACAAGTGCGAACAACTGACGGAATACCATTTTCCGGACGGAATTACTGACATCAGCAACTCATGGCGGAGCGGAACGTCTTCTATCGGATTTGTTCCGGCCTATACCTGCTTTGCGAGCCTGGGTTCGGACACTGCGCTGGCCCTGGGCCAGATTGATGAAGCATTCCGGATTCCCGGCACAAAATATAACCTGATGTACCTGTTTGACGGGGATGAACAGACGGGAATCGAACTGGCATTTGTGGATCATGATACAATTGCCCTGGAGATTCCGGACAACGTTACGTCGATCGGATACAGCGCCGCCATGTTCTGCGAGGTCCTGATCCGGGTCACGATTCCTGACAGCGTTGTACAGATCTGCGAAGACGCTTTCCAATACTGCAGCAGCCTGCAGGAAGTGCGGATTCCTGAAAGTGTAACAGTGATCGAAGAAGGCGCTTTTTCATACTGCAAAGCGCTGAAGTCAATAACGATTCCCGGCAGCATCCGCAGGATCGAATACAAAGTTTTTGAAGGCTGTGACGCCCTGGAAACGGTAACCATTCAGGAAGGCGTGGAGGAAATAGACGGCCTGGCTTTCCCGCGGGTGAACAGAAGCAAATCCAATCTGAAAAAAGTCTTTGTTCCGTCCACAGTAACCTGGTTTGGCGATCCCGGATATGAATATACCAACACGTTTGTCGGTGGGACGACCATCTACTGCTATAAAAATACTTACGCGCACAAATTTGCGCAGAAATACGGGAAATCCTTCCAGCTTCTGGATGATAAATTCCCGACGATCACTTTGCCGGCATCCGTTACGGCAGCGCAGGGGATGCCGATGCAGATCCGGGCTGTCATTTTCCCGGACCTCGCGGATAATGAAATCCGCTGGCAGTCCACGGACGAAAGCATTGCGACAGTGTCGGAAACGGGCCTGCTGAATCCGACAGCCCTTGGAACGACGACGGTCAGACTGACGGTGGAAGGCAAGTCGAAATCCTGCACCGTGAATGTTCTTCCGGCCCTGGAGGATTTTGAAATCAAACAGGATATTTATGTTGTCGGCGGATATACCTGCTCCGTTCCGATTACCATCACTCCTGAGGACGCTGCGTTCTCAGCGATGTACAATGTGGAACCTTATGACTGGGAGGGAAATAAACGGGCAACCGTCAGTTCGAAAGGAATCATCAAGGGTATACTCGCGGGAGACGCGGAACTGACGGTATACGACCTGATTTCAGCCACAAAGCGGACAGCAACGATCCACGTATGCATCGCGCCGACCAGGATCCGCCTGGAGGAAACCGAGATGACAATCCGGGAGGGCAGATCGGCGATGCTGACAGCCAACGTTACTGCCGGCGGAACCCATTGTGTGAACGAACTCGTTACATTCACCTCCGGGAACGAAGCTGTCGCGACGGTCAGTGAGGACGGAAGGGTAACGGCAGTCGGAAACGGGACCGCAGTGATTACGGTGAAAGGGATCGGATCAACCGCCAAAGCAACCTGCACGGTGACGGTCCCGGTTATTCCGACGGTCCGGCTTCCCGAGGAAATGACGAGCATTCCGGAATACGCATTTATGGGAACAGCTTCTGAAATCTATATCCTGCCTGAAAAAACAGAAAGCATCGGAGCATATGCTTTCGCGAACCTGCAGGCGCAGGAAATACAGATTATCATCCCTGCCGTCGGCGTGATTCCGGACGACAACGCCTTCTCCGGCAGCGAAGACAGGATTACACTGATTTTGAAGGATCCTGATCTGGCGGAATGGGCGGACGGAAAGCATATTGACTGGGAGATGGCGGAATAAAAAGGAGCGGCTTCCCGAAGCAGGGAAGCCGCTTTTAAATTGAATATGCGCTTTACGCGATCTCGAGACCCAGGCGGATCATATCCAGGAAACTGTTCTGGCGCTCTTCGGCAGGCAGCGCTTCGCCGGTCAGGAGATGGTCCGAGATGGTGCAGATGGCCAGGGCGCTCTTTCCGGTGAGGGCCGCGTTCATGTAGAGCGCGGCTGCTTCCATTTCCACGGCCAGGACGCCCATTTTCTGCAGGACCTGGGAATCCGAGCCTTCACCGTAAAAGGCTTCGGAGGTGAAAATGGGACCGCAGTGGGCGTTCAGGTTCATGGCCTTTGCGGTTTCCACAGCTTTGAAAAGCAGATTGTAGTCGGCGCAAGGGGCATTGTCCCCGGAAAAGCCGAACTGCTTCAGGTAGGAGCTGTTGTTGTAGGCGCTCATGCCGATGACGACATCGCGAACCTTCACCTTTTCATTCATCGCGCCGGCTGAACCGAGGCGGATGATGTTCTTCACATCATAGAATTTGAACAGCTCGTAGGAATAAATCCCGATGGAAGGAGCGCCCATGCCGCTGGCCATCACGGAAACGCGCTTGCCCTTGTATGTGCCGGTATAGCCCTGCACACCGCGGACATTGTTGACCAGTTCGGGGTTCTCCAGGAATTTCTCTGCGATCATCCTGGACCGCAGGGGATCGCCGGGCATCAGTACGGTATCGGCAAAGGCGCTGGCAGGAGCGTTGATATGGGGGGTCGGAATCGGCATGGATAAATCCTCCTTTATCTTCTGGACGGATCGTACGGAATACCTTCCGCTTTCGGGGCACGTGAACTCTTGGACGTAAATGCAAGAACGATCAGGGTGACAAGATAGGGAAGGATCCGGTACAGATGGCTGCTGATTCCAAGGTTTGCCAACGCATATATACCATCACCATTGATGTCAAGAGTGGCATAAGATGCAGCAATGCATTTAAATAGTCCGAAGAGCAAAGCGCCAAGCGCAATGGGGAGAGGTTTCCAATTGCCGAAGATCATGACAGCCAGTGCCAGGAAACCGAAGCCAGCAACATCACCGTTTGCAGAACAGTTTGCCGTAGTGACTGCGAAAACACAACCACCCAAACCTGCTAAAGCACCGGAAATCATAACGCCGGCATACCGCATACGGATGACATTAATTCCGAGAGATGCAGCAGCTTGGGGGTTTTCACCGCATGACCGTAAGCGAAGGCCGAATTTTGTCTTATACAGTAATATGGAGAGGATAATAAACAATACAATACAAATATAGGTTGTCAGATATACTTTATTGAGGAAAGCTTCACCCACGACACTGAGCTTATAGCTTTTATCAAAGCCCCACATAGATTTTTTGATCATGAACCAAGTTGCAGAATCTCCGCTTGCAAGAAGCAGATTATTCTGCTTTGCAGTGATTCGAACGAGGAAAAGGACAATGGCGGGGGCGAGCATATTCAAAGCAGTACCACCGATGGTTTGATCTGCTTTCAGGTTGATTGCGGCAAAAGCAAGCAATAGCGAGAAAATCATGCCGGCGATACTGGAAATAAACATGGAGAGAAGTAAATACCATTGCGCACCCCAGGGATTCCCGGAAGCTTTCACTGCATCAAACCATCCGAGGCTCATCATCACGTTCATACATACTACGCCGATGAACGCGCCAAAGATCATCATGCCTTCCAGCGCCAGGTTAATGATACCGCTGCGTTCAGCAAATACACCGGCCAGAGCAACGATCATCAAAGGAACGGCAAAAATAAGTGTTTGACGAATAAGGAATGCCATTATCCCTGCACCTCCTTTGATTTTTTGTCTGCGTTAGCCGGGACTGTATTAATGCGAGGCTTTTTCGTACGACTGATCCACATCCTGATGATCAGCGAGAAAGCCGCCAGGTAAACGATAACGGCGACGATCACGTCGGTAATATATTCGTTATAAGCTGTTAGGTTTGTCAATTGCTGACCGTTGATATTTAAGAGCGACATAAATATACCAGAGAAAATGACACCGATCGGATTGTTGACAGCAAGAAGAGCGACGGCGATGCCAGTGAAACCTACCGCAGGCAAACTCTGATATGTCGTCCAGAAGAACTCGGTGTTCCCGCTCAGCGCATAGAGTGAACCAGCTGCGCCAGCCAGAGCCCCGGCCAAGGCCATGGACAAGACAATATTGCGTTTATCTTTAATGCCTGCATATTTTGCAGCATGGCGATTGGAACCGCAGGCTTTCAGTTGATAGCCAAGCGTTGTTTTCTCCATGATGATGAAGAAGATGACAGCCAGGATGATCGCGATCAGGATACCCGCATTTGCCTGGCTTCCGGAGAAGAGACTGTCAAGTCCAAGTTTGGGAGTTGCGACTCCTCCGCGAGTGGCTAGGATCTGTGCCCCTTCCGGGACATTGGCGCCGGAAACTGTCTGGACGCCGTCAACCATGATATCATTAATGATCATGGAGGTTTTATAAATATATCCGGTTTTTGTGCCTTCAATGATGTTTTTCAGACTGCTGATGTCAAATGCCCAAGTGACAAGGCTTGCTGCCAGCCAGTTTGTCATGATACAGGCGATGACCTCATTGATGTTCAACAACGCCTTCAGGAGACCGGGAATGCAACCCCATGCCGCACCGGCCAGCATACCACCCAGGAAGGCCAGTATCCAGACAATCCAAGGGGCAACAGAGGAAGTTGGAATGCTCAACGCGATAAAAAGAGTTGTGCAGATGCCTGCCAAGTACTGTCCGGGAGCACCGATGTTGAACAGGCCAGTCTTGTAGGCAACAGCTACGGACAGACCCGTCAAGATCAGTGGCATTGCACGGAAGAGCATATTGCCGAAATATGCAGGATTGAAGCCAAATGTAAGGGTTCCGGTCACTGCATCACGGCCCTTGTTAAACACGCCGAAGATAACAAGCCGGATCGCATCCCAGATGCTGGAAGGGACAATGGAATCGTTCGTCAGACCGACGATCACGATGATGACGATCCCCGCCAGCAAACCGATGACAATTGAGAGCAGGGAGGCAAGGATTGTCTTTACTCCGTTCTTCTGAAAGAAGCTTTCTTTCATTCCTCTGTCACCCCTTCCTTTGCCTGACGATGGGCACCGGTCATGTACAAGCCAAGCTCCTGTATGGTTGTCTTCTTCGGATCAAACTCGCCGACGATCTCACCCTCATACATGACGAGGATTCTGTCCGGCAGGCTCATGACTTCATCCAGCTCCAGGCTGACGAGCAATACAGCCTTTCCCTCATCGCGTTGTTTAACCAGCTGGGAATGAATATACTCAATCGCGCCAACATCCAGGCCGCGGGTGGGTTGGACAGCAACGATCAGTTTCTTGTCCCGATCTAGTTCACGGGCAACGATCGCTTTCTGCTGGTTGCCTCCGGACATGGACCGAACTTTAGTAATCGGGCCTTGGCCTGAACGGACATCAAACTGTTCGATAAGACGCTCTGCGTATTCCCGGACCGCACCGAAACGTATAAACTGCCCCTTCTGGAACTGGGGCTCCATGAAACGTTGCAGTACCATGTTTTGTTCCAGCGTGAAATCCAATACCAGTCCGTGCTTATGGCGGTCTTCTGGAATGTGGCTCATGTTTGAGCCGCGTTTTTTTACAGACAGGTGAGAGATATCTTGACCGCAGAGATTAATGGTACCGCCGTTTGGCTTTTCGAGTCCAGTAAGTCCATAGATGAAATCGGTCTGTCCGTTTCCGTCAATTCCGGCGATACAGACAATTTCGCCTTCGCGAACCTGGAAGGAAACATCATTGACGGCATTGCGGGAATGAAGTCTGCTGGGGACACAGAAGTGGTTGACGTCCAGAACGACTTTCCCAGGATGGGCTGGTTTCTTCTGGACTTCCAACTGGACAGCACGGCCAACCATCATGTTGGAAAGGTCCTGTTTGTTGGTGTCAGCGGTATTCACGGTGCCGATGTATTTTCCTTTTCTTAGGACGGTGATCCTGTCAGATACCTCCATGATCTCGTTCAGTTTGTGGCTGATGAAAAGGATGCTTTTGCCTTCTCTGGCAAGCCCTTTCATGATCTGCATCAATTCATCGATTTCCTGGGGTGTCAGAACGGCGGTGGGCTCGTCGAAGATCAGGATCTCGTTGTCCCGGTAGAGCATCTTTAGGATCTCAACACGCTGCTGCATACCAACGGTAATATCCTCGATCTTTGCGTCCAGATCAACCTTCAAGCCATACTTATCGCTGAGGGCAGCCACTTTAGCGCGAGCGGCTTTCTTGGATACAAAACCAAGCTTTGTATCTTCTGCCCCGAGGATGATATTGTCCAGTACAGTAAACACATCAATCAGTTTGAAATGCTGATGAACCATGCCGATGTGCAGTGCTGTTGCATCATTAGGGTCGTTGATCTCAACGACTTGCCCATTTTTACGGATTTCGCCTTTTTCAGGCTTATACAGGCCAAAGAGCACGCTCATCAGAGTAGACTTCCCGGCACCGTTTTCACCAAGAAGGGCATGTATCTCACCCTTGCGCAACTGCAGTGTAATATCATCATTTGCGATGATCCCAGGAAACTCTTTTGTGATGTGATTCATTTCAATCACATATTCCGAAGTCTCCTGATGGAGTTCCTCCATATCGCTGCCCCCTTTATATGATTCTGTTCCTGAATGACTGACAGTATTATACCAGATAAAAGAAAAAAGAGGAAGGGCATGAAGCCCTTCCTCTGAAAAAATGATTATTCAACGATTGTGATTTTCAGATTATCATATTCGGTCTTCATATTGCTGTAGTCATCATCAATGACCAGTGCACCGCTGATGACATCTGCAACCATCTTTTCGTATTCTTCAACAGTGAAGGTGGAGAATCTCCAGGAAGACTCCGCAGTGGGCAGCGCAATTGCACCTTCCGCAGTGCCGTAGATCTGGTTGGTTCCGCCGACTTCGTCCCACTTGCCATCGAAATAGGTGCCAAGGATCTGGTAAGAAGCAGCGTCAACGCCCTTCAGGGGAGAGGTCAGAACAACATCAGAATCGCCAGCCTGATCGGAGTCAACACCCAGTGCCCACGCGTCATTGGCAGCAGCAGCAGAGAAGCAGCTCAGGTACATTGCACCACCGCAGGGGAAGATAACTTCTGTGCCATTTTCATACCAACCGTTCAGCATGGTCTCGAGTTCGGGAGATGCACTGAAGCTTCCGCCATACAGCCAGGAATACAGCATTTCAACCTGAACACCCTTTTCAGCAGCAGCGGCCTGAGCACCCTGGACGAAGCCGTAACCATAACGGCAACAGGCGGGGGTAGTTCCGCCGCCACCACCGGCGAAGCCCAGCTTGGTGAAGCCTTCTTTCACGCAGGCATAGCCGGCGAAGAAACCGCATTGTTCTTCTTTGAAGGCAACGCCAACGGTGTTGGCACCGTAAGCACCACCGTCAACATAAACCCACTTGACATTTTCGAATTCCGCAGAAGCTTTTTCGATCGCGGAGCCGGCCATGAAACCAGCGCAAACTACGATCTCTGCACCGCCGTCAACGGCAGCCTTCATGGCGTCATAACGGTCATCATCCGTTGCCTGGTCGCCATTGGCGGGCTGATAATACTTATAAGCAATGTTATGCTCATAGGCATATTTTTTCACACCGTTGTAGATGCCTTCGTTGAAGGAATGATCCTTCAGCTGGCCGACGTCGGTTACAAATGCGATGGGATACTGGCCGTTGTCAGCGGTCATCTCATCAGGGATGTCATCATAAGCGATGTCTTCCGCGAAGGCGGAGCAAACACCAAGCATCATGATGGCTGCCAGCAGGATAGCCAAAAGCTTTTTCATGTGGGAAACCCTCCTTTAAATTGTTCAAGCCATCAGGTTTTCACCTGTTTTGCATAAAGATATTATATCAGAATTCATGCGGAAGAGTAAGACGAAAGTATTACAATTTTCGGATACTTTGTTCGTTTTTTCCGAAAGGCCCGGAAAAACAAGGCTTCCGGGGGAACAAAGCACGAAGGGAACGACTTATACGGAATCCCGTTCGACAAGCGAAGAAGGGAGCAGAATCCGTTTTGGAAGGGAATTGTCCCCGCGGATTCGCTGGGCGATGACCCGGGCAGCGGTAACGCCCATTTCATACATCGGCACATCAATGGTGGTCAGCGGCGGATTCGCATACTGGCTCATTTCAATATTGCTCATGCCGATCACGGCGACCTGGCCGGGAACGGAAACCCCCAGCTTGTACAAAGCCCGGAGCGCGGCGATGGCCATCAGGTCGCTGGCGGCGTAGAAAGCGTCGGGAAGCCCGGACTCATGGAATGTTTTTTCCACCAGCTGGACACATTTCTGCTCATCCCATTCGCAGTTCAGCACCCATTCCGGCCGAACCTCCAGGCCGAGGTCCGCCATGGTTTCCAGGTAACTGCGGTAGCGGCGGGATTTTTTCAGGGGAGGGCTGCGGGGGCTGCCGCCGATGAAGCAGATTCTGCGGTGGCCGTTCCCGTACAGGTACTCGACCGCCCTTTTGCTGACCCGTCGGTGATCGTATTGGCTATTGTC
>JAEEGL013323679.1_pt1 | contig 18162 bp, 13 predicted proteins | sample 9134231 | NCBI WGS metagenome assembly JAEEGL01 (sample SAMN16246548, study PRJNA631951) | gut metagenome | biome: gut microbiome; feature: rumen; material: fiber-attached | host: Bos | place: Iran: Karaj | collected 2018-10 | reverse complement strand
TAGTACCGCTGCGAGGCGAGGGGAGCGCAAGCGTCCTCAAAGCGGTTCTGAAATTTATCCCGGTCAATGCAAATGCCCGTATCATTCAAAAAGTATGATTTTTTAGATGAAATTATAGGAATACGCATTTGCGGCGGGTTTCGTGAGAAAAGGAACGACAGTATGAATCTTATCAACTATCAGGATAGCAGGCCTATCTACGAACAGATTGTTGAAAACTTTAAAACCCAGATGTACAAAGGAATCCTGCGGGAGGGGGACCAGCTCCCTTCAGTGAGGAGTCTTGCTGTGGAGCTCTCAACCAATCCCAATACGGTGCAGAAGGCTTATACGGAGCTGGAGCGACAGGGCTTTATTTATACTGTCAAGGGCCGGGGAGGCTTTGTTAAGGGGGATGCTCTACTAAAAGAAAATAAGAAGAATGAGATCATCAGACAGATAATACAGCTTTTCTGTGAGGCAGTGGATATAGGGCTTCCTGTGGATGAGCTTGTGGCTGAGATCAAAGAGCACCTTGAAAAAATGGACAGTGGGGAGGAAAAGCATGATTGAGTTAATAGACCTTGAGAAATCTTTTGACCACATTAAAGCAGTCAATCGTGTGGGGCTTAGTATCCTGGATGGAGAAGTTTTCGGCCTGGTGGGGACCAACGGAGCGGGTAAGAGTACACTTCTTCGCATCATAGCAGGGGTCATCAAGCCCGATGCGGGAATTGTCCTGGTGGATAAGCGGCCTGTGTATGACAATCCTGATGTGAAGAGGGATATCTTTTACGTATCAGACGATCAGTACTTCCTGCCGGCATCTACACCTGCAGAGATGGCTGCCTACTACGAGCATATATATCCGGGCTTTGATAAGCTCAAGTTTTTCAAGCTCTGCACAGGCTTCGGGCTTGACACAGGCAGGAGGATAAGCACTTTTTCAAAGGGGATGAAGAAGCAGGTATCCTTACTTCTTGGAATCTGTGCCGGTACCAAGTACATTCTCTGTGATGAGACCTTTGACGGACTGGATCCTGTGGTGAGACAGGGAGTAAAGAGTCTTTTTGCCGGAGAGATGACTGACAGAGGACTTACACCTGTGATCGCTTCCCACAACTTAAGAGAGCTGGAAGATATCTGTGATCACATAGGTCTTCTGCATCAGGGAGGAGTGATCCTTTCTGAGGATATCGAGGACATGAAGCTAAGGCTACAGAAGGTTCAGTGCGTATTTGAATCTGAGGAGCATGAGAAGGCAGCTCTTGAAGAGCTAGATATTCTTTTACATGAAAAGAGAGGAAGGCTCTCGACCTTTACTATCAGAGGAACCAGGGAAGAAGTTGAACAGGCTTTCAAGAGAGGCAATCCTATATTCTTTGAGGTTCTGGCTCTTTCTCTGGAAGAAATATTTATCAGTGAGACGGAGGTGGTAGGATATGACATCCGCAAATTTGTCCTTGGGTGAGAAAATAAAAAATCATCGCATGTATGTAGGCAGGACTTTATGGACCAGTCTTGTGGCACTTCCGTTTTTTGCAGCATATTTTATTCTGGGAGTCATAATGATGATATCCAGGAGCAACAACTATGCTGCCATTTATAACCAGACTCAGGACATCCTCTACGGAGAAAAGCTCTCTGCTGTGGAGAGAATAGTGGGAATGCATTCCATATTGTGGATCATGGTTGCAGGAACAGCGATAATGTTTGCGCTTCAGGGTTTTTCCTATGTGTTCAATTCCAGTCAGATCGACTTTTATCTGAGCCAGCCAACCACCAGAGCACAGAGGATAAGAAAGAACTACCTCAATGCTCATGGTACTTTCCTTTTTATGTATGTTGGCTGCCTTATCATTTCGCTGATAATTGCTGCAGCTATGGGGGCAGTTAACTGCAATGTCCTTTTGTCAGCACTTATAGAGTGCGCAAGGTCACTGGTTCTGTTCTTTGCCTTCTATAATATGACTGTGCTTGCTGTGATGCTCAGCGGATCCCTTCCGATAGCGGTGCTTCTCAGTATGGGCTTTATGTTTGTATCGATAGTTCTGTCCGGGGAGTTGATGGTATTTAAGACCATATTTTTTGCAACCTACAGTGGATACGAGCCCTTCAGGGTTTACCTGTCGCCCCTCTATGACAGGATAGCTGCTTTGACAGACCTTGGTGCCCAGGACAGCCTTGGGAGCCTTCTAAAGGAAAGCGGATATGTGACAGGCGCTTTTCTTAGCATCTGGCGAAGGGACGCTGACGTGCTTGTGGTGGGTCTTATCGCCTTTGTGGCAGTTATCATTTTTGCAAGATTTCGAAGAGCTGAGTGGGCAGGAAGCAGTATTCCCTTAAGGCCTTTCAGATGGTTTATCAAGATTTTGGTGTCAGTTCTTGTGGGACTTGGTGCAGGTATCTTTGTGTACATACTTTATGAAACGGTGTGGAATTCAAGACTTTACCTGATGATGAGCGTGATAATGGTCCTTGCCACCATTCTCACAGGGTGTGTTACTGAGGTTATCCTTGAGGGCAACATCAGAAGAATGTTCAAGGGGATGGCACAGACTGTTATGGCCATAGCCATAGTGCTTCTTACCTTTGTGATCTTTCGGGGCGATCTTCTTGGATTTGACAGCTTTGTACCTGCTGCAGATAAGGTGGAGAGCTGTGCATTCCTTACATATTACGATTCCTTTAATTATCATTCTGATCTGTACGGAAGCGACTACGAGTATGACGCATCTAAATTTATGGAGATAACAGACATTGAGGCAGTGACAGCAATTGCCAGGGCCGGAATGGAAACTCAGAGAGCTTCTGCCAAAAAGTCCCAGGAAGGTATTTATGAAAACGACGGCTTTGATCTTACAATTCTTTACAGGATGAAGAATGGCAAAAAGATCTACAGGCACGTCACCATTCCCTACGACGTAGTGGATGACAGCCTGGACAGGGTAGTGAGCAGCGAAGAATATAAGAAAGGAGCCTTTATTGTATTCCATGATGACAATATAAGGAATATCTTTAAGGCCTCCAGAAACAGGACTCTTAGTTATGTGACACCCACAGCCAGCCTTGAGGTCAAGGACTTTGATTATGAGCTTATAAGCGAAGCCTACAGAAAGGATATTCTGGCAAATTACAATTATAAGGAGATCAAGGATAAGATCCCTGTGGCTTCAATTGAGCTTAGCGTAAATGATGAGGATTATCTTTACGGAAGTCTTGAAGTTTATGACAACTTTACTAACACAATTACACTGATGAAGCAATATGGTATATACTCAAAAGGTGTGGTAGAAAGCGGTGACGTAAAGCAGATAGTGGTTACCAATTATTATCCGGGGTATGACCTTGAGACTCAGGATCAGAATCAGGTTCCCGATGACCTTGAAAATTCCACTGCCACCTACACAGAGCCTGAGCAGATCAAGGCTATCCTTGAAGGAACTATTTACAACGGATACTATACTCAGTGGTTTAATTACAACAACAGTAACCCTCAGTACTCAGTAGAGGTGATCTTAAATGGGGATACGTACGGGGGCTCGTATTATGCTTTTTTGAAGGGGAAGGTTCCAGGTTTTGTTGCGGAAGATACGAACAACTAAAATAAAAAGAGGTATGACTGCCAATAGAAAGAGACACATTTATTCGTGGCTCTTTCTATTGCCGTCACTTTTGGGAGTCTTCTTGTTTTTCGTGGCCCCCTTCTTTGTGGTCATCTACTATTCAATGATCGACAATCCCATACAGATGAATTTTGTGGGCTTTAAGAACTTTGTAAATGTCTGGAACAATTCAGCCTTTCGCCAGGCAGGACTTAATACCCTTAAGTTTTCTCTGGTGGCAGTCCCGCTGGCTGTTACCATATCCCTTTTTCTTGCTGCGGTTATGGAATCCAGGATTCCGGGAAAGAGCTATTTCAGGACCTTTTTCCTAAGCCCTTTGATGGTACCTACGGCATCTGTGGTTCTCATCTGGCAGGTTTTGTTTAACTACAACGGACTGGTCAATAATATCAGGATGTTCTTTGGAGCAGGCAAGATTGATTATCTTAAGTCAGAGCAGGCCCAGGTGGTAATAATAGTTCTTTTCCTGTGGAAGAACCTGGGATACAACATGATCCTGTTCATGGCGGCACTTGCCAGCATTCCCAAGGATCTTCTGGAGGTTGCTTCTCTTGAAAATGCCACCAAGTTTCAGGTTTTCTGGCTTATCAAGGTCAGGTATATGTCATCCACGATCCTCTTTGTGGCTATCATGTCACTGATCAACTCCTTTAAGGTGTTCAGGGAGGTGTATCTGATGACCGGGGATTACCCCTACAGCTCGCTGTATATGCTCCAGCACTTCATGAACAACACCTTCGCATCCCTTGATTATCAAAAGCTCTCGGCGGCAGCTATAATAATGTTTATTGTGGTGACAGGTCTTGTTTTCATCATGTACCAGGTTGAGAATTTCTACGGCAAGGATCTGGAGGGCTGATGATGATTACAAGAGACAGACAGAAGGCTTTAAAAAAGAAGAGAAGAATAGACAGGCTAAAGACTATCATAGTAACCACCATGGCTGTTACCTTTGCTATTGTCTTTCTGACACCCATAATCCTGACGGTGACCAATTCCTTTATGTCACCATCGGAGATAAGCGCCAACTATGGCAGCATATTTGCTACAACGCAGAAGGGCGGAAAGGTCTTTGTATCCAAGACAGTGAATCTCAAGCTGATCCCGGACATGATCACCTTCTCCCAATACTACACAGTGCTTTTAAAGAGTCCGGAATACCTTTTTAAATTCTGGAACTCCATAATATATGTAGTACCTATAGTTATAGTCCAGCTGGGGATAGCAACCCTTGCTTCCTACGGCTTTGCGAGATATGACGGCAGAGTAAAAAGAGTTATCTTTTTCTTTTACATAATAGTAATGCTGATGCCGTACCAGGTAACTCTGGTTCCCAACTTCCTTGTTTCAAGGGCGCTGGGAATATACGGTACCAGATGGTCCATTCTGCTTCCGGGATTCTTTTCTCCCTTTGCGGTTTATCTTCTTACCAAGTTTATGAAGAGGATACCCACCGAGGTTATGGAAGCTGCATCCATAGACGGGGCAGATGAGTGGATGATCTTTTCAAGGATCTGCATGCCGCTGTGTAAGGGAGGTCTGGCATCCATATCAATTCTGGTATTTTTTGACTACTGGAATATGGTTGAACAGCCGCTGATCCTTTTGCCGGACGCAGATCTGCATCCTCTGTCGGTGTTCCTTTCCAAGATCAACACCGGTGAGATAAGCCTGGCCTTTGCCGTGGCGGTTATTTATCTGGTTCCGCCGCTTTTAATATTCCTGTACGGAGAGGATTATCTGGTGGAGGGTATTTCCTACCAGGGAGGAATCAAGGGGTAGTTTTATTGGAGTTTTGGGATAGTTTATTTTTATCAGGGAGAGAGTTATGTCAGAAGAAATAATAGTCAATGAGAACACGGAGCTGAGCGCCGGGGACGGAGGCAAAAAGAGCCCTGCAAACAGGAAGGACATGGTCAAGAATGTTGCAATAGCATTCCTGTCTGTGATGCTGGTCCTTACATTCTTTTCAAACACCATCATGAATTATTCGCTGCCTCAGGTGGCAACGACCCAGATTTCCGGCGGTACCATAAGCCCTCAGATAAGAGGCACCGGTACAGTATCTGCTGAGGATCCCTACAATGTGACCCTTAAGGAGACCCGGAAGATATCAGGTGTTGCTGTCAAGGAAGGGGCACATGTGAACATAGGAGATGTCATCTATTATCTTGAGGACAAGGAGTCCACAGAGCTGACAGATGCCAGATCCAAGCTTGATGAGATGGAGCTGACTTATGAGCAGGCTCTTTTCTCAGGGGATGTTCCAAGCAGCGTGATCTCAAATGTGAGAGCAGGCAAAAATACTACCTATGATACCTATCAGAGTGAAGTGTCTGCAGCTCTTGACAAATACAACAATGCGCTGAATGCAGATAATGCAGTTCAGGCTGATATTGATTATCTTACCCAGGAGGGAGCCAGGGATGCGGCTGTAAATAGCTATGATGCCGCAACTCCAGGCTACAGCATTGCACAGATCCAGGCTGAGCTGGTGGAAGCTGAGCAGAGGGGAGACACCGATAAGGTTGATGAGCTCAACAGATCTCTTGCATATCTTCAAAGGGATGCGACCCAGCTCACCAATTATGGCACCCAGGTGGGACAGAGCTACACGGGCAGACTTGCGGTTCTCAACCAGCAGAAGGCCAGGACAGCAGCGGCCTTAAAGGAAGCTGAAAAAGAAAAATCCGAGCTTCTTAAGAGCATTAACACAGAGATAAGCCTCTGCCAGCAGAGGGATAAGATCGCTGAGCAGAAGGAGAAGATAGCAAAGCTTGAAGAGGAGTCTGTAGGTGCTTCGGTAAAGGCGCCGGTGGCAGGAACCATCTCAAGTCTTGCAAAGACAGCCGGAGAGTCCACCTCGGCAGATGAGCCGGTGGCAGTAATACAGGTGGACGGCAAGGATATGACAGTAAGCTTTTCTGTCACAACTCAGCAGGCACAGAAGCTCAAGGTCGGTGATCCCGCCAGTCCTCAGAATATATGGCAGTACGGAGATGACTTCAAGGCTACACTTCTCTCCATCAAGAATGACAAGACAGACCCCTCCGGCAAGAAGGTCCTTACCTTTAAGGTGGAGAGTAAGGATGTGGCCCCGGGCCAGTCTCTTTCACTGGCTATAGGAGAGAGAGCTGTTGAATATGATCTTGTGGTTCCCAATTCGGCCATCAAGACCAATTCCAGTGGCAAGTACATCCTTGTGGTAAAGAGTAAGTCCACACCTCTTGGCAACAGATATATTACTTCCAAGGTAGATGTGGCTGTTAAGGCACAGGATGACAACAATACTGCTATTTCAGCTGCTGTTGACGGTGATGAGTATGTAGTGACCACCGCAACCACCAGCATAGAACCCGGTGATCAGGTGAGGCTTGCAGATAAGTGATGAGGCTTAAGAGTATTTTTGAAAAAATCAAAATATATGCTTCTTCTTTCTGGCGGCAGTGGATCCAGGATAAGAGGAAGGTGATGGTCAGCATAGTATTTCTGGTCATGCTCCTCGTATTCCTGATCCTGGGCGCTGTTTCCAAAAATATGGCAGCATCACTTCCGGATCAGCAGGAAGCCGACAGATGGTCGGATGATATGAGAATGGCGCAGGTAAGCATTTTCATAACCCAGGACCGGATGGTCACTGAAGAGGATATGAAAAGATTTGCCTACAATCTGGAAAAGAAGCTGGCGGATGCCGGAGTCATGGAGCCGGAGGATGAAGAGCAGGAAGAAGATAAACTTCAGCAACCGGAGATAGTGGATACAATATCACTTGACAGTATTGATGAACAGGAACCTGTTAAGCCGCTTCCTGAAAAGACCTGGCTTCAGAAGAAAATTGCCATGGCAGCTTCTGCTCAGGGGCAGGCGGTAATTTCCTATGAGAATAAGACTCTGGAAAACGCCTCTGTTATTGGAGTAACCGGAGATTTCTTTTTCTTTCACCCCCTTACGCTTATAAATGGAAGCTATTTTGGCGGAGACGACCTTATGAAGGATGGTATTGTCATAGATGAGGATACTGCCTGGAATCTCTTTGGAAGTACCGACGTTGTAGGGCTTAGCGTTGATGTGGGAGATGTTCCGCACTACGTTGTGGGAGTAGTCAAAAAAGAAACCGGACGCATACAAAAGGCTGCCGGACTTACCAACAACTATGTGTATATGTCCCTTGAATCCCTCTCCAGATACGGAAGCGGGATCCTGAGCGGCAAGACTGACAGTGTGGAGATCTCTGAGGATGGAGCCACCGCTCTTACCGGAGGAATCAACTGTATAGAGGTGGTGTGTCCCAACCCTGTTAACGGACTGGCAGCCAAGGCGGCCACAGAGTCATTGGGATTTGATGAAAATAGCGTCGTAGTGGTGGACAACACAGAGAGGTTTTCACCCTTTGCTCTTTTTAAGGTCCTTAAGTCCTTCGGACTTCGGAGCATGTGGGGCAAGGCTATCTTTTACCCATACTGGGAGAATATTGCCAGAGGCTATGAGGATATACTGGCTGTTCTTTTTCTGCTGAGAGCTGTAGCTCTTTTGACTATGGCTGCAATAATCACTGTTACAGTTATTAATCTTTACAGGCACAAGAAGTGGACTGTGAGAGGAATATATACGTATCTTTCAGAAAAGAAATACGATCTGGAGGTTACCATCAACAAGAGGAAAATGGAAAAGAAGGCATTAAAGGCCGAAGGTACAGCCGACGGCGGAGAGGAGTGATCTATTATGAGAAAGGAAAGGATACTGAAAAAGGCGCTGGGACTTGCGTTGTGCTTTACTACTGCTGCAGCAGCCCTGGCAGGATGTGGTAAGGATACGGGAGGCGATAGCCTTGTGGACCAGGCCACCAAGAACAGCAAGGAATACGTTTTTAAGAGATCTATCATTGACCTGGGAGGCAAGTATGACTGCAACAGCATTACGCTTTCAGGGGACAAGCTATATGTGTCTAGCTACAGCGAAACAGGTTACCTTACCGTCCTGTCTCTTAACAGCGATGGAAGCAATGTACAGACTGCCATGAAGATACCTCAGAAGGACAATGAGAGTCACGGGCTTATAACCTTTGACAATGACGGAAATATGTACTCTGTTTTCTCAATTTATCCCGAAACGGAGGATGAGGAAGTCGTAACCTACGAGGAAGAGGGCAATGCTGATGGCGATGCCACAGCTGAGGCTGGAACTGCTGAGAATGGTGCAAAGGCCATAGCTGAAGCTCAGGATGGAGAGGATCCTGAGGGTAAGAAGGTCGCAGAGGCTCCTTCTGAAGGAACTGCAGAAGACGGTGATGCTACAGCACAGGAGCCTGATACAGACCCGGAAGCTCCCGCAGAGGGCTCTGAAGAAGCCCTTGAAGAGAATGGTGACGGAGCTATGGGATTTATGGCCGGCGATGAGGATGAGCAGAAATACCTGGTCAAATATGATCCTCAGGGCAATGAGATCTACAGGATAGATCTAATGGCTGATCTTAAGGACGATGAGGATTATTTCTATGCTTATTCAATGGTATATGACGACAATGCCGGAATAATCATCAGCACTGATAATGGCATACAAACCATTGATGAGAGCACAAAGACCCTTAAGACTCTTGTTGACCTTAAAGATCCTTCTCTTGGGATTGATAATGCTGCTGTCACAATAGTAAAGGGCTTTGAGGGTAAGCTTTTTGCCAACTACTGGGGGGACAACGGACTCGTTCTTAGGACCTTCGATGCTGCTACAGGAAAGTTTGGTGAGCCTTCAAAAAATATCCAGGGCTATGGAGATATGAGCTTCTTTGGCGGCAATGGCTATGATCTTTACATGTCAAATCAGGATGGCTTCTATGGCTATGACCTTGCCAGTGACAATAAGACCAAGCTTTTGGACTATTCGGATTCTGATATTGGAGTTAACTATTCGGTACCCACAGCTGTAGCTATAAGCGACAATGAGTTTGTTGCAAATCTTCCCGACGAAGAGTACAACTACATGCTCACCAGACTTACCAAGATTCCTGCAGATCAGGTCAAGGACAGGACAGTTATTACTCTGGCAGGTAACTATATTGACTACAACATAAGAAGTAAGGTCTATAAGTTTAACGATGAGAACCAGGATTATAAGATAAAGCTTGTGGATTATTCTTCGCTTATAACAGACGGAGATTACAGTGCCGGTGCTACCCAGTTCAACCTTGATATTGTATCCGGCAATGTTCCTGATATCATGTTCTTTACAAACGAGGAGCCTGTGGACAGCTATATCAACAAGGGACTGTTCCTGGATCTTAGCACATATATAAAGAATGATCCTGACCTTAAGAATGCTGAATTTATCGAGAACGTATTTGACGCCTTTAAGACAGGAGACAAGATTTATCAGCTGGTTCCTTCCTTCTATATTACCAGCTATGCAACAAAGACATCATATCTCAAGGGAAAAGAGTACCTTACCCTTCAGGATTGCAAGGATATGATACAGGCAAAGAACATTCAGTATTCTGATGCCTTTGGACTTACCAGCAGAGATGAGATGCTCTACCAGGGGCTTCTTGCAGGAGGTGACAGCTTTATAGACTGGGAGAACAAGACCTGCAACTTTAACAGTGATGATTTTATTAACTTCATTGAGTTTGTTAAGCAGTTCCCTGAGTCTCTTCCGGACGACGCATGGGATAACTATAATGATGCTGCTTACAGAGAAGGAAAATCATTGTTTAGTATTGCTTATATCAATGGCTTCAGGAACTACAAGAGATATGTTGATGGAACCTTTGGAGAGCCGGTATCTCTCATTGGCTTCCCTAATGAGATGGGGACAAACAGATCTGTTCTGATACCCAATTCAAGACTGTGCATCAGCGCAAAGAGTAAGTACGCAGATGTGGCATGGCAGCTGCTTAGGCAGTTCTACCTTGAGGATTATCAGGACAAGATGGAGTATGAGTTCCCTATCCTTAAATCAAGCTTTGATAAGATGGCTGAGACATCCAAGGAAAGACCCTTCTGGATCGATGATGAGGGAGAGAAGCACTATCAGGATGATGTTTACTGGCTCGGTGACCAGGAGATCAAGGTATCTCCTCTTAATCAGCAGGAAGTTGATTATGTTAAGGACTTCATTTATTCCCTGGACAATACCTACAATGCCAATACCAATGTCTACAACATTATAACTGAGGAGGTTGCTCCGTTCTTTAGCGGGCAGAAGACTGCAAAAGAGGTTGCGGATATTATACAGAGCAGGGTTAGTATTTATGTAAATGAGAATAGCTAATACCCCCCACTGCTTACTCAAACGATGCATACAAGATTTGCCTATGGCAAATCTTGTCCGCGCAGTCGCGCGGTATAAAAAGAGTAGAGTGGTGGGAGTATCCTGCTTACTCAAACGATGCATACAAGATTTGCCTCTGGCAAATCTTGTCCGCGCGGTCGCGCGGTATAAAAAACGAATAGGGCATACATCTGCTTGAGCGAGCTCAGCATCTGCATGCCCTATTCGTTTTTTGCATCGTTTGAGTAAGCAGGATACGGGAATCGAACCCGCCTCTTCAGCTTGGGAAGCTAACATACTACCGATGTACTAATCCTGCGAAAACACAAGAACTTGTGGCATTTCTTTAATGCACTACTACATTGTATATAAAATGTGTTATAATTTCAAGAGTGTATGAAAAAATATTGAAAGAGAGGGTGAGATAATGACAGAAAAAATTAAAAATGCTGCAGGAAAAGGTAAGACTATTGCAGGAGAGTTTCGTGAGTTTATCATGCGTGGAAACGTAATGGATATGGCAGTCGGTGTTATCATCGGTGGCGCATTCCAGAAGATCATTTCCTCACTGGTAGATGACATCATCATGCCGTTAATCGGACTTATTACAGGTGGTGTGGACTTTAACAACAAGTTTATCGTACTTGACGGAGGATCCTATGATACTCTGGAGGCTGCCAAGGAGGCAGGAGCTGCAACTCTTAATTACGGAACCTTCATCACTGTTGTGATCAACTTTATTCTGATGGCTCTTGTAATCTTTTTCCTTGTTAAGTTCATGAACAACATGAGCAACAAGTTTGCCAAGGAGGAGGCAGAGGCACCTGCAACAACCAAGATCTGCCCCAGATGTAAGAGTGAGATCAATATTGAGGCTACAAGATGCCCTCACTGCACATCTGAGCTTTGATCTTTCTTTTGACTATCAACTCGTATTGTTTGGAAAGGAGATGCGTGAATGGGATCAGTATCTAAGGTTTACTTTACCAGGACGATCACACCTGACAAGGTGGTTGAGATGTACAAGACTCTTGGCAAGGAGCTTACAGGCAAGGTTGCTGTTAAGGTCCACTCTGGAGAGGATGGCAACCAGAACTTCCTTAAGCCTGAGTTCTGGAAACCCATGGTAGAATATGTCAACGGCACTGTGGTTGAGTGCAACACCGCCTATGAGGGCGAGCGCAACAGCACTGACAAGCACAACAAGCTTATCAAAAAGCATGGCTGGAACGATTTCTTTATTGTTGACCTTATGGACGCAGAGGGGCCTGACGTGGAGCTTCCCATTGCGCATGCAGGCCACCTTAAGAGCGATATCGTTGGCAAGAACCTTTTGAATTATGATTCCATGCTGGTGCTGTCACATTTCAAGGGACATCCTATGGGCGGCTACGGCGGAGCTCTCAAGCAGCTTTCAATAGGCTGTGCATCTACTGCGGGCAAGGTTAATATTCACTCTGCAGGTAAGTATACAAGGGCAGAGGAGCAGTCCATTGTATGGGATGACCTTCCTCCTCAGGATCATTTCCTTGAATCTATGGCTGAGGCTGCAGAAGCGGTAGTTGAGCACTTTCATGGGAATATGGTCTTTGTGAATGTCATGAAGAATCTGTCTGTAGACTGTGACTGCTGCGCAATAGCTGAGGATCCCTGCATGTCTGATGTGGGCATCCTGATTTCCACTGATCCTGTTGCAATTGACAGAGCCTGTGTGGATCTTGTCTATAAGTCAGAGGATCCGGGAAGGGACCACTTCCTTGAGAGAGTCCAGACCAGAAACGGAGAACATACTATTGATGCTGCATGTGCTATGGGTTATGGAGTAAAAGAATACGAGCTTATTGAGATCAATTGAGATCCTATTGCATAAAAAACGGGACTGCCTTGGCAGTCCCGTTTGTTTTGTTTTAAAAATTGGTAGAACCTCTCTTGATGAGTTCGCCTGAGAAAATGGTCTTCTGGGGCATCTCGTTCTGGGTGAGAGTTCCGATAAGAGTCTTGACCAGCTGTATGCACATATCCTCCAGCCTGTTGTCAATGGAGGATAGCTCAGGTTCAGTACAGTGGGAGAGTATGGAATTGTTGTAGCCGATGATCTGAAGATCTTTGGGAACCTTGATATGGTTAGACCTGGCGAAGTTCATGGCTCCCACAGCAAGAAAGTCGTCGCTTGTGACAATTCCATCGAATTTGATGCCTTTTTTGCTGATGGCTTCTACAAAGTTCTTGACTCCGTCTATATCTTCATGGTCTCCCTTAAAACACTGCATCATCTCTTTTTTGAGAGGGATATCATGGGTTAAAAGAGCGTTCTGGTATCCTGCAAGTTTTTTAAGTCCACTGTAGGAATTGGAGTTGTAGAGATAAAGAATACTCCGGATTCCGCTGCCTATCAGCTGTTCTGTAGCATCCTGAGCTGCCTTGTAGTCATCGCAGAGAGTGCAGTATACGTTATTGCAGTCAAAGTCTGCATTTAAGAGCATTACCGGTACACTGGCAGCTGCGTCCTTTATGTACTGATTGTCCTCAGAATTGTTCATGATGAAGTTGGAACCGATCATCACTACAGAATCAACGTGCTGGGACAGCAGAAGAGTAAGGGACTCCTTTTTGCTCTCGGTGTCATATCCGGTGCAGCAAAGGACTGAGTTGTACCCGTTCTCCCTGAGGTTCTGCTCAATGTAGTATATTGCCTTGGCAAGATAGAGATCGGAAGCATCCGCACAGAGAATGCCAATGGTCTTCATGGAATTGAGACCAAGTCCTCTGGCGAAGGCGTTAGGTTTGTAGCCATATTGATCTATTATATCCATGACTTTCTTGCGGGTCTTGGGTTTGACATTGGCACTGCCATTGAGAACCCTTGACACTGTGGCAATGGACACTCCGGCCTTTTTGGAAATGTCATAGATGGTCATCTGGTTGCTCATATTTATCTCTCTTCTAAGTTAAAATTGAAGTATCTCACTGCGTTGTTGTAGGAGATATCCTTTGCAATCTGTCCAAGTACTGCAATATCTTCCTCAGGATACTCGCCGTCCTCGATAAGGCGTCCAAGGTAATTGCAGAGGATCCTTCTGAAGTAGTCGTGTCTTGTGTAGGAAGTAAAGCTTCTGGAGTCGGTGAGCATTCCTACAAATCCGGAGAGGTTGCCTGACTCAGCTACGGACTCAAGCTGCTGTTCCATACCCATCTTGGTATCATTGAACCACCATGCAGATCCCTGCTGGATCTTGGCAACGTAAGGTGCCTCGTTGAAGGCATTGAGAGTGGTGTTGATGATCTTGTTGTCGTTGGGGTTAAGGCTGTAAAGTATGGTCTTGGGCAGGTTGCCGTTTTTGTGAAGAGCATTGAGGAAATCTGCCAGCTCGCCCATAGGATAGTAAGCGTCGATGGTATCATAGCCTGTATCGGGACCAAGCCTGTCATACATAGGAGTGTTGACATCGCGCTTGCAGCCGAAGTGAAGCTGCATTACCCAACCTCTCTTTGCAATCTCTTCGCCCTCAAAGAGCATGAATGCTGTCTGGAACTTGAGATCCTCTTCATAAGAAAGGACACTGCCTTCAAGTCTCTTCTTGAAGATAGCCTCAACCTCTTCATCGGAAGCGGGGCGGTACATTACATATTCAAGGGCGTGGTCAGTTACGCTGCAGCCCTTGGAAGCAAAGTAGTCAAGTCTGATCCTTAAAGCCTCCTTGAGGGATGCAAAAGAGCTTATCTCAACACCGCTTACTTCTGAAAGAGTCTTGATATATGAAACAAATTCGGGTTTGGTAATGTTCTTGGCCTTATCAGGTCTCCAGGCGGGAAGAACCTGAACATCAAAGGAAGCATCCTCCCTTATTTTGTCGTGCCACTCAAGGGTGTCAACAGGGTCATCTGTTGTGCAGATGAGAGTAACTCCGGACATCTTGATGAGCTTTCTGACACTCATATCGGGAGACTGGAGAACCTTATTGCAAAGATCATATACTTCCTTGGCGGTTCTGGAATTAAGAACTCCGTTGTAACCAAAGTATTTGCGAAGCTCTAAATGAGCCCAGTGATATAAAGGGTTACCTACAGCCTTCTCAAGGCAGGTTGCAAATTTGATGAACTTCTCCTCATCTGAAGCATCCCCTGTCATGTATTTCTCATCTACGCCGAAAGCACGCATGAGACGCCATTTGTAGTGATCTCCACCAAGCCATACCTGTGTAATGGTCTCAAAGTGACGATCCTCGGCTATCTCTCTGGGACTGATATGACAGTGGTAGTCAAGTATCGGCATATTCTCAGAATAGTCATGGTAAAGAGTCCTGGCTGCGGCTGTCTGCAGAAGAAAATCTTTGTCCATAAATTGTTTCATTTCTACACCCTCCAAATCTTTCATTTATGAAAGCATTTTCATATTTTTTACAAAAGCTATTATACAAGAGCCTCATGGTAAATACAATAGCAAAATTTATTGACGTTTCACAAGAATAAATGTATGATTTTAATGAAAACGCTTACATGCATATTTTTTTTCTATGGACAAAGGGGTATTTTTTATGAGCAGATATTTACAGATTCATCCCGAGGACAACGTGGTTGTTTGCCTCGAGGAACTTAAAAAAGGGGAAAGCATTGTTCTTTCCGACAACAGGACAGTAGAGGCACTTGAGGATGTTCCTGCCGGACACAAAATGGCAGTAAAGGACATCTCTGAGGGCGGCAATGTTATAAAGTACGGATACGCCATCGGACATGCCACTGAAGACATTGCTATAGGAAGATGGGTACATACCCATGATATCAAGACCAATCTTGAAGGAATTCTTGATTACAAATACAATCCCGATACAGAAGATATAAATAAGAAGGAAGCCGTGATGGCCTCCAGGCAGGGGACTTTCAAGGGCTTCGTGCGAGGAGACGGCAAGGTGGGTATCCGCAATGAGATCTGGATCATTCCTACTGTGGGCTGTGTCAACAACATAGCAACAGCTTTGGCCAAGGAGGCTCAGAGCTTTGTGGACAGCAGTATAGATGAGGTTGTGGCCTTTACACACAATTACGGCTGCTCCCAGACAGGAGATGATCAGGAGCACACAAGGACTATTCTTTCTGATCTTATTCATCATCCCAATGCAGGCGGCGTGCTGGTCCTCGGACTTGGTTGTGAGAACAGCAATATTGATGTCTTAAGACCTTATATAGGTGAGATAGATGAGTCCAGGGTTAAGTTCCTGGTATGCCAGCAGTCTGATGATGAGATGGAGGACGGACTTAAGCTTCTTAAAGAGATCATGGATGCAGCCAAAAACGATGTGAGAACAGATGTACCTCTTTCAAAGCTTATCATCGGTCTTAAGTGCGGCGGCAGTGACGGCTTCTCAGGTATTACTGCCAATCCGCTTGTGGGCAGGATTTCAGACAGGATCATTGAGTACGGCGGAACATCAATTCTCACAGAGGTGCCTGAGATGTTCGGAGCTGAGACTATCCTTATGAACAGATGTAAGGATGAGGCTACCTTCAATGACACCGTCAATATGATAAACGGCTTTAAGGAGTACTTCACAAGACAGGGAGAGCCTATCTATGAGAATCCTTCACCCGGAAACAAGGCGGGCGGCATCACAACTCTTGAGGATAAGTCCCTTGGCTGCACACAGAAGTCCGGCAATTACCCTGTAATGAATGTGATGGAGTACGGTGACAGGACCGATGTTACGGGACTCAATCTGCTGTGTGCTCCGGGCAATGATCTGTGTGCTGCAACAGCCCTGGCCAGTGCAGGTGCCCAGATAGTTCTTTTTACTACGGGCAGAGGGACACCTTTTGCATGCCCTGTTCCTACTATGAAGATAGCCAGCAACAACAGGATTGCCCAGAAGAAGAACAACTGGATCGACTTCAGTGCTGGTCAGATCCTGGAGGGAAGAACTTTTGAAGAGCTTACAGACGAACTCTTTGACAAGATTGTAAGAACAGCATCAGGGGAGAAGCTCAAGAGCGAAATAGCAGGCTTCCACGACATGGCAATATGGAAGCGCGGTGTAACATTGTAATAGAAGCACCTATCAATTTCACAGATAAATAAAAAAGCCCTATACATAATGCACAATTTCATCCGGAGCTTAAAGGTTTGAAATTGTGCATTATTATTGCCTGGCATATTGAAACACAGTTTATAAAAATTTTTTTTTGTTAATTTTGGATATGTAAGTGCTTACGAAAATTCAGTAATGAAGCCGCTTTCAGAGAATACGTTACTTTTTTGTTACAGAAACCTTAAAAATTCACTCTTGCATTGGTTTTTGATACGTGATAAAGTACGTACATAGGTAAGTGAAAACGCTTACATAACTTTTTCAAAAAAAATTCCATAGGGAGGAAACAAATCAATGAAAAAGAAAGTTTTATCATTACTTCTTTCAACAGCAATGGTAGCTTCACTTGCAGCTTGCGGATCAACCGGCGCTGACACAGCCAGCACAGATACACAGTCTACTGACTCACAGTCATCTGATGCAACAGCTACTCAGTCAGCAGATGCTTCAGCAGATGCTGGTTCAGAGGCAGCTCCTGCAGGTGATTACAATCTCACAGACCTCTACATCACAGTAGACGGAACACTTACAGCTAACGTAGATAACGGACAGGATGCTTTCGTTGAGCAGTGGGAAGCAGCTGTTTCAGAGAAGCTTGGCCATGATATCAAGCTTCACATCAACCAGCCTGAGCACTCAGGTTACAAGGACAACGTTTCACAGCTCCTTACAACTGGCGAGCCCGGTGACGGACAGTATCCTGATGCACTGATCATGAGCGCAACAATGTTCAAGCAGTATCAGAACACAGGTATCCTTTGGAACATGGCTGATGCATATGCCAATGCAGAGTTCCAGTCAAGGATCACACTTCCTGCCATCAACGAGAACATGAAGACTCCCAGCGGAGAGCTTTATGGATTTGCTCCTACATACGGCAACGGATGTGTAACATACATCAAGCAGTCATGGCTGGATGCAGCAGGACTTAAGGCTGAGGACATCAAGACTTTCGATGACTACTACAACATGCTCAAGGCTTTCACAAAGGATGGCCAGACAGGTGTTATCGCAGCAGGTTTTGCTAACATGAAAGAGGCTCCTTACATCAACTACATGCCTGAGTTCTGGCAGGGTGCTTATCCCGCTATCTACCAGAAGGATGGACAGTGGATCGACGGTTTCCAGGAGCAGGCTACAGTAGATGCTCTTACAAGACTCCAGACAGCATATGCTGATGGCGTTATTGATAAGGATACTGAGGAAGCTACAAC
>JAEEGL012167769.1_pt1 | contig 18162 bp, 12 predicted proteins | sample 9134231 | NCBI WGS metagenome assembly JAEEGL01 (sample SAMN16246548, study PRJNA631951) | gut metagenome | biome: gut microbiome; feature: rumen; material: fiber-attached | host: Bos | place: Iran: Karaj | collected 2018-10 | reverse complement strand
ATTTCGCCCAAAGATTTCTACTTCACGGATGTAACGGGAGTGCTGAAAGAATACATTCACAAATATGATATCGATCCGGCAAAACTTCGTATTGAGATTACCGAGACCGTAATGATGTCCGATATCGCGAGCAGAATGGAAACTCTTAAGGAACTTAAGAATTACGGCTTCGTGGTTGAAATGGATGATTTCGGAAGCGGATATTCATCACTTAACCTTCTTAAGGATATGCCGGTTGACGTACTTAAGATTGATATGATGTTCTTAAGCGCAACGGATGACGACCTTAAGGCACTTACCATCGTAAGAAATATTCTTAATCTTTCGGCCAACCTTGAGATTTCATCACTTACCGAAGGTGTTGAAACGGTGGATCAGTACAGAACTTTGAGCGAACTCGGATGCAATCTTTTCCAGGGATATTATTTCGCAAAGCCGATGCCGCTTGATGAATTTGAAAATTTCTGCACTCAGAACGTAAATGAGGAAGAAATGAACAGGTACAAAAATATTTCTTTCAGATAGATTCGGGTAAAAGTAATCAAAAAAGGCAGTAAAGTTATTGGATTTTTTTGAAAAAACTAAAAAAGCGTAAATTATCAGGAAATTTTTGCAGAAGATTTATAAAACAGGGGAATTTGTAAAGAGGAAAAGCAAGAGGAGGATCTGCGTATGAACAATGTCAAACTACAGCCCGGGCAGGTGAAAAGAGTAAACAAACTTATGCTTGCCGTATTAATCATTACCACAATTTTTGCGACCATAGGTCTTGCCGCACAGTTATCACAGGCAACGGATTTAAATCCGCTTGCCAGTATTATACCGATTATACTGCTTATTATTAATATAATAATAACCATTGTAGTTAATCTGGCTGCACCCGCAGATTATTTGAGATATTATGTGGTATTCGCATTTTCTGTTGTATATGCCGTTATGCTTTTATCGACAACGTCGACTACGCTGTTTCCTTACCTGATTCCGGTAATGATAGTAGTAATGCTGTATTTTGACAAAAAACTTACGGTTGTCATCGGCGTGATCTACCTGATACTTAACATAATCAGGGCCGTTAAAAACCTCACGACCATGCCTATCGAAGAATCAATCGAAGTAACGATGATCATGATAATCATTTCGGTACTTGCACTTATTTCTACAATCCTCGGTACGAGATTCCTGACAGCGTTCATGAGAGAAAACATGAGCGAAATCGAAAATGCTTCTATTGAAAGAGAAAGAGTATCCGAACATATTTTAGATGTTACACAGGAAGTAGGAAATCATGTTGAAGTTCTTAAAGGAAGACTTGATGAACTTGGCGAATCCTCTTCGCAGCTTGTTTCGGCAATGGAACAGATCGGAAACGGCAATGAAGAGAATGTAAATGCGGTCGAACTTCAGACGCAGATGACGGGCGATATCCAGAAACTCGTTGAAGATACTCAGAATGTTACCATTGAAGCAGTTGAAGCTTCACAGAAAATGGTTGAAATCCTTAACAAGAGTCTTGAAGATATGGAAACTCTTGTATCAAAGGCTGTTGAGAATACCGAAGTCGGAAATCAGATGATGAAGGCAGCGGAAAAACAGCAGATTTCATCCGAACGTGCGATGGACATTACGGATATTATTTTAAGTATTTCAAGTCAGACAAACCTTCTTTCTCTTAATGCTTCGATTGAAGCAGCAAGAGCAGGTGAGGCCGGCAGAGGATTTGCGGTTGTTGCAAATGAGATCAGTAACCTTGCGGCACAGACAAAGGATTCCACAGAACAGATTACAAGCATTCTTCATGAACTTATGGACAATGCAAGCGAAGTATCGGATAAAGCCGGAAAAACTGTTAATACAGCCAGCATACAGACCGAACTTGTAGATGCCACAAAGGCACAGCTTAACGAATCCAAGAAACGTTCCGAAGAACTCAGAGCGAAACTTGAAATAATCAAGGAAGATATGTACAAGGTTAAAGAAGCAAACGAGAAGGTTGTTGACAGTACTTCAATGCTTATGGCTACAAGCGAACAGTTCTCCGCAAGTACGGAAGAAATGATTAACGCAAGCCAGAGAAATATGGAAAAAATCGATTCCTCAATCGAGATTATGGCTGCAATCACAAGCAAAATGGAAGAACTTTCATAAGGACTTCGTTTTTAAAAATGTTCTCTTTTACAACTTAATATAGATAAAAAGGCGGTCGGACTTATTGTTCGGTCGTCTTTTTACATTGATATTTTTTTATCAAATATTGGAAAATTCCTTGATTATATAAAGGAAGGTGTTATAAAATAGCAAAGGATTAAATAACAAAGGAGTACATAATTATGGGAATGAACGTTGCATGTTTAGACCTTGAAGGGGTACTGGTACCCGAGATATGGATTGCATTTTCAAAAGAAAGCGGAATAGATGAACTCAAGATAACAACAAGAGACGAGCCGGATTACGATAAGCTCATGAAATTCAGACTCGCTATTTTAAAGGAACACGGACTCGGACTTAAGGAAATTCAGGAAACAATCGCAAAGGTTGATCCTCTTCCCGGGGCAAAAGAATTCCTGGATGAATTAAGAAGCAACATGCAGACGATTATTATAAGCGATACATTCGAGCAGTTTGCAAAGCCTCTTATGGAAAAACTCGGAATGCCCACAATCTTCTGTAACAAGCTTGAAGTAGCAGAAGACGGAACCATTACAGGATATACGATGAGATGTGAGAAATCCAAACTCACAACAGTAAAAGCATTACAGAGTTGCGGTTTCGATACAATTGCAACAGGCGACAGCTTCAATGACCTTGCAATGATTGAGGCTTCAAAGGCAGGATTCCTTTTCCGTTCAACTGATAAGATCAAAGCAGATTATCCCCATCTTCCCGCATACGAGGAATATTCGGATCTGCTTAAAGCATTTCTTGATGCTGCGAAGTAATTAAGTCCCGGCTTCCAAAAGTCAGATAATACGGCGATTGGAAGTCGGTTTTTTTATGAAAAGTGAAAGGATACTAAAATGGAATTTGTAATATCACATCTTTCAAAAAGTTATGGCATGCATCAGGTACTTGTTGATGTTGATTATGCTTTTGAGGAAGGAAAAATATACGGACTTCTCGGAAGGAACGGCGCCGGAAAGACAACTCTTTTTAACTGCTTAAACAGCGACATTGAGTATAATTCGGGACGTTTCTTTTTTAAGGACGGCGAAAAGGAAGAGGAAGTAGGCCCGGATGATATCGGATATGTTTTGTCGACACCGACGGTTCCCGAATTCCTTACGGGAAGAGAATTCCTGAAATTCTTTATCGACATCCATTCGGATATTATTAAAGATAAAAAGACAATTGATGAATACATGGATTATGTGAAGATTCCCGAAGAGACAAGGGACCGTCTCATGAAGGATTATTCACACGGTACAAAGAACAAAATGCAGATGCTTGTAAACATTATCGCAGGTCCCAGATTAATGCTTCTTGACGAGCCGCTCACATCGCTTGACGTTGTTGTTGCGGAAGAGATGAAAGACATTTTAAGAAATAACAAAGACGGAAGAGTGCTTATTTTCTCAACGCATCTTCTTGATATCGCACTTGACCTCTGCGATGAAATAATTCTTCTTAATCACGGTCGTCTTGAACTTGTAGACAAAGAAAATCTTGATAATGACAACTTTAAGAATAAGATAATCGAGGCTCTGAAAGATGCGGAAAACTCTTAATACACTCAGGATAATTCTGAGTCTTGAAAATACAATAAATGTTAACGGAATACTTTACGGATTCACACGTATTCCGATTATCGGAAAATATATTCCCGAGCAGATTTACGGCATACGTTTGTTTAAAATATATGCATTCATTATTGCCCTTCTTTATGAAGCGCTTAAGATCTTTTTCGGGGAGATTTTTCTGTTCCCGGTTATTATCTTATTTTCGGTTGTGATTGGTTCGTACAATAGGGCGACTCAGCCGACTGCATATCTTTATGCATTCCTTATGGCTTCGCTTTTCCTGACTGTCTTTTTCGATGTTTTCAAATCGACGCTTGAAGCCGAATATGCGGTGCTTCGTCTCGGTTTGGATGCAAAAGAATACGTTAAGGCGATTTTATTCAGGAAGTTTTTGAGTATGATTTTAGGCCATACTTTTCTGGGAATTCCGAGTGCGATTTTAGCGGGAGTCGAATGGTATATAGCGATTCTTATTCCGTTTGCGGGACTGGGCTTCATTGCGACGTCAATCGGAATTCACATGTCGCTGTATGCATGGAAAAGGTCGCTTGGAAGCAGGTTTAATAAGAAAGCCACGAAGTTTTCGGTTGAAGGAGGAATTCTTCTGACTATGTTTTTTGCGTTTGCGCTCGCAATCGCCGGAACAATCGGTGCGCCGCTCGTTATAACTTACAATGCGTATCTGCCGAATGTAATTGTTACGGTTCTGGCAGCAGCCGTTTTGCTTCCGGCGCTCCTTCTTATCCGCAAATTCCCTTACGTACTTTACAGGACAGCTTTTTCGGATGCTTACGACAAAAACGTAATCCAGAAACAGGTTAACGAAGAATACAATAAAGGCACGGTTAAAAAAGAAGTAAAAATCAACAACGCAAAGAGTGCAAAAAGCGGTTCTTCAGGATATAAATATTTAAATGAAATCTTTATAAAAAGACATACGAAAATACTTTTCTCGAGACTTGCATGGGAACTTATAGCCGTTCTGATTATACTTGCGGGTATGAGTGTTCTTTTGTATTTCGAAAGAATGAAACTTCCCGATTTTAGCGAATCCGTTGTGAGATTCTTTTTCGCGCGTCATCCCGGATTTTATGTGTTCGCAATGTACAGCATAAATATCGGTGCCTACATCGCATATGCGATGTACACAAACTGCGATTCGACATTTTTGAAATTCGCATTCTACAGAAAGAAAGAGGCTCTTCATCAGATGTATCGTTTAAGAGCTTTATCTGCAGTTAAAATCAACCTGATACCTGCGGTTATCATTGCCGTTTTCGGTGTTGTTTCGATTATGCTGACAGGCGGCGAGGATTATTTCTCGCAGTGTATTTTCACCGTGATTTTATGCCTTGTTTCAAGCATTTTATTCTCGGTAAGACACATGACTGTTTTCTACATATTCCAGCCGTATACGGATAAATTCAAGGGCATTAAATCGGTGTTTTACTACACCTATTCGTTTATAATCGGGGCATTTTTCTTCGCACTTATTATCCCGAAGATTCCGGTTATTCTGCTTGCATTCGGCATGACGGCTGTTACGGCTTTGTATATTTTCATTGCCGACAAAATTGTAGGAAAGTACGCGCAGAAGACGTTTATTCTTAAATAGACCGGATAGTGCTTGATGAAGCGAAATATGATATAATATTTTTTTAGGGGTTTGCGCAAAAAAGAATGGCAGATAAGGAAATGAAATTAAAGCCGGACAGAATTTGTGCAAAGGAAAATATTTATACAAAATAAAAGATAAGATTAATACAGGATTTACAGTGGAAGGTTATGAATATAGATGCTTTTTTAAAAACTGAAAAAAAGTACAATCTGAATAAACTTGAAATTAACGGAGTAAATTACTGGACCTACAACAGATTTCACATCTGGAATTACGGTATCTGCTCCGAGAAACTGGGACTCGAAGAAGCGCATGACAAGGAGAAAGTATCCTTTTCGAAGGCTTTGAAATTCTTTCTTTCGGCGACTTTTAAATCGCAGAAAATCACTTCGAAAGATGTCCTGGTTTTAAACCATAATCGTCGCGTTTTCAACGGCTCGACATATGACTGCATTTATACGGACGATATTTTTAAGGATTCTGACAGAGCCGTATTTCTAGAAGCGCCGTACAGATTTTCTCATCTTAAACCCGCGACATCAAAAGAAATAATTTATACGGATAAAATTGTAGTCAGATCTTTTTTGCGAAGCAAATCATTCAGGACATTCCATAAAAAAGAGTACAATGAAATAGTTAAAAAAATAGAAGAACAGCTGACGGATGCAGTAACCGATTTAAAAAATGAATACGGCTGGTCGGCTTCGGTTGAATCAGTAGCGAGAAGATGTGCCGAAACGGTTATCCGCTACGACGTCGAAAAAAAGATGTATTCGGACATTATAAAGAAGGTTAATCCGAAGGCGATTATCGAAGTTGTTCATTACATTTCATCGTGCATGATGGTTAATGAGATTGCAAAGGAATTAAACATTCCGACAGTTGAACTTCAGCACGGAACGATGTACAGAGATCACGCCGCATATCAGTATGAAGAAGGCGAGAAAATAAAACAGCTTCCCGACAAAATATTTGTTTTCTCCGACTTCTGGAAGAACTGCGTTTCGCTTCCGATTGACGATGAAAACCTCGTGGTAACGGGCTTTCCGAATTTTGAAAAGAAACTGAATCTTTACGGAAACGCGGAAAGAAAAGACGAAAGAAAAACAATCATTTTTATTTCGCAGGGAACAATCGGAAAGTATTTAAGTTCTTTTGCGGCAGAACTTTCGAAAGCGCTTGATTCGAAAGAATACAGAATGATTTACAAACTTCATCCCGCAGAGTATTCCACATGGAGGGAAGAAATGCCGGGTCTTATAGATTCCGAAATTGAAGTTATCGACAGAAGAGACATTGATCTTTACAGTCTTTTCGCACAGTCCGACATACAGATCGGAGCCTATTCGACGGCGATTTTCGAAGGCATGGGATTCGGTCTTAAGACGTTTATTTACAAGACCGGTCATTACGATATAATGCTTCCGCTCATCGAACAGGGTTATGCTGAACTTGTTACAAATGTCGATGAGTGCATCGAAAAGATAAATGACACGCAACTTAAAAAAGTTGACGCAAGCCTTTTCTGGAAAAGAAATGCGCTTGAAAATATCAGAGAAGAAATAGATTCAATAGTAAAATCCGAGGGGTAAAATATGAAAATACTGGCAATCATACCGGCAAGAGGCGGTTCAAAAGGAATACCCAGAAAGAACATAAGATTCATGGCGGGACAGCCTTTGATTTCATATGCGATAAACTGTGCTAAAAACAGTTCTTTCGATATGGATGTGGCAGTTTCGACGGATGACAGAGAGATAAAATACGTGGCTGAAAGTTACGGCGCAATTGTTTTGGACAGACCGGCGGAACTCGCGGGAGACAGCGTAACACTCGATCCCGTTATTTTCCATGCGGTAAATGCACTCGAAGAAAAGAACGGTTCGAAATACGACATCGTAATTACAATGCAGCCTACATCGCCCAAGCTTTCAACGGATACGCTTGATAAGGCAATAAATTATCTTCTTGAAAAGAATTTCGATACCGTAATAAGCGGTGTAAACGATCCGAGACTTTCATGGAGAATCGAGGACGGAAAATGCGTTCCGAATTACGAAAAGAGACTCAACAGACAGTATCTTCCAAAGGACTTGAAAGAGACCGGAGCATTCGTTATTACGAAGCGTGAGTTTGTAAAAGAAAACAGCAGATTCGGCTCGGAAGTTTCTCTTTACGAAGTACCCGAGAGCGAATCCGGCGATATCGATACGATTCAGGACTGGTGCGTTGCCGAGATGGAACTTAACAAAAAGACCATCCTCATTCGAATCGACGGCTATCCTCAGATAGGAATGGGTCACGTGTACAGAGGTCTTCAGATTGCATACGGTCTCATGGAGCACAACGTCCTCTTTGTATTAAGCGAAAAATCCGAAATCGGAATAAAGAAAATTGCGGACAGTTTTTACAAATACGAAGTAATAAAAGATAACAGCGAAATCCTTTCGCTTATCGACAAATACCATGCAGATATCGTAATCAACGATATTTTGAATACCACAAAAGATTACGTTTTAAGCATCAAGAATAAAGGCGTCAGAGTAATCAATTTTGAGGATGCCGGAGAAGGCGCGGATGCAGCCGATGCAACGGTTAATGCTCTTTACGACGGAGAAAGCAGCAGCAGACAGTTTTTCGGTTCGGACTATTATCTTATAAGGGATGAATTTGTCATTACGGAGCCGAAGGAATTCGTTGAAAATCCTAAGGAAATTCTTGTTCTTTTCGGAGGAACGGATCCGCAGAATCTTACGAAGAAAACGGTTAATGCGCTTTTTAAAGTCGACGATATCAAAGACATTCATGTAACCGTTATTCTCGGAATGGGTTATGATAAAAAAGATGAAATAGATGCACTCACGAAAGAACATGAAAACTTTACCGTAGTGCAGGATGTTAAATTGATGTCCGAATACATGGCGAACGCTGATATCGCAATTGCATCGCAGGGAAGAACGATGCTCGAGCTTGCGGCCATGGGTGTTCCGTCGATTTTAATGTCACAGAACAGCCGCGAAGCAACACACGAATTCGGCGGCATCAAGAACGGATATCTTAATCTCGGCGCAGGAAAAGAAGTCGAAGAGATTACGATTACAAAGACAATCGACTGGTTAATAAGCTGCCCGGAAATCAGAAGAAATATGAGAGAGCAGATGTTAACGAGGGATTTGCGTCACGGTATGATGCGTGTTAAAAAGATTATTTTGGGGAGAGAATAAGAATGTTAAACACAATCGAGGAAAGAATTAAAGAAGGCAAATTTGTACTTATAGCCGAAATCGGCGTTAACTATTACGACATAGCCAAAAAAGAAGGAATCACTGTAATGGAAGCCGCAAAGCTTATGATAGACAAGGCAAAAGAAGCAGGCATTCATGCGGTTAAATTCCAGACGTACAAAGCGGAAACACTTGCTGCAAAGGATTCGCCTTCTTACTGGGATACATCGGAAGAAACAGAGACTTCGCAGTATTCTCTTTTTAAGAAATTCGATTCATTCGGAAAAGAAGAATACAGGGAACTTTCAGCATACTGCGAGAAGGTCGGAATTGAATTTCTTTCGACAGCATTTGACAACGAATCCGCTGATTATCTTTACGATATGATGAACGTTTACAAGATTTCCTCATCGGATTTAAACAATGTTGCATTCGTCGAATATCAGGCAAAGAAGAATAAGCCCATTATTTTGTCCGTAGGAGCCTCAAATAAGGACGAGATAGACAATACCTTAAGTATCATCAGAAAATACAATGACAAGTCTGTTACGCTGCTTCATTGCGTTCTTGAGTACCCTACGCCCTATGAGCATGCGAACTTAAATAAAATCGCAACCTTAAAACAGGAATATCCCGATGTCACAATCGGCTATTCGGATCATACAAAACCCGATGAGAATTACGAAGTACTTCAGACCGCATACAATCTCGGTGCGCAGGTTATCGAGAAGCATTACACGCTTGATAAGACTTTAAGCGGAAACGATCACTATCATGCAATGGACGATAAGGATGCAAAAGCAATCCTTGAAAAAATTGATTATCTCGACAAGATCAGAGGTTCATATGAATTAAAATGTCTTGAGAGCGAGACGACGGCAAGAGCAAATGCCAGAAGATCGCTTGTTGCTTCCTGCGACATAAAAGCAGGCGAAGCAATTACGAAAGACATGGTAACATACAAAAGACCGGGAACGGGAATCAGTGCAACCGATTATGACAGAGTAATCGGAAAGAAAGCACTTTGCGATATTAAGGAAGATACGATTCTTAAGTGGAGCATGGTATCGAATGAGTAACAATGCAAAGGCGATGAAAGCGGGAATCTGGTATACCATCGGCAACTTTATCGCCAATGGTATGGTATTCCTGGTTTCGCCTGTTTTTAACAAAATAATGACTAAGGGCGAAGTGGGTGATTTCTCCAACTATTCGGTTTGGATTTCCCTGCTTGTTATTATCTTTACCCTTAATCTTAATTCGGCTCTTTCGGTTGCCAGATTCGATTATAAGGATGAACTCGATGATTTTGTGGGTTCCTCGCTTGTTCTCGGATCGTCTTTTACTTTGTTCTTTTACATTCTTGCAATCATCTTTTCGGATTTCATTACTGCGTGGGTCGGGATCAACAAATTCGAACTTCACGTGGCGTTCGCCTATTTTCTTGTGAGTCCCGCGCTTCAGATGTTTCAGCTTAAAAGCAGAATCGAATACAAATACCGTGCGGCGACCGTGGTTGCTTTTATTTCAACGACTGTCGCAACACTCTGCTCCGTAGCTGCGATTTTTGTTTTTGAAGACAAGTTCATGGGAAGAGTTGCGGGCAACTACATTCCGCTTATTCTTATGAATATCATTATCTATATCTTCCTGATGACGAAGGTCAAAAAGATAAGCACGAAATACTGGAAGTACGCGCTTGGCATTTCCGTTCCGCTTGCGATTCATCTTCTTGCCGGAAATATCCTCAATATGAGCGACAAGATTATGATTCAGAATATACGCGGAAATGAAGAAAACGGACTTTACAGCGTAGCTTACAGCTGCGGAATTATTATCTCGGTTCTCTGGACATCCATAAACGGCGCCTGGACACCCTGGGCAATGGAACAGATGGATGGTGAAAACTATAATGAATTAAAAAGAGCAGAAAAAATTCTTATGATTTTCTGGGGTATACTCGTGACAGGAGTAATGCTGTTCGGACCGGAACTTCTTTTCGTTATCGGCTGGGGTAAATACAATGATTCGTTAAATGTGATTCCGCCGGTTATGGCTGCGTACGGAATTCAGGCAGTTTACACGTTTTACAACAATATAGAAACATACAGCAAGAAACAGCATTTAATCGCGATTAACACAGTAATTGCAGCAATAACGAATATTATACTGAATTACATTTTCATTAACAAATACGGCTATATGGCTGCGGCATTTACAACTTTGATCGGTTTTGTCATGATGCTGATATTCCATATGGCTGTTGTAATTGCAATCGGAAAAGGTCACTGGTATGATACGAAATTCAATATCGGTTTTTCGGTATTCATGATTGCACTCATGTTCGTAATGCTTGTTCTTTACAGATATCCTTTGGTCAGATACATTGTTCTCTCGGTTATCGTTTTAGCAGTACTTATATGGCTTATTATAAACAGGAAAACTGTAGCGGAAGCCATCAGGAAAAAATCGCTGTCTCCGATAACGGGCAGGTATGTACAGGGTAAAAAGCAGTAGAGTAAACTGAATAAAGGGTTAGATTTGAAAGGAAAAATTTAACAGTATGAAACTGACAGCGAAAATTAGACAGGTTGTTTTTGGATTTCTGGTAAAAAGAAATGCAGCCTCGACAGGAAAAGATTTAAAAGTTAATCACAGATCATATTCGACACCGAATACTTATCTGGGAGATAATGTCAATTTTAACGGAATGAAAATTACAGGCGGCGGAAAAGTGGTGATAGGCAATAATTTTCACTCCGGTGAAGGATGTCGGATTATTTCCTCGAATCACAATTATGAAGGCGACAAAATTCCTTATGATGAAACATTCATAACAAAGGAAGTTATAATAGAAGACAATGTTTGGATAGGCGACAGCGTAATAATTCTCGGCGGCAGCAAAATCGGTGAAGGAAGCATTATTCAGGCGGGAAGTGTTGTGGCCGGTGAGATTCCAAAGTACAGCATTGCAGGCGGACATCCCGCTAAGGCTTTTAAGCAAAGGGATATAGAGCATTACAATAAATTAAAGGAAGAAGGAAAATTTCATTGAGAAATTTTTTATTCGGATATTAAAGACTGAATCAACAGCTTTGCGTACGCAGAAGTATGTTTCAAAAAAACTGATAAATAATATAAAAAAGAGATGCGCTACATCTCTTTTTTATATGACATTTATGAAGGTATATAAGCGACATGAATCATGCCGGTTATAACTGTGATGAGGGAGTTATTTATTTTAATAACTCATAAAGCCTTTTGGCAGCTTCTGTTGTATCTTCAAGACTGCCGAACATTGAGAATCTGAAGTATCCGTCACCGCATGCACCGAAGCCTTCGCCGGGTGTTCCGACAACCTGAATCTTCGTTAAGAGAAGATCGAAGAATTCCCAGCTTCCCATGTTGCCCGGACATTTCATCCAGATGTAAGGTGAGTTAAGACCGCCGCAGTACCAGATTCCGAGTTTGTCGAGTGATTCCATAAGAACACGTGCGTTGTTTTTATAGATGTCGATGTTTGCGTGAATCTGCTTTAAGCCTTCCTCGGTGAATACGGCTGCGCCGCCTTTCTGAATGATGTATGAAACACCGTTTGTTTTTGTTGTACGGTTTCTTAACCACATATCGTTAAAGCACATTCCCTGTCTCTTTAAGTCCTTGGGAATGACTGTGTAACCGAGTCTTGTTCCGGTAAATCCGGCTGTTTTTGAGAATGAACAGATTTCGATTGCGCATGTTCTTGCGCCTTCGATTTCGAAAATGCTGTGAGGAAGTGAATCGTCTTCGATGAATGCTTCATATGCTGCATCGAAAAGAATTACGCTTCCGTTTGCATTTGCAAAATCAACCCATTCCTTAAGCTGTGCTTTGTTGAATACGGCACCTGTGGGGTTGTTGGGTGAGCAGAGATAAATGATATCTGCTTTTGCTTCTTCGCCGGGACGGGGAAGGAATCCGTCTTCCTTGCTTGAAGGAAGGTGAACGATTTTTCTTCCTGCCATTATGTTTGCGTCAACATATGCGGGATATGCGGGCTCGATTACGAGAGCTGATGAAGATCTGTCAAAAAGATCGAGGATATCACCGAGTTCATCGCTTGCGCCGCTTGATACGAATACTTCGTCGGTTGCAAGATTTACGTTTCTTCTTTTGTAGTATTCTGCAATTCTTTCACGAAGAAAAGGAGCGCCTGCTTCAGGCATGTAACCGTGAAAGTTTTCCTTTTTGCTCTGATCGTCTACTGCTTCGTGAAGTGCTTTGATTACTTCATCGCAGAGGGGAAGAGAAACATCGCCGATACCGAGTCTTAAAAGTTTTTTGTCGGGATTCTCTTCAAGATATTTTTTGGTTTTCAAAGATATATTGTAAAAAAGATATGAATCTTTGAGTTCGCCGTAATGCATATTGGGAGTTATCATTTTTTTTAAGTCCTGTCTTTTGAAAAGATTATTTCACTTCGCCTTCGTAAACGAATGCTGCGGGACCCTGCATAACAATTGAGTCATCCGATTTTATTGTGATGTTTAAAACTCCGCCGTCGAGAACAACTTTGATCGGAGTATCGTAATCGCATAAGTTTTTCTTTACTGCCGCAAATGCAGATGCACATGCGCCTGTTCCGCAGGCCATTGTAATTCCGCTTCCTCTTTCCCATACACGCATTCTGAGTGCGTTTCTCTCGAGTACTTCGATGAATTCGGTATTAACACCGTCAGGGAAAGCTTCGTGATGCTCAGAGATGGGACCGATTGTATCAAGAGGAATGAAATCGGCATCAGATACAAATACAACTGCGTGAGGGTTACCTGTCGATACGGAAGAACACTTGATAGAAACTGCTTCGTCATCAAAAGTAATTGCCTCGCCTGCAGATGATTTAATCATGTTTTCGTTTGCTTTAAGCTTGTTATATTCGGAAGTTCCGGCTTCGATTTTTAAACTTAAATTACCGTCGTTTAAAATTCCTTTGCCCATGTCAACGGATACGCTGTCGACAACGCCGCCCATGAGTTTTAAAGTTAAATACTTGATTCCGGACTGTGTATCGATGCTTAACTTTGTTTTGTCGGTGTACCCTTTATCGTACACATACTTTCCGACGCATCTTATTCCGTTTCCGCACATTTTTGCTTCGCTGCCGTCCGCGTTAAATATGCGCATCTGAAAATCCGCTTTATCTGTTTTTGAAATATATATCATGCCGTCGGAACCGGCACCAAAGTGACGGTCGGACATTTTTATGGATAAATCTTTAATGTTTTCGGGTACATCGCCAAATACGTATAAATAGTCATTCCCGAGACCGTGCATTTTCGTAAAGTGCATTTGAAACCTCCTTATTTTCTGAGAGTGTTTTTAAGATTAAACACTGTAATACTTTTCCCTTTTTGCCTGCGCATACAGGCTTTTATTCATTTTCCTTTTTGCTTGTTATATGTGTTTCATTACCACACAGAGAAGCATTTTTTGCATCAATTATTGAAACAGAAGAATATATTTTTAGTTACATTGTTATGTATCAATTATTGAAATCTAAGAATATATTTTTACTGCGTCGTTATGCATCAATCGTTGAGATGCCCATGGTAACTTCCTCAAGCACATCGAGGAGCATTCTTACCGTATCGAGTGATGTCAGCATCGTGATGTTGTTCTGAGTTGCCTTAAGTCTTATGGCAACGCCGTCGCCGTAATGGTTACCGGATAAAACGGCACGTGTGTTGATGATATAACTTACATAATCCGAATTGATGGCATCGAGTATTTCGTTGCTGCCTTCACTGGGCTTATGAAGAATTCTTGTCTTAACATGGTTTGCTTTTAAGAACTCGCCGGTAACTGTTGTTGCTTCGATGTTGAAGCCCATGTTGTAGAATCTCTTTACAAGAGGAAGTGTTTCTTCCTTGTCTTCATCGGCAACGCTGACTAAAACGGTACCGTAATTCTTAAGTTTAAGACCTGATGCAATCATCGCTTTGTACATAGCTCTGTGAAGCTTTGCATCGTATCCGATTGCTTCGCCTGTCGACTTCATTTCAGGTGAGAGATATGAGTCCATACCGCGAAGTTTTGAGAATGAGAATGCAGGTACTTTTACGTAGAAGCGTTCTTTTTCTTTCGGATAGATTTCGGTGAATCCCTGTTCTTTAAGTGGCTTTCCGAGGATTACCAGAGTAGCTATGTCAGCCAGACAGTAAGATGTTGCTTTCGAAAGGAAAGGAACTGTTCTTGACGATCTGGGGTTAACTTCGATGATGTATACTTCGTCATTTTCATCCACGATAAACTGGATGTTGTAAAGACCGATGATTCCGATTCCGAGACCAAGTCTCTTTGTGTAATCGAGAATCTTTTCTTTTACTTTTGCAGAAAGACTGTATGTCGGATAAACGCTTATCGAGTCGCCCGAATGAACACCGGTTCTTTCGACGAGTTCCATGATACCGGGAACGAATACGTCGGTTCCGTCACATACGGCATCAACTTCGACTTCCTTACCGCGAATGTATTTGTCTACGAGTACGGGTTTGTCTTCGTCGATTTCAACTGCGGTTTTTAAGTATCTTATAAGTTCGGATTCCTTAGCTACGATCTGCATTGCACGTCCGCCGAGAACGAATGAAGGACGAACAAGAACGGGATATCCGATTCTGTTGGCTGCTTCAATACCTGCATCGATGCTTGTAACAGCACAGCCTTCGGGCTGAGGAATATTGAGGCTTATTAAAAGATGTTCAAACAAATCTCTGTCTTCGGCTCTGGCGATTGCATCGCAGTCGGTACCGATGATTGTAACGCCTCTTTCTTTAAGCGGTTCTGCAAGGTTAATTGCTGTCTGTCCGCCGAGAGTAGCGATTACACCGAAAGGTTTTTCAAGTTCGATGATATTCATTACATCTTCAACGCATAACGGCTCGAAATAGAGCTTGTCAGAACATGTGTAATCTGTTGAAACCGTTTCGGGGTTGTTGTTAATGATGATAGCTTCGTATCCGGCTTTCTTGATGGTCATTACAGCATGAACTGTAGAGTAGTCGAATTCGACACCCTGACCGATTCTTATGGGACCTGAACCGAGAACGACAATCTTTTTCCTTTCGGAAATAACCGATTCGTTTTCATCCTCATAAGTCGAATAGAAGTAGGGTATATAGCTTTCGAATTCACTCGCGCATGTATCAATCATCTTGTATACGGGAGTGATGCCTTTTTGTCTTCTGAGGTTGTAAATATCAATTTCGCTCATTCCCCAGAGGATACCGATTTCCTTGTCGCAGAAGCCCATTTTCTTTGCGCTTCTGAGAATTTCGATATCTTCTTTGTGAGATGCGATTTCGATTTCCGCATCGAGAATGTTTTTAATCTTTCTTAAGAAGAAACGGTCGATTGCTGTAAGAGAATTGATTTCGTCAACGGAAACTCCGCGTCTTATAAGTTCCGCAATCGCATAGATTCTGTCATCCGTACCGATCTTTATGTATTCAAGAAGTTTGTCGGTTTCTTCGTTGTCGAATTTTGCATGATGAAGATGGAAGAGACCGATTTCAAGTGAACGGATTGCTTTTAAAAGGCTCTCTTCGAAAGTTCTTCCGACACTCATGACTTCGCCGGTTGCTTTCATCTGAGTTGAAAGGGAGTTGTTTGCATCCGTGAATTTATCGAACGGGAACCTGGGCATTTTTGTAACCACATAGTCGAGTGTGGGTTCAAAAGATGCAGGTGTGTTTGCAATCTGAATTTCATCGAGAGTCATTCCGACACCGATCTTTGCGGATACTCTTGCGATGGGGTAACCGCTGGCTTTTGAAGCAAGTGCGGAAGATCTTGAAACTCTGGGGTTAACCTCGATGAGGTAATACTGGAAAGAGTAAGGATCGAGAGCGAACTGAACGTTGCAGCCGCCTTCAATTTCAAGTGCGCGGATAATCTTTAACGCACTGTCACGAAGCATGTGATACTCTTTGTTTGTCAGAGTCTGCGAAGGGCAGACAACTATGGAGTCACCTGTATGGATTCCGACGGGATCGAGGTTTTCCATGTTACAGATAGTAATTGCCGTGTCGTTTGAGTCACGCATTACTTCGTATTCTATTTCCTTGTAACCCTTGATACTTTTCTCGATAAGTACCTGACTTACGGGAGAAAGCGAAAGGGCATTCTTCATAAGAGGAATGAATTCTTCTTCGTTGTCGGCAAATCCGCCGCCTGTACCGCCGAGTGTAAATGCGGGACGAAGAACAACGGGGAAGCCGATTGAATTTGCTACTTTTAAACCTTCTTCGACTGTGGAAGCGATGTCTGAAGCAAGTACCGGTTCGCCAAGGCTTTCGCAGAGTTCCTTAAATAATTCTCTGTCTTCGGCCTGTTCGATACTTTTACTTTTCGTACCGAGAAGTTCGCAGCGGCATTCGTGCAAAATACCTTTTTTCTCAAGCTGCATTGCAAGGTTAAGACCGGTCTGACCGCCGATGCCGGGTAAAATTGCATCAGGTCTTTCATAACGGATAATCTTTGCGATGTATTCGAGTGTCAGCGGTTCCATGTAGACTTTGTCTGCAATGGCCGTATCAGTCATGATTGTGGCGGGGTTTGAGTTGCAAAGAATTACTTCATAGCCCTCTTCTTTAAGTGCAAGGCAGGCCTGAGTTCCCGCATAGTCAAATTCCGCAGCCTGTCCTATAACGATAGGACCGGAACCTATTACAAGTATCTTTTTTATATCAGTTCTTTTTGACATTTCTATAACCTCTTATTAAAAAGATTAAGTGTATTATTAATGACGCATCATTTTGATAAATTCATCGAAGAGATATGAACTGTCCTGAGGACCGGGTGCACTTTCCGGATGATACTGGACACTGAATATTCTGTCCGATTTATTGGACACACCTTCGACTGTGTTATCAAGAAGATTGATGTGTGATATTTCAAGTCCGGTGCCTTCGAGAGTGGAAGCATCTACAGCGTAAGAGTGGTTCTGCGATGTTATTTCAATCTTTCCCGTTGCAAGATTTCTTACGGGATGGTTGCCGCCTCTGTGACCGAATTTTAATTTGTATGTTTTAGCTCCGCATGCAAGAGAAATAATCTGATGTCCGAGACAGATACCGAAGATGGGATATTTTCCTTTGAGAGCCTTAATGGTCTCAATGGTAACTTTTACATCAGTAGGGTCGCCCGGGCCGTTTGAAATGAAGATGCCGTCGGGATTGAGTCTTACGATATCGGAAACCGATGTATCGTAAGGAACTTTGATAACATTGCATCCTCTTGCAGTAAGAGAGCGGACGATGTTCTGTTTCATTCCGCAGTCTATTGCAACAACATTCAAAGGTCTTACATTTGAAATGCTTGTCGCATTGTTTCCGGGATAGGAAATGATTTCCTTGCAGCTTACTTTTGAAACAGAATCTTTGGGAATTTCGGTATTCTTTAAGATTTCCATTCCTTCTTCAAGAGAAGTCGTGATGTTTGTGATAAGCACTTTACGGCTTCCCAAATCTCTTATGGATCTTGTAAGCTTTCTTGTATCGATTCCGTAAATTCCGGGAATCTTAAAGTTCTTTAAAACAGAATCCACGGT
>JAEEGL011761031.1_pt1 | contig 18162 bp, 19 predicted proteins | sample 9134231 | NCBI WGS metagenome assembly JAEEGL01 (sample SAMN16246548, study PRJNA631951) | gut metagenome | biome: gut microbiome; feature: rumen; material: fiber-attached | host: Bos | place: Iran: Karaj | collected 2018-10 | reverse complement strand
TCATGGACCCGCCGCGCGCGGGCAGCAGTCCGGAGTTTCTGCGTGCCGCGGTCAAGCTCGCGCCGAAGCGGATCGTCTATATCTCCTGCAATCCCGAAACGCAGGCGCGCGACCTTATGCACCTCACAAAGAACGGGTACACGGTGCAGCGCATTCAGCCGGTGGACATGTTCCCGCACACGAACCATGTGGAGACGGTCGTTCTGCTGTCAAAAGGTAATTAATATAAAGGTCGAGAATGGCATAAAACAAATGTAAAGAAGCAACAGCAGGAAAGAGGAATGCAATTTTGGCTAACGCGGGTATGCTATATCGTTTTTGTTATGAAGCGCAGGTTGGAGATTACGTGGTCATCCCTTCAAAAAACAACCGCGAAGTTAATCTTGGCGTTGTGGAGGGTGCTTATGTTTATGATTCCTCTCAAGATGGTTTATATTCCCGTACCGAAAGAGGAGTGATTGCATGAGAGCTGTGAAAATCAATGTGCCGAATCCTTCCTCTGAGCAGGTTGAGTATTATCTTCGTGCATGGGATGAGATGGAAAACTATCATTTGCAGGAAGATGCGCTCGATAAACTCTTTTTTGTTCTTTGCCCAGAGAACACAGAGATGTCAGATATTCTGTTGAAGGTAGCTACACTGAACGATTTTTATAGCACTAACATCTTTTCGGTGTATCCAGTAGCAAAGCGCATCCTTTCCCTGAACATAGATGCCAGGCTTGAAGCAGGCGATGTTTCGCTTGTATCTGATGTACAGAAGGTAACAATAAACGGCGTCAAGAAAAACTTTTACTCCTTTGCAACAAAGTACTGCAGCCACCATAAACCGTTGGATTATCCGATCTATGATAGCTACGTGGAAAAGGTACTATGTTACTTCCGGGATCGCGATAAGTTCATGTCGTTCAAAACTCCGGAGCTGAAAGATTATGCAAAGTTTAAGGAAGCGCTTCTCGCCTTCAGATCCTTCTATGGCCTTTGCCGGTATAACTTGAAAGAGATTGATAAATACATGTGGCAGCTCGGGAAGAAGTTTTTTTCTAAGAGCTACGGAAAGAATAAAGCACAAGAGAAACAATGATGAGATTGGAAGAAAGCTATACTTGTTTGGCAACCAGCCTGTGAGTGAAAGGCGAGATCGCACAGACCAGCTTCGCCGCGATCGGGATGCCTGACAAACGGCGTTTGAACAATGCAGCAGATATAAATTGACAAATTGAAACCGGACGATCGGAGGTGCGGGCGATGCAGATTGAGGTCATACGTGCAACGCAGACGTGGCAGCAGGCGGGCGCGTACTACGTGCGCATCCAGGGGATGGCGAAACAGCATGCCATTCCGCTGCGGCGCGAATTCGACGAGCACGACACGCCCGAGACGAAGTATATCGTTCTGACGGACGACGCGTTTCCCGTTGCGACCTGCCGCATGTATCCGCTCTGCGGCGACTGTGCCATGATCGGCAGAGTCGTCGTTCTGCCCGAATACCGCGGGAAAGGACTGGGCGGAACCGTCGTGACGGAAGCGGAAAACTGGCTGCGCGAGCTCGGCTTTGCGCGCGCGGTCGTCGAAAGCCGCGACGTCGCCGTCGGATTCTATGAAAAGCTCGGCTACGCCGTGACGGACGGCGCCGTTATCCGCGGCGACACGTTCGACTGCATCCGGATGGAAAAAGCGCTGACCGCGCAGGCATGACGATCTGCGAGGGACGGCGAACTGCTCTGAAGGCAAACCCCGCTTTATGCGGACGCAATACATATTTTTGAAAACAGAAAGGAAGTATGCACGATGTGGAAAATGGTTCTCTTATTTGGTATGCCGCTGATGATCCCGTTTGAGATCGCTTACGGTCTGCTCATGAAAGTGTTCGGCCCGCTGGGTCTTCCGGACTTTCTCGGAATCATGATGAAATAAGGGGAAGACCATGGAGTTTAAAGAAGTCGTTAAAAACCGGTATTCCTGCAAGAAGTATTCCGACCGGCAGGTGGAGGATGAAAAGCTGACAGCCATTCTGGAAGCCGGCCGCCTCGCGCCGACCGCGAAGAATCTGCAGGAAGTGCGCGTTTACGTGCTGCAGTCTGCCGAAGCGCTTGAAAAGATCGACGCTGCAACGCCGTGCCGCTACGGTGCGCCGACAGTTCTGGCCGTGGCGTTCGACAGGGAAAACGTGTTCACCTACCCCGGCGGGAAACGGGACTCCGGCGCCGAGGATGCGGCGATCGTGGCGACGCACCTGATGCTTGCCGCGGCGGACGAAGGCGTGGACAGCTGCTGGCTCAATTTCTTTGATCCGGACGCGCTCTCGGCCGCGCTGGGACTGCCCGAAAACGAGGAGATCCTGATGCTTCTGGATCTCGGGTATGCCGCGCAGGGCGCCGGTCCGCTGCCGAATCATACGAGTCGGAAAGCGCTGTGCGAAACGGTCATCTACAGATAACCCGCAAAAAGAGGAAAAACGATGCAGGCAAACGCAAAAGAAATGAAGAAGAACATGGGCGTCGCGTCCGCGACGTCCATCGTGGTCGGCTGCGTGATCGGCGCCGGCGTGTTTTTCAAACCGTACGCGATCTATCAGGCGACGGGAGGCGCTCCGGGACTGGGGCTGCTCTCGTGGATACTGGGCGGACTGATGAGCATTCTCGGCGCGCTCACGTTTGCCGAGATCGCCGTCATGATCCCACGCACCGGCGGCATGGTCACCTATCTGGGAGAGGTCTATAACCGAAAAGTCGGGTTCCTTGCCGGATGGATGCAGGTGGTCATTTTTTACCCCGCCTACGTCGCCGGATACGGCGTCAAGGTCGGCACGGAATTGTCTTCGATGTTCGGCACGAACGTCTCCCTGCCGATCGGGATCCTCGTGATCGCGGGGATCGTTGTGATCAACGTGATCGGCTCCGGCAGCGCCGGCGTTTTCCAGATCGTCTCCACGGTCTGCAAGCTCATTCCGCTGATCCTGATCACCATAGCCGGTTTTGTCATCGGCGGCAGCCATGATCCGCTTCTGACGCCCGTGCTCGGCGAAGGCGTCTCCGCCGGTTCGGCCGTCGGCACGACGCTGCTCGCGGTCCCTTTCGCATTTGAAGGCTGGACGAACGTCGGGACGATCGCGGGCGAGATGAAGAAACCCGCAAAGGATCTGCCCAAGGCGATCGTCGGCGGCGTCAGCATCATCATGGCGGTCTATCTGCTGATCAACCTTGCCTATCTGAAGGTCATTCCGGCGCATGAGCTGATGCAGCTGGAATCTCCTGCGGCAGCCGTCGCGACGAAGCTCTTCGGCAACGCCGGCGGCACGATCATCACGATCGGCATCATCGTCTCCGTCATCGGCGCCGGAAACGGATTCCTGCTTTCCGGTTCGAGAGTCGCGTATTATCTGGCGGCGGAAAAGACGCTGCCGTTTTCGGACAGACTCGCAAAGCTCAACAAAAACCTCGTCCCCGCCAACTCGATCATTCTCGTGGGAACGCTGGCGGCGCTGTACTCGCTGATCGGACAGTTCGATCTGCTGACGGATATGGGCACGTTCTCGTGCTGGATCTTCTACACGCTCACGTTTATGTGCGTGATCCGCATGCGCCGCAAGCAGCCGCAGCTGGAGCGCAAGTATAAAGTGCCGGGCTACCCGGTGGTTCCGGTTCTGGCGATCGCGAGTGGTGCGTACGTCGTCGCAAGCCAGCTCTTCATGTCCGGAAACCGCGGCAGACTCATGGCGCTGGCAAGCGTCGGCATCACGATGGTCGGCCTGCCGGTCTATCTGCTGGTGCAAAAGAAGAACTGCAAGGAAGTCGCTTAAAGGGCAGGGGATTCAGAAATGAAAAAAGAATACTGCGGGATGCCGATGCGCTTTGCCCACACGGGCGTGACGCAGTTCGCGCCGGAGAATTCCATGGAGGCGTTCCAGAAGGCTGCGGAGCTCGGATGCGAAGGCGTCGAGCTGGATATCCAGCTGTGCGGCGACGGGGAGATCATCGTCACGCACAACGCCAGCATGGGTTATATGACTTTTGAAGAGCACCGTGAAGTGCTGCGGGAGATGACCGTGGAGCAGATCAAGGCGATCGATATTCCCTATCGCAGCGCGCTCAAGCTCAAATATCCGCCGTATCCGTGGACGGAGCATTGGGGCGGCAGACGCATGATCATGCCGCCGGACTACCACGAGGAGCGCGTGACGCATCTGGCGACCATGCCGGAGTTCGACGCGTGGCTCTCAACGGTCGATTACGACCTGAACGTGGAAGTGGAATTCAAGTGCACGGGCATGTGCGAGCGCATGGACGAGATCCTTGCCGCGTCACCCAACGTTTCCCGCTACATCCTCTTTTCCGGCGACTGGGACGTGCTGGAGGAGATGCAGGCGCATTACCGTGAGAAGGGAAAGCCGGAGGGACTGCGTCTGGGGGCGAACGTCCGCTTCCTGACGGAGCAGACGATGGCGTTTATCCGCCGTTCCGATCTGTACGAGGTCGGACTGAACAACGAGGCGTTCACCAAGGCTGACGTGGATATGCTCGCCGGGATGGGCGTCCGGGTCTTTTCCAATCTGGGCGACTACCCCGAGTGGTGGGCGCAGCTCGGTCCTATGGGCGTGACGGGCTTCAAGACGAACTATCCGGAAGCGTACACCGAGTGGTGGATGCAGGCACAAGAATAAAAAGCAAACAAAAACCGGCGCGCAGAGGCAGTCGTTATGCCTGTCCGCGCCGGAATTTCTTTTACGGCAGGAACCGTATGCGCATGAGGGGAAACGGCTGTTTTTGTTGAAAACGTGCGCCGCATGTGGTATAATCAAGGAAAAATACCGGGAGGTTTCAGAATGGCAGCAAAAACCATAGACAACGTTGCGCAGTTTCTGCGGGACGCACAGACGTATTATCTCGCGACGGCCGAGGGCGATCAGCCGCGTGTGCGGCCGTTCGGCACCGTGCTGCTGTACGGCGGCAGACTTTATATCCAGACGGGCAAGAGCAAAGAGGTGTCGAAGCAGCTTGCGCGCAACCCGAAAGCGGAGCTGTGCGCGTTCAAGGACGGCGTATGGCTGCGGATCGCGGGCGAGCTGGTGAATGACGACGACCGCGCCGTCAAGGTCGCGATGCTCGAACAGTATCCGGAGCTGCAGGCGATGTACAGCGCGGACGACGACAACACACAGGTGCTTTATTTCCGGAACGCGACGGCGACGTTCAGCTCGTTTACCGCAGCGCCGGAAACCGTGAACCTGAGCTGAAACGGAGGAACCCGAAATGAAAAAAGTATTCTGTCTGCTGTTGAGCGCGGTCTGCATCTGCGCGAGCCTTGTCTTTTCTGCGTCGGCCGCGGCCGATTATCAGATCATTTCGCCTTATGCGCAGGTCGTCTGGGAGGGCGACGGCGCGTGGAACGCGTACAAGGGCAATCTGCACACCCACTCCACGTTCAGCGACGCGGAGATGGATCTCAACGAAATGATCCTTGATCATTATAATCAGGGCTTTGATTTTCTCGCCATGACGGATCACGGCGTGACGGGTACGCCCTGGAACGAAGCGCCGGCGCGTCTGCCGCTCTATTGGTATCAGTATCTTCTCGGCTATAAGCAGACGCCTCTGACGGACGAGGAATTCGCCGCCGTGACGGACGGCACGTATCCCGTGGACGGCGTCGCGAGAGGCAAGGGCATGACCTGTGTGACGGGCGGCAACGAGCTGAACGCGCTGACGCTGACCAAATGCCACGTCAACGGCATGTTCCTGCCCCCTCACGTGGGCGACAACTATCTCGGCTACGAGAACGACCACGAGGGCGCCGTGCGTCTGGCGGATGCGGCGGGCGGTATTTCCTTTATCAATCATCCCGGAGACTGGCTGAACTCCAACAAAGGGATCGAAACGGTTTCCGATCCGGCGAACGTGCATTACTATGCCGATATTCTGCTGAAATACGACTCCTGTCTGGGCATGGAAGTGTTCAACGAGCGCAACCACGTGACCGCGTATGACCGCATCCTTTGGGACAACGTGCTGATGGAATGCCTGCCCTACGGAAAGAGAGTCATCGGCTTCTCCAACAACGACGCGCATTTCCACAGCCACGTCGACTCGTCCTTCTCCGTCTTTATGATGCCGGAGAACACGGTCGAAACCATCAAGGAAACGATGCAGACCGGCGCATTCTTCTGCGTGACCAGAGAGCTGCGCAACAACGATCTCATCGGCCCTGCCGAAGAGTTTGACGTGCGTTATTCCGAGACGCCGTATCCGGCGTTCCATGCGCTTTCGGTCGACGGACACAAGGTGACCGTGCGCGCGAACAACTGCACCGAACTGCAGTGGATCGCGAACGGCAAGGTGATCGCGCACGAAACGATGGAACAGTCCGAAGATGAAACGACGTACGTGCTCGACCTCGACAGCATCGAGGGCGCGGAGGATTTCCTCTATATCCGCTGCGAGCTGTTCGGCGAGGGCGGCGCGACGATCTCACAGGCGCTCATCATCGACAACGGTACTGCGCCGAAGACGTATACCGTCGACACGTCCCGCGAAGCGAAACGCGCAAACATCTGGCACCGCGTCAAGTCGCTGCGCCTGTTCGTCCTGTTCCGCATCATCGTGGACGAACTGTTCGGGTGATCGATCGGAATCTTTCGGGACACAGCCCGATCCGTTCCGTAATGAATACGGAAAAACGTAAAACAGAGTGAACGACATGACATTTGAAACTGAGCGACTGATCCTGCGTCCGTGGAAGGAAACGGACGCAGAATCCTTATACGAATACGCAAAAGACGACCGCGTCGGTCCCGTTGCCGGATGGCCGGTGCACACGAGCGCGGAAAACAGCCGCGCGATCATCCGCGAGGTGCTGTCCGTGCCGGAGAACTATGCCGTTTGTCTGAAAGCGGATAACCGCGCGATCGGCTGCGTCGGGCTGATGATCGGCAAGGGCAGCAACATCGGACTGCCCGACACGCAGGGCGAGATCGGCTACTGGATCGGCGTGCCCTTCTGGGGACGGGGACTGATCCCCGAAGCGGTGCGCGCGGTCATCCGGCACGCCTTCTGCGATCTCGGACTCGAGACGCTCTGGTGCGGCTATTTCGACGGCAACGAAAAGTCAAAGCGCGTCATGGAAAAATGCGGCTTCGTGTATCATCATACGAACGAGAATATCTATTGGCCGCGAACGGGCGACGTCCGCACCGAGCATATCGCGACGCTTCCGAAGGCTGCCTGGCAGGAAAAAGCGCAGTCGGCAGCGCCCATGCGGATATTGGTCAGCGCGTGCCTGCTGGGACGCAGGTGCAAATACAACGGCGGCGACAACTACAGCGAAGCCGTCGAGGCGTTCGTTCGGGGACACGAGGTGATCCCGGTGTGTCCGGAGCTTGCGGGCGGACTGTCCGTCCCGCGCTCACCCTGCGAGATCGTGAACGGCGTCGTCATGAACAGGGACGGCGAAAACGTCGACGAGGCGTTCCGAAACGGCGCCGCGGCATGCGTCGGACTTGCCAAAGAAAAGCGGATCGACCTTGCCGTCCTGCAGTCCCGCAGCCCGTCCTGCGGCGTCAATCAGATCTATGACGGGACTTTTTCCGGCAGGAAGATCGAAGGCTCCGGCGTGTTCGCGACGATGCTGCGCGAAAACGGATTCCGGGTTTTGGACGCGGAAGATTTGAAAGGAGAAGGGACCCATGCTGAATATTGAACACCTGACCAAACGCTTCGGTGAAAAGACTGCCGTGGACGATCTGTCCCTGCGCATCCTGCCGGGAGAGATATTCGGCTTCATCGGCCACAACGGCGCGGGCAAGACGACCACGCTCAAGAGCGTCGTCGGCATCCTGCAGTTCGACGAGGGCTCGATCACCGTCTGCGGCCATTCCGTAAAGGACGATCCGCTCTCCTGCAAGCGCGCGCTTGCCTACATACCGGACAACCCGGACCTGTACGATTTCATGAGCGGATTCAAGTATCTGAACTTCGTGGCGGACGTGTTCGCGATCCCCGCGGCGGAACGTGCGGAAAAGATCCGCAAATACGCCGATCTGTTTGAGATGACCGGCAGTCTGGGCGATCCGATCTCCGCCTATTCGCACGGCATGAAGCAGAAGCTGGCCGTCATCGCGGCATGGCTGCACGATCCGAAGCTGATCGTCATGGACGAACCGTTCGTCGGTCTCGATCCGAAGGCGTCGCATCTTCTCAAGGAGATGATGCGCGCGCATTGTGACAGAGGCGGCGCGATCTTTTTCTCCACGCACGTGCTGGAAGTGGCGGAAAAGCTCTGCGACAAGGTCGCCATCATCAAGCAGGGCAGACTCGTCAAGGTCGGCACGATGGAGGAAGTCAAGGGAGACGACAGTCTGGAGGAAGTGTTCCTGGAACTGGAGGCGGAATAAATGCTGAAGGTGCTTGTAAAGAAACAGCTCACGGAGGTTTTCAAATCATACTTCTTTGACGCGAAGAAAAACAAGATGCGCTCCAAGGGCGCGATCGTCGGGTGGTTTGTCTTTTCCATCGTCATCGTGGTCGGCATGCTCGGCGGCATCTTCACGTCGCTGTCCATGTCGCTGTGTCCCGGTCTGACCGACGCGGGCATGGACTGGCTGTACTTTTTGCTGATGAGCGGCATCTCTTCCTGCCTCGGCATATTCGGCAGCGTGTTCAATACCTATTCCGGGCTGTATCTTTCCAAGGACAACGATCTGCTGCTGTCCATGCCCATCCCGGTGCGGACGATCATCACGGCACGCCTTCTGAACGTCTATCTGATGGGCACGATGTATTCGTCGGCCGTGCTGCTGCCGGCGCTGATCGTCTATTGGATCACGGCGGGCGCAACGGTTCTTCGTGTGCTCTGCGGGATCGTGCTGCTGTTGGGCGTGACGACGTTCGTGCTGCTGCTGTCCTGTCTGCTGGGCTGGGTGGTCGCGAAGATCAGCCTCAGGCTCAAGAACAAAAGCTATATCACCGTTCTGCTGTCCCTCGCGTTTTTCGGCGCGTACTACGTCGTTTATTTCAGAGCGAATATGTTTATCCAGACGCTGGTGCTGAACGCCCAGACGGTCGGCGCAAAGATCAAGGGCGCGGCGTACGTGCTGTACCTGTTCGGCCGGATCGGAACGGGCGACGTGCTCGCGGCGCTGGCCTTTGCTGCGGCGGCAGTCGTCTTTTTCGTGCTGACGCGGCTGATCCTTTCGCGCAGCTTCCTGCGGATCGCGACCGCAAGCGCCGGTACGAAAAAACTCCGGCGCGGCGAGAATCGCGCGAAGGCGAAGGGGCAGTATGCGGCGCTGCTGGGAAAAGAGCTCTCCCGCTTTTTGTCCAGCGCGAACTATATGCTCAACTGCGGCTTGGGCATCCTGTTCATCCCGGCGACCGGCGTTCTGCTGCTGTTTAAAGGAGAGACGGTCTGCGCGACAGCGGCGCAGGCTCTGCCCGACAGACCGGACTGTGCTGCCGTTCTCATCTGCACCGTGCTCTGCATGCTGACGAGCCTCGTCGACGTGGCGGCGCCCTCGGTATCGCTCGAGGGAAAGAACCTGTGGGTCGTGCAGTCCCTTCCGATCCGTCCCCGGACGGTGCTGCGCGCAAAAGCGTCCGCGCAGCTGATCCTGACGGCGGCGCCGATGCTGCTCGCCGCGGTCTGCGCGATGATCGCCGTGCCGGCTTCCCCGGCCGTGAAAGGGATGCTCTGCGTGACGTGCCTTGCGTACTCGGCGTTTTCGGCTTTTGCGGACACGGTCATCGGCGTGCGCATGCCGCTGCTGAACTGGACGAACGAGATCGTGCCCATCAAGCAGAGCGGCGCGGTCATGGTCGCCATTTTCGGCAACTGGGCGGTCTGCATTTTGCTGGGCGGACTGTATCTGCTGGTCGGGTATAAGCTCGGCGCGTGGCTGTATTTGCTGATTTGGAGCGTCCTGCTCGTCGCGGCCGGTCTGTACCTGCTGCGCTGGCTGGACGGCAAGGGCAGCCGGGCGTTCGATGCATTATCATGAAAACGGAGCGTTTATGATGAAAACGTTTGTATTCTGGTCACTTGCGTTCGTTTGCGTGCAGGCGATCCTTTCCGTCTGCCAGTTCGTGCTCGGAAAAAAGGAGAGCAAAAAGGCTGTGCGCATGATCCGCACCGCCGCAAAGGCGTTGGGCGCGATCGCATGCGGCGTGATCGTTCTGGCGGGACCTGTCTTTTTCCGCCCGGTGCAGCCGCTGATGGTGGTCGTCTATGCAGTGCTGCTGCCGGATGCCGCTGCGGACGTGCTGTACGGCGTTTACCGCGCCGTGCGCAAGCGTGAAAAAAAGTTTGCCGTTTCCAAAGCGGTCAGCCTGACGCTGGGCGTGCTGTTTTTCGTGTACGGCACCGTCAATATGCAGATCGTGCGGCCGGACGAGCACGTGTACACGTCGCCGAAGCTGACGCAGAGCCATAAGATCGTGTTTGTCGCGGACATGCACGTCGGCAGCTCGCAGCCGATGCGCACGACCGAAAACATGATCGCCGCCATCCGGGACGAAAAGCCGGACGTCGTGATCCTCGGCGGCGATATCACCGACGATTATACCGAGAAAGCGGAGATGGAGCAGACGTACCGTCTGTTCGGCTCGATCGGCGCGCCGGTCTATTTCATATTCGGCAACCACGAGGTCGTGCAACACGCGAAATACATGAAGGGTGGTCTGCACTATACCGAAGCGGAACTGATCGCGGCGATGCGTGAGAACGGGATCACCGTGCTCGCGGACGAATACGCTTCCCTTGCGCCGGATCTGCTGCTGCTCGGGCGCGAGGACGCTGCCGTTCCCGAGCTCCGCGCCGACATCGCGTCGCTTGTGAATCCCGCGCCGGAAAAGTTCCTGCTCACCGTCGACCACCAGCCGACGCGCGCGAAGGACAACCTTGCGGCGGGGACGGATCTGCAGCTTTCGGGGCACACGCACGCGGGACAGCTGTTCCCGAACGGCCTTTGTTTATCCTTGGTCAGCTACACGAAGGGCGACTACGCGCTCGGCGAAGGACGCACCCTGCTGGTCAGTCCCGGCGCGAGCGGATGGCGCGTGCCGTTCCGCACCGAATCGCATTGCCGGTATGAAGTGATCACGCTGCAGCCGGAAAGATAAATCGGGATTTGTCGGGGTGCGCCCGACGTAAAAGCCTTCCCTCAAGGGAAGCCTTTCGCTCGTCAAACTGCTGAGCGTCAGCTCGACATATTCCGCTAAGGGAGAAAACAGATGCCTTCATCCAAACCGTACCTCGACTTTATTCTGGACCAGCTCTCCGGCGCGGGCGACGTTTCTTACCGTCCGATGATGGGGGAGTACGTGCTCTATTGCCGCGGCAAGGTGATCGGCGGCATTTACGACGACCGGTTTCTCGTCAAGCCCACGCGATCCGCTCTTTCCATGATGCCGGATGCGAAAAAAGAGCTGCCGTACGAGGGCGCGAAGGAGATGCTGCTTGTCGACAACGTGGACGACCGGGCGTTCCTGCGCGAACTGCTGGATGCGCTGTGCGCGGACCTGCCTGAGCGAAACCAATAAACCGCAAGGAGGCATGACGATGATTTTCGGTGTGATCGTTTATTCCGCGGTCGGCGTCCTTCTCATCGTTTTGGGACTCGTGACCTGGAAAAAACAGAAGATCGATCTGCTGCACGACTATCATACGAAAAACGTGAAAGCGCAAGACGTGCCCGCCTATACGCGCGCGATGGGGATCGGACAGATCGTGATCGGCGCGGGGCTGTGCGTGACGGGTATCCTGAGCATTTTCGTGCAGAGTCCCGTTTCCCTGCTCGCGCTCGTTCCGGGACTCGTTGCGGGAATTCTGATCTTCCACAAGGCGCAAATGCGCTACAACGGCTCGTGGTTCAGCTGATTTTTTAAAAAATCCCCTTGCGTCAGGTATTGCTCGTGACGCTGCGTCATGTGCTATGCTGGGCGTGAAAGGAGGTGGAAGCTATGTCCAAATACACGACCGGAGAAGTCGCGAAGCTTTGCGGCGTGACCGTGCGGACGGTACAGTATTACGATACGCGCGGCATCCTCGTGCCGACCGAACTGTCCGAGGGCGGACGGCGGCTGTACTCGCAGGACGATCTGCGGCGGATGAAGGTGATCTGCTTTCTGCGCGAAACGGGTCTGTCGATCGACACGATCGGAAAGCTCCTAGCGGAGGAGCATCCCGAAGCGGTGATTGCGCTGCTTCTGGAGCAGCAGACCGAAGCGGTGCGGCAGGAGCTTGCGCAGAGCCGCGAGAAGCTCGACAAGCTCGAAACGCTGCGTCGGGAGCTGCAGGGCGTCGAATCCTTCTCCGTCGAATCCATCGGCGATATAGCTTACACTATGGCAAACAAGAGCAAACTGAAGAAAGTCCATCTGACGATGCTGCTGACCGGCATTCCGGTCACGGCGCTGCAGTGGGCGGGTATCCTGCTGTGGATCTTCAAGGGCATGTGGTGGATGTTCGTGCTGTGGGCGGTCGTCGCGATCCCGTGGGGGATCCTCATCAGCCGGTATTACTACCGCAGCGTTGCTTACATCTGCCCGCAGTGCCACACGGTGTTCAGACCGGCGTCCCGCGAAATGTTCTTCGCATCGCACACGCCCAAAACGCGCAGGCTGACCTGCACGTCCTGCGCTCACCGCGGCTTCTGTGTGGAGACGTGGGGAGGCGACAGGAAATGACGGCGTTTGAGGATATCACGATCGGCAAAAGCAGCATTCCTTCCCTGTCCGTCACCGTCATCCTGATGATCGCGATTCCGGTCACATTTTTTGTCTGCTGGCGGGTGAAGCATAAAACTCGGACAAATATCGGTTATCTGATTGCCGGTGCTGTCGGGTTTATCGTTTCTGCCCGTATGTTGGAACTCGGCGTTCACTACGTCTGCATCCTTGCGGACAACCCCGTCTCCCGCTTTATAAACGGAAACACAGCGGTCTATGTGCTTTACGGGATCGTTATGGCAGGCGTTTTCGAGGAGTGCGGAAGGTACGTTGTGCTGAAACACATTCTGAAAAAGAACCGCACGCGTGAAAACGCGGTTTTGTACGGGATCGGTCACGGCGGGATCGAAGTGTTGGTTGTCCTTCTGCCTGCCATGGTGAGCTATCTTGTCATTGCGATCCTGTTTTCCGGCGGGAATACGGAAGAAGCGCTGAATGCGTTGAAGATCACGGAGGAAACTGCCGCCGCCGCACTGCCGTCTGTGCAGGCCGCTGCTGCGTTTGATTCTGCCGTAGCGGTTATGAACGTGACGGAACGGCTGTTTGCGATGCTCATACATATCGGGCTTACGGTTATTGTGTATTACGGCGTACAAAGCGCCAGGAAAGGGTTTCTGCCGCTGGCGATCCTTTTGCACATGCTGGCGGACACGTTCCCCGCCTTGTATCAAAGAGGCGTGATACAACTGTGGGCAGTGGAGCTCTGGGCGGCTTTGTGCTCTGCGGTGATCGTGTTCATCGCGGTCAGACTTTACAGAAACATGAACGAGCAAACGACACAGGAATCGCTTTCGTCAGCCGAATGCTCCGGCTGATCACATTCTGAAAAACAACAGGTCCTGCCCCGTCTCCGACAAAGCGCCGGAGACGGGGCGTTTTTAATAAAAAACAAAAAGCGGGTCTTGAAACGCGACGGCTTCTGTGATACACTATACTGTGAATATTTATGTGCAGACTGGAGGAATATATCCATTATGCCGCACAACGAATCAACCTTGCGACCGACGTCCCGACGCCGGTTTTCGGACGTTCTTTCGGACAACCGCTTTTGTTTCCTCGCGTTCTTCTGCGCGGTGATCCTGATGCTGCTGGTCTTTTACTGCTACGACATGGCGCCGTTCGGCGACGTGACGATCCTGCGCATGGACCTTTACCACCAGTACGGACCGCTGTTCGCGGAGCTGTACGAGCGCGTCAGGCACGGGAAGAGTCTGCTCTATTCGTGGAACACGGGCTTGGGCGGTACGTTCCTCGGCAATTTCTTCAATTATCTGGCGAGTCCGCTGCTGGTCGTGATCTTCCTGTTTGACCACACGAACCAGCCGGACGCGATCTCGGTGATGGTGCTGCTGAAGGCGGCTTTTGCGGCGGCGTTTTTCACGTATTATCTGCGCAAGTCGCAAGACCGCAGCAGCCATATCACGGCGGCGTTCGGCGTGCTGTACGCGTTCTGCGGTTTCTTCATCGCGTACTATTGGAACGTGATGTGGATCGACGCGATGGCGCTGTTCCCGCTGGCGATGCTCGGTCTGGAGCAAATCATCGACCGCCGGAAGTTCCTGCTGTTTACCTTCACGCTGACCGTCATCATGATCTCGAACTACTATATGGCGATGATGGTCTGCATCTTCTCGGTCCTGTATTTCCTCGTCCGGTACTTTTCGCTCTACAGTGCCGGCGCAAAGATCGACGAAAAGAAGCGGAAGTTTTCCGTTCGCAATTCCCGTTTTTTGACGAGCGGATTCACGTTCGCATTTGCGTCCGTTCTGGCGGCGGGTCTCGCGCTGTTCGCGCTGCTGCCGACGGTGTTTATCCTGCGCTCCTGCTCCGCGACCTCCGGCAGCTTCCCGCAGGAATTCAAGATCTACTACGATATTTTCGACTTCCTGGCGAACCATCTGGCGAGCGTCGATCCGACGATCCGCTCGAGCGGCACGGACGTGCTGCCGAACGTCTACTGCGGCATCCTGACCGTCATGCTCATCCCGCTGTACCTGCTGTCCAGAACGATCAGACTGCGGGAAAAAATCGCGCACGTGGTGCTGCTGGGGATCCTGTATTTTTCATTCAATATCAACTATGCCAACTACGTCTGGCACGGCTTCCACTTCCCGAACGACCTGCCGTACCGGTTCTCGTTCATGTATTCGTTCATCCTGCTGATCCTGGCGGCGCGGGCGATCGACCGTATCCGCGAATTCACCGGCCGTGAGCTGCTGCTTCTGGGGATCGGCACGATGGCGTTCATCGTGCTGGTGCAGAAGATCGGCTCCAAGAACGTGACCGACAACACGGTGCTTATCAGTCTGGCGTTCACTTTGCTGTATACGTTCGTCCTCGCGGCGATGCGCAGTCCGAAGCTGCGCGCGTCGTCGATGGCACTGCTGCTGCTGTGCTGCGTGATCTCCGAGGCCGCGATCGCCGACACGGACAACTACTCCATGAACCAGACCAAGACGAACTACGCCGGCGATTACGAGGATTTCGCCGATCTCAAGTCGATGCTCGACCGGTACCACGGCGACGAGATGTACCGCATGGAGCTGACCAATCTGCGCACGCGCATGGACCCCGCGTGGTACAATTACAACGGTCTGTCCACGTTCTCCTCCATGGCGTCGGAGAAGCTGAGCAACCTGCAGAGCCATCTGGGCATCTACGGCAACTTCATCAACAGCTTCACCTATAATCCGCAGACGCCGGTCTACAACGCCATGATGGCGCTGCAGTACGTCGTCAAAAAGAAGGAAACGGTCGGTCTGGAAAACACCGAACTGTATACGAGCATCCTCTCGAACGACGTGTATGAAGCGTACAAAAACGGATACTGTCTGCCGGTCGCGTTCTGCGTCAACAATCTGGTGGAGAACTGGAACGACACCGAGTCGAATCCGTTCGCGGTGCAGTCCGATTTCTTCCGCCGCGCGGCATTTGCGGACGGCGTGTTCAACCAGATGACTGTGACGAACGTCTACTGTGACAACGTCAGCGAGATCACCGAGGAGGATGCGCTGGGCGGAGAAATCAGCCTGAACAAGCTGCAAAGCGGCGCATACGGCAGCTTTACCGTGACGATCGCGCCGTTCAAAAAGCAGAACTGTTATCTTTACGTCAAGTCGTCCTCCGTCGACACGATCTACGTCAACGGCGACGATCTGAACCTGACGCAGAATATCGACGAGGCGTACATCCTCGATCTGGGCGTGCTGGACGCGGGCGAGGAAGTCGACGTGGAGGTCCCGCTCAAGGATGACTCGGATTCCGCGACCGTCAAGTTTTACATCGCCGGATTGGATATGGACGCGTTCCGCAAAGGCTTTGAAACGCTGCAGCGCGGCGCGATGCAGATCACGGATTTCAGAGAAACGCACATCGAGGGCACGGTCTCGGCAGGCCTTGCACAGATCCTGTACACCTCGATCCCGTACGACGACGGCTGGCGCATCTGGGTGGACGGCAAGCGTGTTGCGCGCGGAGATTATCTGCGCATCGGCGACGCGCTGCTGGGTATTCGTCTAGCCGAGGGCGAGCACGAGATCGTGATGGATTACGAGCCGGTCGGACTGTCGCTCGGCGTCTGCGTGTCCGCCTGTACGCTCGCGCTTGTGCTGCTCGGTCTGCTGCTTGCATCCCGGCGCCGGAAGAAGGCAAACGCGGTCCCGGTAACGCCGCGCGTGGAATATATCGAAGAATATCCCGAGAAGATCGAAATGCAGCCGCAGCTCGAACCGATCTACGATCCGCAGCCGGACGGCTTCTTCCTCTCGGAGGTCGATGAAACGCCGCAGGACGGGGAAGGACCCGAAGCATGAAACGCTGCGCAGTCCTGATCACGACCGGCTACCCGTTCGCGGGCGGCGAGCCGTATCTCGAGGCGGAGATACCGGTCCTTGCGCAGACGTTCTCGCGGGTGCTCATTTTTACGATAGGGCTCCCGCCGCAGAAAACCGAGGCGATGCCGCTGCCGGAAAACGTGACGGCGTTCAACTGCGCAAGCTGCAGCCCCAAATCGGGTCGTCTGCGCGATCTGCTGGGCGGATTGCCGGCGGTGTTCCGACTGCCGAAGCTGCCCGAAGCCGACCGCCGCGAGGTCGGCGCGTCGCCTGCGCGCAGAGCGTTTCTCGGTTACTTTTTGTCCCGCGTGCGCCGGCACACGGCGGAGATCGCCGCGGTGCTGTCGGAAATGGATTTTTCAGATTATGACGACGTGATCGTTTACGGATACTGGCTGTTTGCGGCGGCGGCATGCGCGGTGCGGCTGCGCGCCGTTGTGCAGTCGCGCGGCGCGAAACGCGTGCACGCGATCTCCCGCGCGCACGGCTACGATCTTTACGCGTATGCCAACCGGCTGGGATACCTGCCCTGCAGGACAGCGCTGCTTCAGTCTCTGGACGCGGTCTATCCGTGCTCTGAGAACGGTGCGGCTTATTTAAAAGAACGCTATCCCGCGTTTGCGGAGAAAATACGTCCCGCGTTTCTGGGGACGGACGGCGGCGAACGGACGGACGGCTCGACGGACGGTACGTTCCGCATCCTGACGTGCGCGCGCACGGTGCCGCTCAAGCGGCTGGAACGTCTGGCCGAGGCGCTGCAGACGTTCCGCGCGGACCGGCCGGTGGAGTGGACGCATATCGGCGACGGCCCGTCGCTGCCTGCGCTGCAAAAGGCGGCAAGCGCGTTTCCTGCAGGCGTCACGGCGAAGTTCACCGGCGCGCTTGCGCATGCGCAGGTGCTGCGCTGGTACCGGACGCATCCGGTCGATCTGTTCGTGCTGATCAGCTCGCGCGAAGGTCTGCCGGTCAGCGTGATGGAGGCACAGTCGTTCGGCGTGCCTGCCGTGGTGACGGACGTGGGCGGCTGCACGGAGCTGGTGCGGGACGGCGAAAACGGTTACGTGCTGCCGAAGGACTTCCAAACGCCGCAGCTTTGCCGGACGCTGCTTCGCGCGATGGAGGACGGAGCGCGGATGCGCGAGGCGTCCTATCAGACGTGGCAGTCGCGGTTCGTCGCGCGGGAAAACTATCTGCGCTTTGCGCATCAAATCACAACGTTGTCTTAAGGACGGAAAAACAGCATGGGTCAGATTCAAAAAGGCGCTTCGCGCCTGACGGAGAGCAGCGGCATTCTGGAAATGGTCTGGAATGTCAGCTTTTTCCTGCTCATGCTGTCCGTGATCTGTTTCGGCAACACGAGATCCGGAACGAATTATTATTACTACGCTGTATTTTTTCTGTTTATCGGCGTGTCTTATCTGGAGATCCTGCTCGACCGCGGCTGGTACCGGCATCTGTATCTGCCGCTGCAAACGATCTGGTACGGTCTGTTTGTGATCCTGTCGATCGTTTCGAGCATCTGGGCGCAGTCGTTTGCCACGACGATCCTGCCGATCTCCAAAATGGTGCAGATCCTTTTGCTGACCAATTGCCTGATCCAGCACGTCCGGG
>JAEEGL010804131.1_pt1 | contig 18162 bp, 17 predicted proteins | sample 9134231 | NCBI WGS metagenome assembly JAEEGL01 (sample SAMN16246548, study PRJNA631951) | gut metagenome | biome: gut microbiome; feature: rumen; material: fiber-attached | host: Bos | place: Iran: Karaj | collected 2018-10 | reverse complement strand
TCGTAAGGCCATGCTCGAGGATATCGCAGTCCTGACTGGTGGCGTTGTAATCAGTGAGGAGAAAGGTCTGAAGCTTGAGCAGGCTACACTCGAGATGCTGGGCACCTGCGACAAGGTGACCGTCTCTAAGGACAACACTACTATCGTAAATGGTGCTGGCGTCAAGCAGGCCATCCAGGATCGTATCGCCCAGATCAAGAAGGAGATCGAGAATACGACAAGCTCTTACGATAAGGAGAAGTTGCAGGAGCGCCTGGCTAAGTTGGCTGGTGGCGTGGCTGTGCTCTACGTAGGTGCTAACTCAGAGGTAGAGATGAAGGAGAAGAAAGATCGTGTTGACGATGCTCTTTGCGCTACTCGTGCTGCCATCGAGGAAGGTGTTGTAGCAGGTGGTGGTACAACCTACATCCGCGCTCAGGAGGCTTTGGCGAACATCAAGGGCGACAATGCCGACGAGCAGACGGGTGTTAACATCATTCGTCGCGCCATCGAGGAGCCTCTGCGTCAGATCGTTACCAACGCTGGTGGCGAGGGTGCTGTGGTTGTTCAGAAGGTTCGCGAGGGTAAGGGCGACTTTGGTTACAATGCCCGTCTCGACAAATACGAGGATCTGCGTGAGGCTGGTGTCATCGATCCCGCAAAGGTAGCTCGTGTCGCTCTGGAGAATGCTGCCAGCATTGCTGGAATGTTCCTCACCACCGAGTGCCTTATCTGTGACAAGCCTGAGAAGGAGCCTGCTATGCCGATGGGTGGAGCCCCAGGCATGGGTGGAATGATGTAAAAGTGTTAGAGCGGGATGTTCGATTGATACATTTTTGCAAACCTAACATAACAAATCAGGGGATGGACATGATTGTCTGTCCCCTTTTTGTAGTATTTTTATTTGCTTTCTTCTTTTTTCTTGCATAAAAACTTGTGCGTAATCTTAAATCGCTGTACCTTTGCAGCGTGGGATCTTATGTTTGGGTTCTGCAAGATAGTATTAGAGACATTTGAGTAAAAGATATTTTTTTGATTTGTTTTAGTAGATTAGTTTTTAAGTAGTTTGTTTTTTGGAACCGGGTGTCGTGAGATACCTGGTTTTTTAATGCTCTGATGTGAAGACCATCCGAGCAAACTCCGACTTTCCTCCGAGCAAACTCCGACTTTCCTCCGGGCAAACTCTGACTTTCCTCCGGGGAAACTCCAAGACATAACAACATAACATTTGCATTTTCATTTTTCGTGCAAAGATAGAGAATACTAATTGGGTGGTTGTCGATGTGTCGCGGCATCATAGTTGCAAAGATGCAGGTCGGGAGAAATAAATTGACGGGTTGATGGCGATTACTTTGCAATAAGTTTGGAGGTCTCGTGTAAAAATCCTAATTTTGCACTTGATATGGAGAAACTGATAGAACTATATAAACAGTGGAAAGGGACAGAACCAGCCGATGTCCGTCAGTTGCCAGGTGCAGGAAGCAATCGCTCGTATTTCCGTATGACAGATGAGGAAGGACAGACTGTCATCGGTGTTATTGGCACCAGTCGTGACGAGAATCATGCTTTTGTATACCTGACGGAGCATTTCAATAAGCGGAAACTCCCAGTACCAAAGATCCTTGCTACCAGCGACGATTGCTTGCGCTATCTGCAGACCGATCTTGGCTCTGTATCTCTCTTCGATGCTGTCAAAGGCGGTCGTGAGGCTGGTGGGCGGTATACGCTCAGGGAACAGGAATTGTTGAAGCGCACCATCCGTGAGTTGCCAAACGTTCAGATCCGCGGAGCACGTGGCCTCGACTTCTCGAACTGCTATCCGCAGGCAGAGTTTGACGTGGACAGTGTGCTGTTCGACTTGAATTACTTCAAGTATTGTTTTCTGAAAGCTACGGAGATAGACTTCCATGAGTTGAAACTCGAGGCTGACTTCCGATTGCTGGCCAAGGATCTGACCAACGACGATTCTGCTGTGGGCGACTGTTTTCTCTATCGTGACTTCCAGGCACGTAATGTGATGCTCGACCGCGATGGTAATCCATGGTTCATCGACTATCAGGGTGGTCGTAAAGGACCGTTCTACTATGACCTCGCCTCGTTTCTCTGGCAGGCCAGTGCACGCTATCCTCACAAGCTGCGCCGCGACTTGGTGTATGAGTACTACAACTCGCTGAAGAACTATACTGAGGTGCCGCCTGTGCGCCATTTTGCCAATCGTCTGTCGCTCTTTGTGCTCTTCCGCACACTTCAGGTGCTGGGTGCCTATGGCTTCCGTGGCTATTTCGAGCAGAAGAAACACTTCATCGACAGCATTCCGCCTGCTATACAGAACCTGCGTGAGCTCCTGAACAGCTCTTCGCAGTTCCACTATCCTTATCTGGTGGAGATACTGAAACATCTGACAGAGTTGCCACAGTTTGCCCAGATAGAGGCAACTGCCAGTCGGGCCGATGGTTATAAGACGACGTCGCTCAACCCCTATAAGACTCATCCGCAGGACGGACCTGCCACCTTCTCGAAGTATGATGCCCAGGGACCTCTGGTCGTAAAGGTCTTCAGCTTCTCCTATCGTAAGGGCATCCCAGAGGATGAGAGTGGTAATGGTGGCGGTTATGTGTTCGACTGCCGAAGTACGCATAATCCTGGCCGCTATGAGCCGTATAAGCAGTTAACAGGGCTCGACGAGCCTGTCATCCGATTTTTGGAAGACGATGGTGAGATCCTCACCTTCCTCGATTCGGTCTATAAACTGGCTGATGCCCATGTGCGCCGTTATATCCAGCGTGGTTTCACCTCGCTGATGTTCTCTTTCGGCTGTACGGGTGGTCAGCATCGCAGTGTCTATTCCGCCCAGCATCTGGCGGAGCATATCCATGAGAAGTTCGGTGTAGAGGTCCGCATCTGTCATCGGGAGCAGGCCGTCACTCAGGTTCTTGAGGCAAGATAAGTATATTATCAATTATATAAAACTGATAGATTATGAAAGGAAGACATCTTTTGATTTGTGGTGCTTTGGCACTGACATTGACCTCCTGCTATACGAAGCAGGCAGCAATCAACCAGTTGGAGAATTTCTCCTATGAGTTACGTGACAACAGTCGCTATTACGATCTGAACGATTGGGAGCATGCTGGTAAGAAGTTCGTGAAGATCACCAAACGGGTGAAGAAACACGAGTTTGATTATACCCCTCAGGAGAAGGCCAAGATCGGCCGTTTGGAGGGAGAGTGTGCTGGCTATATGGCCCGTGGTGCCAAGGATAATGTCAGCGATCGTCTGCGTGGCATCTTTAATGAGATCCGGGGGATCCTTGATGGTGTCACTGACGTCTTTAAATAGATGTTATAAAAATGGAAGAAAACAAAGAGAAAGTGAGCCCGAAGTATGCTGATTATAAAGTAAAGGCAACAGTTATCGAGAGTCATTGTCCCAAGTATAAGGTGGGCGATGTCGTTTGTTTCGAAGGAAGCATGCTCGATAAGGAACACAGTGATAATGTCTGTATGGTAGCAATGAACGCGATTTATCCGTTTGTCTACGCATTCAGACGAGGCGGCAACTTAAGGAACGGTCCGTATCAATGCACGGATTGCGGTGAGACCGTTAAGTTCATCATAGAAATAGTTCCTTAGGGGGCTGATAAGAAAAAGGGTGCCGAAGGGCACCCCTTTTTGTGAAAAGGCTTGTATTCAGGGTTGTGGTTTGATCTTTGCCGCACAGCGGATGCCGATATAACCTGCTAGCGCCGTCAGAAGCACCAGAAGTATCAATGCCCAAGGACTGGCAAATGCCATGAGTCCTTTCGCGTAGTCGGCACTCATCTCTCTGGTGGCTCCTTCGTAATACCATGTGGTATGGGTCCACAAGGGCAGGATCCATGCAATGACGCCTATGCTCTGAATCGGGTAGCCAAAGGTCATGGCTTCTTGCGATTTGTTACCTGCCACCATGCGAACGATGTCTCCCAGTACACCAGCGATAACGATCAAGAGGCATCTCGGGGGGGTACATTCGTCGAGGATGAGCAGGAGGGCGGCAAGCACGACAGCCAGTAAGGTGCTCACGCCGAAGCTCTTCCACTTAGAAGCAATCATGTAGTAAGAGAATGCTCCGAACAGGGCGGCTATCACAGGGAAACCGACCCAGCAGAGAGGTGCTGTAAAACCGAGAAAAGCAGTCGCGAAGGTTGTCACGACATAGAGAATGGTGAATCCGCAGATTCTCCCGTAGTTGATTGATTTGTCCATTTTCTTTTAATAATTAAATCGTCGGCAAAGGTACGATAAACGACTAATCCGTGCAATACCCAAATCGGATGATTTTCTGTTTATACGGATAGATGCATACTTTGTTCCTGTGATACTCCTTCGTGATCTTCGTGGATGATGTAACGAATGTGTTATATGTTTCTTAAAATGTTTCTTATTGGTGAAAAGCGGCAGATGAAAACCTGTTTTCCCGAGAAAAAGTCGTACCTTTGCATAAAAATATAAAGATACAAAATGAAACGATTATTGACAGTCTTGTTCGTTCTCGTGCTCACCATGCCGGCTATGGCGCAGCATATGATCAGTCACCCCTGGCAGGGTAAGCGTGTTGCCTATTTCGGCGATTCAATCACCGATCCGTCCAACAGCGGTTCAAAGAAGAAATACTGGGGCTTCTTGAATGACTGGCTCCAGATAGAGCCTTATGTCTATGGCATCAGTGGGCGTGAGTGGAATGATATCCCTGCCCAGACCGATAGACTGAAGGCAGAGCATGCCGACGAGGTTGATGCCATCCTGATTTTTATAGGTACCAACGACTACAATACGGGCATCCCCATAGGTGAGTGGTTCGTGGAGAAGGATGAACAGGTGATGGCTGGCATCCATGAGGCGAAGCGTCTCGTGAACCGCAGGCACCGTTACCCCGTGATGGCCGACTCGACCTATCGTGGCCGAATCAATAAGGCACTTGACTATGTGAAACGGAGCTATCCGTCGAAACAGATCGTGTTGTTGACACCCATTCATCGTGCCGAGTTCTATGCGAACACGTACAACTGGCAGCCCCGTGAGGACTACACCAACAAGTGTGGGGAGTATATCGATGCTTATGTGCAGTCGGTGAAGGAGGCGGGGAATATCTGGGCTGTGCCTGTGATTGATCTCAATGCCCTTTGCGGACTTTATCCGCTGATGGATGAGCAGACTCTGTTCTTCAAGAATGCTGAGAACGACCGTCTGCATCCTAATGATGAGGGGCACCGTCGCATGGCCCTCACCATCATGCAGCAACTTCTGTCTCTCCCTGTGTTCTGAACGGGGTACATTCGTACCTCTACCATCAAAGATGGCGAAATTACTTTGTTTCAGAAAAAAAGAAAACGAGTTTCTTTGTTTTGCGCTCGACTTTTCGTAATTTTGCAGGCAAATTGCGGAAGATGAAGCAAGCGATGATTTTTGCGGCTGGGTTGGGCACTCGTCTCAAGCCCCTTACCGATGCGATGCCAAAGGCGTTGGTAAGGGTGGACGGACAGCCCCTGCTCTGGCATGTCGTCATGAAACTGAAAGCCGCCGGCTTTGAGCGGATCGTGGTCAACGTGCACCATTTCGCTCAGCAGATCATCGACTATCTGGAAGAGCAGAATCTCTTTGGGATAGATATCCGGATCAGTGATGAGAGCGACGGTCTGCTAGAGACGGGCGGGGGTATCAAGAAGGCTCTGCCGCTGTTCGACCCGTTAGAACCTGTTCTTATCCATAATGTCGATATCTTCAGCAATGTCGATCTGGCCGCGCTTTATGCGTTTGCCAAAGAGCATGAGCCCGATGCGCTGTTGCTGGTGAGTCGCAGGAAGACCAAACGCTACCTGCTCTTCGACGACGAGTATCTGCTGGATGGGTGGACGAACATCGAGACTGGTGAGGTGCGGAGCCCGTATCCGACTCTCGACACGACCGCACTCAAGCAGTTGGCTTTCTCGGGTATCCATGTGATTTCGCCGAAGGTTTTCTCTCTCTTCAGTGAGATGCCTGATCGCTTCGGCATCATTGATTTCTATCTGAAGTATTGTCACCAGCGCGCCTTCCTCGGCTGGGAGAAAAGCGACCTGCGTCTTCTTGATGTCGGCAAGCTCGACTCTCTGCATGAAGCAGAAATTTTCATTAACAACTTATAATATGACACAGAAGATTATTATTTTGGATTTCGGCTCACAGACGACCCAATTGATCGGTCGTCGTGTGCGTGAGCTGGACACCTTCTGCGAGATTATGCCTTACAACAAGTTCCCGAAGGACGATCCGTCGGTGATCGGTGTGATCCTGAGTGGTTCACCGTACTCGGTGCACGACCCGGAGGCATTCAAGGTGGACCTGAGTCAGTTTATCGGCAAGCTGCCTGTACTGGGTATCTGTTATGGCGCGCAGTTCATCTCCCATACGCTTGGCGGGAAAGTGGAGAAGGCCGACTCTCGTGAGTATGGTCGTGCGAACCTCCAGACGGTGGACACGACGAACCCTCTCTTCAAGGGCTTCGACCAGCACTCACAGGTATGGATGAGTCATGGTGACACCATCACTGCCATTCCCGAGAACTTCGAGGTAATCGGCTCTACGGCTGACGTCAAGAATGCGGCTTTTGCCAGTAAGCAGCAGCCAGTCTGGGCTGTGCAGTTCCATCCCGAGGTGTTCCACACCCTGCAGGGCACGCAGCTGCTGAAGAACTTTGTGGTCGACATCTGCGGTAGTCGTCAGGAGTGGAGTGCAGCCTCGTTCGTCGACTCGACGGTGGCAGAGCTGAAGGCTCAGTTGGGTAACGATCGTGTGATCCTCGGCTTGTCGGGTGGTGTCGACTCCTCTGTGGCAGCCGTGCTGCTGAACCGTGCCATTGGTAAGAACCTGACTTGTATTTTCGTCGATCATGGTATGCTCCGTAAGAACGAGTTTACACAGGTGATGGACGACTACAAGGTGCTCGGTCTGAACGTGATTGGTGTCGACGCTTCGGCGAAGTTCTTCGGTGATCTGGCTGGTGTGACGGACCCTGAGCAGAAACGTAAGATTATCGGTCGCGACTTTGTGGAGGTGTTCAACGCAGAGGCGAAGAAGATTACCGACGCCAAGTGGTTGGCACAGGGTACGATCTATCCCGACCGTATCGAGTCGCTGAACATCACAGGAAAAGTGATCAAGAGTCACCATAACGTGGGCGGACTGCCGAAGGAGATGCATCTGCAGCTCTGTGAACCGCTGAAGTGGTTGTTCAAGGACGAGGTGCGCCGTGTGGGGCGTCAGCTCGGTATGCCAGAGCATCTGATCACCCGTCATCCGTTCCCAGGCCCGGGCCTGGCTGTCCGTATCCTCGGTGATATCACACCCGAGAAGGTACGTGTGCTCCAGGATGCCGACGATATCTATATCCGCGGTCTGCGCGATTATAAGGTAAAACTCTCTGGTGAGGAGGCCCGTAAGGTCCTGGCTGCAGGTGTACCTGCTCAGATGACTGATGGTGAGATCGAGGTGTCGCTCTACGACCAGATCTGGCAGGCAGGAGCAATTCTGCTCTCTACTGTACGCAGTGTGGGTGTGATGGGTGATGAGCGTACCTACGAGCATCCCGTGGCCTTGCGCGCTGTGACCTCGACTGATGCCATGACGGCCGACTGGGCTCATCTGCCTTACGACTTCATGGCTAAGGTGTCGAACGAGATTATCAACAAGGTGCGTGGTGTGAATCGTGTTTGCTATGATATCTCGTCGAAGCCACCCGCAACCATCGAGTGGGAATAGTCAACTGGCTATTTCAGTCTGACCTCGATGTTCCGTCGCCTGAAGGCAAAGAGATTCTGACGGAGTTGGGTATCGGACTTATTAATGGAGAAATTCTTCTGTGACCGTTGCTGGATGCTCGGAACACGGAATGAGATAGAAGACCGGTCTTTGCTGTAAGTATATGGCAGAGGCTGGTTTTTCTCGTTGAGTAGGATTAGTGTGTCGCTGATGCTGATATCGAGCCATTGACGGATGGTGTCAAGGGCGATGGTGACCTCTCTGTTCTCCAGGGGCTGGTCGCTGCTGTTGGAGATCAGAATATTGACAGAGTTTTGGTTGTCGCATGCCGCCAGCATGACGGCGGACAGTATGAATAGGAGTATCTTCTTTCTCATCTTATCTCTTTGATTTTGTGTATGCCCTTCCTGCTCATGCACACACGATAACGATAGAATCGGGTGGTGTTCTCGTACTTGAATTGGATGATGAGGTTCAGGTAATACACTTTGCGTCCTTCGGCCGGCACGTACTGGCCGTCGCCCTTGTTGGCACACAACGGGACCTTGGGGTTGTCCATCTTACGCATGAACTCAGAGAGGTTGTAGCGTACGATATCGTTGATGCCACTGAGCGGATAGGGTGACAGACGGTTGACGGCCTTCTGGTTCAGGTGGATACGCTTACGATACTGGATGACCTGTTCTTCTGTTCCTCGGCCGATGACCAACGGTGAGTGCCTGTTACGCATCTTCCTCACAGGCGAGGAGATCTTCTCGGGTGTCAGGAAGTCGAACCCTTCCTTACACCAGCCCACCTTGATATCGCCCACGCGGATGCCAATCTTATAGTCGAACAGACGACTGCTCAGACGGGTGGCGAAGTAGATACGCACCAGTTCCTTAATACGATCCTTAAACATATAGCTGATGACGAGGGCGATGAAGAAGGGAAGGGTGAAGTTGCCATAGGTCTGCTGGAATGCAAACGAGATGACTGTGGCAAAGACCATCGACAAACCAGCCGCCAGACTGAACACCATCTGCTCGAGGAAGACGGCATTGCGACGTTTGTGGGTGGGCAGGTAGAGGTTACTTTCGATATACTTCTTAAGCTGACCAGCGTGATATACGAACTGGGTATTGCTCTCGTCGTCTTTCTCTTCGACGCAAAGATAGCCGACGCGCTGACGATAGCTGTGCTCGTTGTCGAGCACCTGACGGATTGAAGGCTCTAGTGTCGTGTAGCTCTCTGGGGCCTCGGAACGCAGTCGCTCGATAAGGCGCGACACATGCTGTTCCACAACGTTAGACATGAACTCGTCGCCGTAGTGGAAGTAGAGCATCTGCTGACTGGGTACTGGTCGTTGCTCCATCTCCTTGCCGAGTGTGCGATAGATATCGAAGATCTTCGATATGCTCTCCAGAGCATCCTTGCAGTGGGCCTCGCGGAGTGTCCCTTTCTCGTTGAGCGCGTTTCGGAACGTGTCGCGGATGCTGCTTTTGAAGATCGAGGCATACATCTTAATCTCGCGTTCGTAGTTCTTCTGCTCTTTCTCGTCGGGCTGCCGATGGAGCGCCATGCACACATCGCTCAGGCGACGGTAGGGCAGGCACGTGGTCGAAGCCAACTCGTCAAGATGGTAGAAAGGGGTAATCAGTCGTATATATGACAGTATGTCACGATAGAAATTCTCCTTCAGATAGGTGTGACGGTTTACACCCAGAGTCTCTGGGATATAGATCCATGTGTTCATCTCGAAGTCATTATATGTGGCTCCGTTAGAGGCCTTATAGCCCACCTTGAACTCGAGGGTATTCCTGTCGTGTATCTTTGGTTGAATATCTATCATGGCAAAACTGTTGGATGGTTAGAAAAATACGCCGCTGGTGTAGCCGAACCACTTCAGAACGGTCTCACCCCATAGGATAATGGTGAGCCAGCTGATGAACATCATGGTGATGCCGAACTTGAAGGTGTCGCTCCAACTATACTGATTCGTGGTGTAGAGCAGGGCGGCAGGCTTACTGTTGAACGGGAGCACATAGACATGGCCTACGAGCATGGCTACGGGGAAGGCGAGACTCATAATCGGATAACCGTTCTTCTGTGCCACGCCGATGGCTATCGGCACGAAAATAAGCGTGAGCATCGTCTTTGACTGGAATATCAATGAGAAGAGCAGCATACCAGCGGTCAATATCAGGTAGAGTACCCAGAACGGTGTCTCGGCAGTGATTCCGAGACTATTAAACAGTGCGTCGATCAGAGTGCCGGGAAGTCCTGTGGCGTCGAGTCCGGCTCCCAGAGTATATGCTCCAGCGGAGAAGAGTAGCAGGTGCCAAGGGATATCCACGTCGTTCCATTTCACCACGCCAATGCCTGGTAGCAGCGCTACGACGGCGCCCATGAAGGCAACGGCCGTCTGGTTGATGCCGTGCTGCTTGTCGGTGGCCCAGAGGATGAGTACGACAACGAAGATGGCGACGGCTTTCCACTCGTCGGCGCGCATCTTACCCAACTTCTGCAGTTCCTCGCGCAGACGCTCCATGCCTCCTGCAATCTGGGGTACACGCTCCTCCTTTTTTAGAGGGAAGAAGATCTTTGCACCCATGAACCAAGCTACGAGGATGAGAAATACGCTCATGGGGAAGGCAGCCTTGAACCAATCCTGATAGCTGAACGAGCCGATGCCCATGGCGCCGGCGATGAGAGAGCCTGCCAGGAGGGTGGCGCCTGATCCTGTCAGAAAGGCGTTGGCGCCGAGGTTGATCTGGAACAGGTTCTGTAGGATGAGGTTACGGCCGAAGTTATTCCTGTGGTCTCCACCTGTGGCACCATAGATGGCTGCCACCACCATGAAGATAGGTAACAAGATAGCAGCCTTTGCTGTGGTGGCGGAGATGAAAGCCGAGAGCACCAGGTTGATGATGATAAAACTGATCATGATGCCTCCTGCATTCTTGCCGAACTTTAGCACGAACCACAGGGCAAAGCGTTTGGCAACCTGTGTCTTGACAAGCATGCTCGCCAGAATGAACGAGAGAATGTTCAGCCACATGACAGGGTGTCCCAACTGGGCATAGGCAGTCTTGTCTGTGGTGATGCCCGTGAGCACGATACCCAGTATCACCATCAGTGAGGTGAGGTAATTTGGAATAGCTTCTGTGATCCATAGGATGATGGCGGCTATAAAAACTGCCAGCATGGCATAGTTGATACGTATGAATTTCTGATGGGCTGTCTCTTGTGCCTGTTCCTTCAGTTGCGGAGAGACCTCTTGGGCGGTCTCGCCCATCGTGAGCTGTTTCATGGTGGCGTTAGCCAACTGGTCGTAACGGCTCATAGCCGATTCCGTTAGGGTAGTAGTAGTCTTGTTGGTGTCGATCCTGTCCACAAACGGGATATCCACCACCCAGTAGATGAGAATGAATGCCAGTAGGGCGAGTGGTGCGCCAATGCGCTGCAGCACCCGCTCGAAACCGGACTTCTGCATCTTAGGCAGTTTCTCGATGCGGTAGTTGTTCATGTCCAGCGGATCGAACGCTGTATGGGTTTGGATGTCGTTGTTCATAATTGTCAGTTGAAAAGAATAGAAGAGGGGTGGGCTCCAGCTTGAGAGAGCCCACCTCCCTCAGGTCGTTAGAAGAATCTGGTGCTTATTTCCAGTTCTTGTACGGGTTCTTCATGAGCATGGAGTTGTAGAAGCGTACATCGCCTGTTACCTCCTCGCCCAACCATGCTGGACGATTGAACTCGGCCTGCTCGTCGGGCAACTCGATCTCTGCCACCGTCAGTCCTTCGTTGTCACCGTAGAACTCATCCACCTCGAAGGTGAACTCACCGTTCTTTACCAGGTAGCGCGTCTTGTCGATGACACCTGGCTCACAGATCTTCAGCAGTTCGCGGACCTCCTCCACGGGGATTTCCTTCTCCCACTCATAGCGGCTGGCTCCACTCTCGTTGCCGATACCTTTGATGGTGATGAATCCCTTCTCGCCCTTCACTCTGACACGAACGGTGCGCTCGGGTACTGAACTGAGATAGCCCTGAGTAATGCGAGTGCTCTTGAAAACTTCGCTTTTGAAATCACCTTTTACAAGGAATTTACGTTCTATTTCCTGTGCCATGATCTTAGTTTGCTAAAGGTTTCTTAATCATTCCAATCACTCGCTTGATAGCCTGTAGGTAGTTGATGTTCTCGACACCCTCCAGTCCTACGTCGGCAATGGTCTTCTTGATGTCCTCAATCTCGGTTGACTCCGAGTTGATGGTCTTCACCAGAGCACCGTTGATATAGACGTCGCCGGTCTCGCAGATGGTGTCGTTCACCATATAGCCAAAACGTACCTTCTCGACCTTCACAGCCTCGAGGTCGGGGTGAGCATCGATGATGCTGAGAAATTCCTCGAGAGTGTATGTAGGCTTGTCGAGCTTCGGCAGGCCATTCACCTTGAAGGCGGGGAATACATCGTTCTCCAGCACTTCCTTGGCGATAGGAAACTCACCCTTCATCAGCGGGTTCCACTGCTCCAGGCCGTCTACGCTCTGTACGAAGGTCTTGATGTCCATTTTTCCGTCACGGATCTTGGTGTTATTCACGTCATTGGTGCGGCTTACGATATAAGTCTCTGTGCTGTGACGCTCCCATACTTTCTCGGGAACAGGTACGCTGAGGCGTGCCATGCGCTTGGCGGCGTCGCAGAAGCAACGGCCGAAGCTGCGGAATTCAAAACGCGGTTTAGAGATCTCGCCGATCTTCAATTTGTCTTTTTCCATAATGTTTTTTAACTAATAAAATGTGATTTTGGTATTATGATAATTTTACTGTACTATAGTCGCATCGTCCTCTCCGGCAGTGGCGTTCTTCTCACCGCAAGTGGGATCGGCAATCTTCCATTTGCCCTCACCGTCGGGGATACGGCTCCAAGAGCCTTTCACCTTCTCAAGTGACTGACTGCCCCATTCGGCTTCCTTTTCTCCACGCTGGAACTTGTCGATCAACTGTCCGCTGGGGTCAAAGAGCTCGATCAATACAGACTTCTTGTTGGAGAAACCGCTGCTGATACCGCGCTCGGTGGTACCCTTGGCTCCGATGATGGCAAACACACCGTGTGCAGGAATCACTTCGCCCTCGATACCTGTCCATGACAGTTTCTCGTCCTTGTTGATGGTGATACCCTTCAACTTGATGGGGAACTCACTCATGTTATACAGTTCGATAAACTTACCCTCATCGGTATCGGCGGCTCCGTAGAGCTCGTTCAGACGCAGTTTTGTGAAGTCAGTGGGGGGATCGCCGACCACATACTCACGTTCTGGAGAGGTGGTAGCGTAACCAGCCTCGTTGACAACGGTCACGGTGTACTTGACGGTGGTACCATCGGCCTGAGCTGGTATCACACCTGTATAGGTCGTGCCGTTGCCGGTCATGGCAACCTCATTGGCACTGCCGCCATTGAGCGTGTAGGACAGTGTTACAGTCTTCGGTGCCTGGAGACCAGAGAATGTGGCGCTCACGGTTACAGCATCGTTGGAGGTCGGTGCTGCCACATCGGCAGTTACCGAGTCAATATTTGAAGGTCCTTCATAGACCTCATCTTCTACGCATGCAGCCATCAGCGACATGGTGGCGAGCACGAGCATATATTTTATTGTCTTCATGATTTTCTCTTTTTAATGTTATTATTGATGTCATGACTTAGAAATTGATCTCGAAACGTACTGCCAGGGTGTTGTATTTGATACCTCCCTTGCCCTTGGGCTCTGTGACCTTGGTGAAGTCGGCGGTCGGTTTGCCGGCGGCATCATGACCGACAATCAGCTTACCCTTTCCGTTGGCATAGCGGTCATTAATTGAGCGCATGTAGTTCAGTACCATCTTGACAGAGTTTCCGAAGTAGAAGGTCAGACCTGCTGTATAGTTCTGGCCAGAGCCTCCGTAGATGTTCCGATCGTTCAGGTCGAGATAGTCGTAGCGCAGACCGAGTTCGATGTCACCCCATTTCTTACCTGGAGCGATTGATGTGAACTCACCCTCTGCCACGTTGAAGTGCTGCTGACCGCCGAGGAGCAGAAAACCTACTTGTGCGTAGTAACCGCCGAAATCATAACCCTCGCCAGGTACGGCTACGTGGGTGTTGATCCACTCAGTCTGGTATTTCATACCTTTGTAGTAGCCGGCCGACTCAATACCATAGAGCCACTGGTGGTGCACGTTAGGGATGACATCCGTGTCGATATACTTCTTACGGTTGATGCTTGTAGAGTTACGGGTGCTGAAACGCATGCCACCGTAGTCGGAAGCAGCCTCGTCGGTCTTAGGTGTACGGTAGGAACCTTTTCCTGCAAGGTAGACTCCCATGGTGCGCTCTTGGTTGTAAGGCATCCATCCGATCTTTGAGGTGATGGAGTAGCCCTGGCTGCGCCCGAAGTCCTTATTGTTGGTCTGTACATTCTCAGCTGCCTCTGCTCCTTCGATAGCCTGAAAGAAGGTTCCGATAGATGCACGGAAGTGGTCGCGCAGATAGGCAGCCTGGAAACCCAGATGGCGCGATGGCGCAAGTGCCTGTGCAACCATTGGACGCTCGATGAACTGCAGGTAGCGTGAGGTCGTAGTGCGCTCCATAGAGAAGTCTTCTTTGAAGTTACCCATCTTTAATTCGACGTTCTTCAGGCCGTCGTACTCGATGATAGCATCTTTGAGTTCAAAGACACCGTCGGCCATATCCATGTCGACTTCACCGTACCAGTCCTTTGTAATCTGTGCCTTAATGGCAAAACGCACACGACGGGTGCTCACGCCGTTTCCGATCTTGTCGAAATCGGAACCTGCGCCCCAGAAGGAGGCTCCGTCAACCTGTACGCGGTTGTCCATCCACAGTTTGTAGCTTTGGTCTTTAGACTCCATGACCAGAATGTTGTTGCGTGCTTCTGTATGCAACTCCTTCCTGTCGACCGCCACACCATACTGGTTGTAGCGTACTTCATCGTTCTCCTGAGCCGACATGCTGCCGCTTATCAGTAGCAAGGCTCCTAAAGTCAGAAATGCAGTTTTTCTCATAATTGTTGTTGGATTAGTGAAATAATATATATTTGGTCGTTAGATAAGTTTGACATTGGAATGATCACAGCATCTGCAGATAACTCACCAGGTTCTCCCCGCGGTCGAGTTGCAGTTTTTTCCGCAGGCGATAACGGTTTATTTCGATACTCTTCGTCTCCAGGTTCACAATACTGGCAATCTCCTTGCTCGAGAATCCCAGTCTGAGAAGGATGGCAAGTCTTCGCTCACGCTCTGAAAGATTCGGACAGCGCATCTGCAGACGGCATACAAAATCGTGGTGCATTTTCTCCACATCCTGATAGATCTTTTCCATCTCTGGTGGGTAGCGCAGCGTGTCTTTCAGGTCGCGATCGATATCGGTCAGCGACTTCTTGATGCTCTCTATGCTGTTCTCTTGGATGAGGCGTCTGAGACGGGTACCCACCTCGGTCATATATTCGCGTTGTTGTTGCACGAAGAGCGACAGATCAATGAGCTCTCTGTGCTTGAAATCAATCTCGCGTGTCATGCTGTCAAACTGTGAGGTGACAGCCATCACATCCAGACGGTTCATCTCATGACTTACCTCATCGCGGTGTCTTAGCTCATCGCTGAGCATCCGACTGACATACTTGTTCTTTTTATATTGTACGTAGTAGAGTCTGATCATCGAACAGACGAGCACGGTAAACAGCGACGCTGCCCAGAAGATGTAGGGACGGGCATAGAACCATCTCATGCCTGCTCCGATCAGGAAAGCCAGCAACGGTGAGGTGACGGCTATCGACACGATGTTCATCACACTCCGGCTTTCCTTCTCCCGTTCCAGAATGAGAGTGTTGCTCTCTTTCAGCAGGTTGGCCGACACAAGCACAGGGGGAAAGAATCCTGTGGTAAGTGGTAACAGGGTGTTCATGATGGTCATCACCAGAGTTTGTGCATAGAGCGATGATACGTGCCTGGACATTCCGTTGCTATGTGAGCGTTGGTAGACACATCTGACGATGGGACTCAGGCATACCACACTGGCGGCCACTACAAACAGCCACAGACACCAGTTGCCGGCATGACCTCGATACAGGGGCGTGAACAGTGAGTCGATAAACAGGCCGTAGTTACAGGCCAAGGCGATGCCTCCCAGAATCAGCCCTACATAAGCAATCCATTTGGTGTAGAGTTGTTTCATCAGAAGGTGCATGTTGCTCTCTTCGATATAGCTGCGTATCATCGAATGGAAAAGTACGGAAGCAGCCATACTTAGTAGGGGAGCGATGATGATGGCTACCATGATGGTAGCCCAGATGATGCTGTCGGCATGCCCTTCTTGTGTGTATTTCATGGCCAGCAGCACACCCCAGAAGATGGTGACAGTGGAATACGGTCTGTTGATTGTCGACATGAGTACGAGAGTGAGCACCATAGATACTAGAACGGTGATCACCTCGCCCATGCCTGCCATAAAATAGCTGTTCTCATGCAGAATAATCAGTCCTGTACCTGTCGACATCGCCACGAGCAGACAGATTAGGAACGGCCACACCCTCAAGATATCTGCCACGTGGATGTCGGAGAAGCTGTTGGCAAGCTCCTTCCATCCGAGACAGAAGCATATCGATAATATGAGGATGATGGCAATGATCAGCATGAGCGAAAAGGATTTTTAGTAACGCTGTTTAACTGCCAGTACCGACAACAGGTCGGCGGCCTTGACGGCCTCCTCGGCTATTTGTTCTACATGGAGCGTGAAATAACGCAAGTGTATTTTCTGACTGAGTTTAAAGTTTTCCATCTCGTGGAACACCTTACGCTTGATGGCCTGAGCCAGTTTCTCCACCTCTTTTTCATAGAAATAAATGGTGTGAATCTTTTCCGTCAACTGCTGCGGCGAACGGAAATGATCGCGGATAGCCTGTGCCACGATTTCCACAGAGAGCGAAACCAACTCCACCAGCTTCAGGAACTCGATGTTCAACTCAGAGGGGAAGAAAGGAATCTCAATCTCATATTGCACTAGGTTCTTATAGAGCTGTCCTACAATCATGTCCATGTGCTCCAACAACTGCAGAATGTCGATACGGTTCTCGGTGATGAGGGCATAGGTGTAGAGACTGTTCTCTATACCGCGACGCATGTCTGTAGTGTTGTCGCGAATAGCGGTGATCGCCTGGATATTACCATTGAAAGCATCCTTGTTTCCTTCCAGGTAGTTCCTGATGCCGTTCTTATAAATCAGTACGCACTCGTCCATCTTATCAATGAACTGGTCGAGGTCTGCTACAATCTGTTTTACTTTGTTTCGTCCAAGCATATGCTGCTAAGTTGATGAGTTTGAAAAACGGTTTCTAATTACTGGGTACAAAGGTAGTGAATAGTTTTGAAACTACAAAATCTGATATAGAGTTCGAAAAATAGCTGTGTTAAGGAAATGGAGAGTTGGGGATATGTGCTAAATTATTAAGACTTAATGTTTTATAAATTTTGCATGTATTGTGTTTTGAGTGCCGTAAAAATGTGTTTGTAGAGTTTTTGTATAATTCAAACAAGGGTGGATGTGGCTAAAAAAGAAGGACTGCATCATCGCCATGATGCAGTCCTTGTGCTTATTGCTGTCCGACAACTTACTTGTTCTTCAATAGGTCGCGGATCTCAGCGAGCAGTTCCTCCTGAGATGGACCCTTCGGTGCCTCGGGAGCTGCAGGTTCTTCCTGCTTGCGGTTCAACTTGTTCATGCCTTTAATCATCAAGAAGATACAGAATGCGATGATGACGAAATCAATGACACTCTGAACAAACTGGCCATAGGTGATGTTGGCATCACCGATAGTTGCCTTCAACCCGGTAAAGTCAATACCGCCAGTCACGATACCAAGGATAGGCATCAGAATGTCGTTTACCAGACTCGTAACAATCTTTCCAAACGCGCCGCCGATGATGACACCGACTGCCATGTCCATCACATTGCCTTTAACGGCAAACTCCTTGAATTCTTTAATAAATCCCATAATTTAATAGTTTTAATGTTTAACGTATCGCTTGGCTTTGCCGGTTGGCTTGGCCAATAATGATTGAATTGTAATCTTCGTTTTGCAATCGTCCGTGTAAAAGCACCGATTTGGGAGCTTTTTACTTTTAGGTTTTCACTTTTTGCTTCTTTTTAGTTAGATTTCATGTGCAAATATAGAAAATATTTCGTAACTTTGTGCCCGAAAACGAGAAAAAGTGCAAAAATGCACTAAAATTAGTAAGGATTAGGTATAAACCCTTTAAATATTTAATGTAAAATGACAAAAGTAGCAATTAACGGTTTTGGCCGTATTGGTCGTCTCGCATTCCGTCATTTGTTCGAGGCTGAAGGTTATGAAGTAGTAGCTATCAACGACT
>JAEEGL017323569.1_pt1 | contig 18163 bp, 20 predicted proteins | sample 9134231 | NCBI WGS metagenome assembly JAEEGL01 (sample SAMN16246548, study PRJNA631951) | gut metagenome | biome: gut microbiome; feature: rumen; material: fiber-attached | host: Bos | place: Iran: Karaj | collected 2018-10 | reverse complement strand
CAGAACAAGTTAAAAAAGAAAAGAAATCAGATATGCAATATCATATTGGTACAATGATTGAAATACCAAGAGCTGCATTAACAGCAGATGAAATAGCAAAAGAAGCTGAATTCTTCTCATTTGGAACCAATGACCTAACGCAAATGACATTTGGTTTTTCAAGAGATGATGCTGGTAAATTCTTAGGTTCATATTATGAAAATAAGATTTATGAACAAGACCCATTTGCTAAGATAGATCAAAAGGGTGTAGGAAAATTAGTTAAAATGGCAGTAGGACTTGGTAAAGAAACAAGACCAAATATTAAATTAGGTATATGTGGAGAACATGGAGGAGATCCTTCAAGTGTAGAATTTTGTCACGAAATAGGATTATCATACGTATCATGTTCACCATTCAGGGTTCCTATTGCTAGATTAGCTGCTGCACAAGCCGCTATCAAGTCTGGGGTGAATAAGTAAAATGTAAAAAAAACTAGATGATAAATCTAGTCTTTTTTATGATATAATACCTTTAGGAGGTTTTTGTATGAAATATGATATTCATAATTTATTTTTTGCTAAGTGTAGGTGGCCTATTATGGATATGATTAATATAGATGGTCCAGATGAGGGATTTATTCACCCTGATTATATGGATTATTATACCATCATATTCTTTAGGAATAATGAATATATAAATTTATTTAACAAAAAGGAAAAATATAAGCATGTATCTGAAGTTGAAGACAGTGAGAAGTATCATGCCTTTCATTTAATTTTGGAACTGCATAGTTTATCAGATTATATTGATACCGAACATAAGAAAGTATCTGAAAAAGAATGTGATTTAATCGAAGGTACAATTGAAAAAACATTAAAATTAGTACCCAAATATGGCTACAAAAAATAAATTATAAGTCATTTTAGTCTAAATAGCCCCGAACCTTACAGGGTGACAGGCCGCTATCAAGTCTGGGGCGAATAAGTAAGAATTAATTAAGACTAAGACTAGATGATAAATCTAGTCTTTTTTATGATATAATAGTAATCAAATTATTTGAAAGGGTGTAATATATGAAACTACTTCAAATAGATGATAGAATTAAAGAGTGTAATACTTGTGGTTGCATGGTTGAAAAATTTGAAAATAATACTACAGTTTCAGTAGGTAATAAATCAGATATAGTGATTCTAGGAGAAGCACCTGCAAATAATGGTTGGAGAAAAAGTGGCATAGCGTGGTACGATGAAAACCATAAATTATTACCATCTGGTGTTGTTTTACAAAAATTATTAAAAATAATTGATTATACACTAGATGATATATATTTTTTAGAGGCAGTTAAGTGTTTTCCAAAAGATAGAAAATATTTAAAAGAATGTAGTATTAATTGTAGAAATTATTTATTAGAACAATTACAGATAATTAATCCACAAATGATACTTACTCTTGGAGATATAGCAACAAGATCGTTATTAGAAATTAAGTATTCTAAATTTGCAGATGTGGTTGGACAATGTTTTGATTATAATGGATATGATGCAATACCTATATATCATCCTAGTCCAATATCACCATTAAGTTATAATGGAAATGTAGAAATATTTGAACATGTTATTAAAGAAAAAGTAAAAGTATTAAAAAAGTAATTAATTAGTCATTTTGGTCTAATTCGGCCCAAACCTCACATGGTGACAGCTGCAATCAAATCTGGGGCGAACAAGTAAAAAAGTAATCAAGACTAGATGATAAATCTGGCCTTTTTTATGTTAGTTTTTTGATAGGTGACTTTGCTTGCAAATTTCAACTTCTTAATATATAATAAACAACTGATTCGAGGTGTATTATGCCAATAATAACAAATGAACTATATAATTATTCAAAACAATTTATCAAAGAAATAGACAACCGTTTATTTGAAATAAGAACAATTGATAATATTGATGTTGAAAATCTTGCAAAATGTATTATTACTCAAAAAAGAAAAAATGTTGAAGAGAATGTACCTTTTAGTCTTGGTGACATAGCACTTGTTAGAACTATGGCTACTGATAACTTTCCTAGAAATCTTATATATCATACACTTCAAGCAGATAATAAAATGGGATATTTTGATAATCCATTTAGTAAGTTTTTAGAATATATTAAATATCTTGAGGAATTTAAAAACATTGATATCGGCTGTGAACGCTCAAATATTGATGTATCAAAATTAAAATTACAGTATCCACTCTTTAGAAATACAAAACATTTTAGCTTGAATGGACTTGCAAGTAATGTAGTTGTATTATGTAAAGCAACAGCCACCTTTGATAATAAAGAGATAATAGTGATTGAACCTTTTAAAGATCACTTAGGTGATAATCTTGTTAACTTGAACCCAGTTGATACTTTTTATGATTTAGAAGACAGTTCATTTAAAATCGGGCAAAATGCAGTCATAATTATGGATTCAGATACTTATAAAAGACTTATCAGTAATGATGGTATTAGAGATGATTTAAGTAAAGTAAGAGTATTTTTATATTCTCCTAATAATAATTTATCATCTTGTAGTGGTACTAGCTATCAAACAATAATGACGGATATAGTACTTTCTTATCTAGGATATATACCACAACATTCAGTTGATCAATGTGAACTAAAGCCAGATTATTGTTTTGATGGAACTAAATTCATTGATGATAAAGATTATTTAACAAAATTTCAAGATTTTATAGAAAAATTAAATATTACTCTTTTGCACCAGCACTATTATTGTGTTTCTAAATCACAAATAGAAAAGAGAAAAACTAAAGATGGTACTATAATCGATTTCCCAGGTACTTTACATAGTGAAACTGATTTTGCTTATGAGGAAGATAAAGCCAATATAAATAGCATTCTTTATTGCCTTCAAAAATACCTTTCTTTATTAGTGGAAAAATATGAATTAAATAGTGATTTAGCGGAAAGAATATTTGAATCATATTCAAAACATATTAAAGAATATTATGGTAAAAATTTTGTTGCTGAATATCATGATTTTGATATAGAAAATGAAGTGATTGGTTACATTGAACAAATTGGATATGAAAACTTAGTCAATGCTACGATTTCTTTCAATAATAATCCGATAAAATATGAGGATACAAAAAAGGATACAGCAAGAGATAAAAAACATTTAACATTATATTTAAATGGTAGTAAGCAAAGAAAATAAAATAAAAAATCAAGTCATTTTAGTCCACAAGTGAGTCCCATTTGCTGTCCGAACTAAACTGTGGCCCAAGCAAATTTGGCTGATAAGAAATAACATTAAGACTAGTAAAAACTAGTCTTTTTCGTTGACATAGTATTGATAATTTGGTACTATATAAGGAAATGGTTGGTGACACATATGAGTTATAGTACTGAATTATTTGAAAGAAAGTTTGAAAATAGCAAAAAGAATAAAGAAGATATTTTATTTTGTAAGTTATTACAAGATTGTGTATATAGATATCACTTGATAGATTTTACTATATCAGAGAAATATAGAACGAAGAAATTTTTAGAAGATAAAATATGTTGTGGACACACTTGGGAAATAACACGAGATGGTTTTGAAAATAGATCAAATTATAGTTATGATAAAGATGAACAAGAAATAACATTTGATAGAAATATAATATATGTAAAAGAGGAAAAATGTTTTACTAACGATACATATTTAGCAAATGCTCATTTATATAATTGCAAGTCTTGGTTCTCTCTTTTAATAGAAATAAATGAAGAAATTAATCAAACTATCAAGCCATATGAGAGAATAATAAAAGAAGAGCTAAAGGTTGTTGATAATGATTCTTATTATTCAGAGCAACATATAAGTGATAGCGTTTATTATTCAGATTTGTTTGTCAAACATTTTATATCAGATTATGGTAAACTAGGAAGACAATTATTAATAAAATGGCTTAATAGGTTAAATGATTCTTCTATAAGTGACGAGGAACTTGCTGATGAATATTTGAATGATATGAATAATGCAAAAATATATTTTGAATCTTGTAATCATCAAAAATATTTAAGAGAAATGGAAAAAAGTGTAAAATTCGATTATATATTATTAAGAGTAATAGAAAAATATTCTCCAAGAGGAAGATATTTTGGTTATACTTACAGAAATATTTATTCAAGAAAAAGATGCAAGCAATATAAAAAGAATACTAATTCTAGATAATTAGTGATATTTGAGTTAATCATTTTAGTTTCGATATTACTAAAAAAGCTATGATACAACTCGAAATAGACAGTAAAAAATAATTAAGCATTTAAACAAGCAGAAAAACTATTAATATAAAACGAAAAAATATAGTTTACTTAATCCTAAATTAGTTAATAATTTATCGCCTACGTTAGAAAGCGGCAGTACAAGCTGCAATCAAGTTTGGGGCGAATAAGTAATTATTTATAATTAAGACTAGATGATAAATCTAGTTTTTTTATGGTATAATAGTAATCAAATTATTTGAAAGGGTGCATTATATGGAACTATATCAAATAGATGATAGAATTACAGAGTGTAATATTTGCGGTTGCATGGTTGAAAAATTTGATAGTAATACTACAGTTTCAGTAGGTAGTAAATCAGATATAGTTATACTTGGAGAAGCACCTGCAAATAATGGTTGGAGAAAAAGTGGCATAGCATGGTACGATGAAAATCATAAATTATTACCATCCGGTGTTGTTTTACAAAAATTACTAAAAATAATTGGTTATACACTAGATGATATATATTTTTTAGAGGCAGTTAAGTGTTATCCAAAAGATAGAAAATATTTGAAAGCATGTAGTGATAACTGTAGAAAGTTTTTATTAAGCCAATTACAAATTATTAATCCACAAATGATACTTACTCTCGGAGATATTGCTACAAGATCGTTATTAGAAATTAAGTATTCTAAATTTGCAGATGTGGTTGGACAATGTTTTGAATATAATGGATATGATGTAATACCTATATATCATCCGAGTCCAATATCACCATTAAGTTATAATGGAAATGTAGAATTATTTGAAACCACTATCAAAGAAAAATTAAAAGTATTAAAGAAATAATTAATAGTCATTTTGGTCTAATTCGGCTCGAACCTCACATATTGACAAGCCGCTATTAAAGCGAGAAAAAATTAGAACGCATAAGCGTGATAAAATATAAAATACAAGAAAGACTAGAAATAGTCTTTTTTTGTTGTAATTAAAGGAGATGATACTAATGTTAAAGAAGGTTAGAAAGCATAAAAGATAAAAACCTAGATGATAACTATAATCTAAAATTTGATAAAAAATAGTCACGATATTGTTCGGATGACTATTTTTTTGTTGGAAGAAAAAATAAAAAAAGAAAGGAATGATGAGAATGTATTTTAAGAAACCAACATTAAACAATTTATCACAGGGAGCTCGATTAGAGTATGTGAGAAGGATAAGACATATGGATATGGATGATGTCGCAGATTATTTTAGATATGGAGGTAATGATCCACATAAGACTTTTAATAGTTATGAAAATAACTATAGACATCCTAGTAAAGAAAGGTTAAAAGATATAGCAGAACTATACGAAGTAAGTATTAATGCCATAAAAGAATATGATTTTAGTAATCCAATTGATGTTATTTATAACTTAATGTGGTTGGAAGAAGAATTTCCATATTATGAAATTTACTTTGATACTAGTAGCTATGAACAAACTGAATATAATAAGCAAGTACAAACTGCAATCAAAGAATGGAAAGAAATGAGAGATAAGAGAGAAAACTATGAAATTTCAGATGAAGAATATCTGGAATGGAAATTAAATTATGACTTATTTAGTGAATATTATTAATTATAAAAATTATGTTTTTTATGATATAATAAATTTAGTTAATGCAGGAAATAATTTTTTTAAATTAAATAAAGAAGGTGCTAATTATGAATATTGATTTAAATGCCTATAAAACATTTTATTTAGTTGCAAAGTATAAAAGCTTTACGAAAGCGGCTCAAGAATTGTATATATCTCAACCTGCCGTAACTCAAACTATAAAAAAACTTGAAGAGCAATTGAATATTAAATTATTTAATAGATCTTCCAATGGGACAATTACTTTAACTGCCGCTGGTGAGGTAGTTTATTATTATGCTGAAAAAATATTTAATTTGGCAATTGCAAATAAAACTGTAGTAGAACAGGCTAGAGATGCATCATTTGAGGTAATAAATATTGGGGTTCCTACTCATATTGGGTCTTTCTATCTAGTAAAATATTTAAAAATGTTTAATGAAAAATATCCAAATGTTAAATTTAATATTATCAATAAAAAATCTGATGAAATGATTACTATGTTGAAGAAAAGAGAATTAGACGTAGTTATAGATACAAATATGGATGACTTTAGAGATGATTTGATTTCAACTATTAAAATACTTGATTTGGATAGTTGCTTTGTTTGTAGTGAAAAATATAAGGATATTGCTGATAAGAAAAAGATAGAATTAAATGAATTAATGAAATATCCTTTAATATTACCAGGTGAAACTACTTCAAATAGAAAAATGATTGATTATAAATTTAAGGAAAAAGGTATTGTATTGAAACCATTAATTGAAGCTAATTCTTCATCAATATCTAGGCAGCTTATTATTGAGGGTGTTGGAATTGGATGGATGATTAAAGAGTTTGTTCAAGAAGATATTGATAATCATAATTTATATGAATTGAATGTGGATTTTGATCAAGTACTAACACCTGTGTCTATTGCTTATAATAAGAAATTTAATCACGATATTATAAAAGAATTTATAAAGATTTTTAAACAGAATAATGATTAGGTTATTCTGTTTTTTTATGTTATAAGTAATACTTATGCAATATAAATTTTTGATATTGGTAAAAATTGGAATTTATTTTTATAATTTAAATAGGAGGAATTATTATGGCAGCTGATAGATATATTGATTTACATATTCACTCAAATAATTCTGATGGAACTTTTACACCAAAGCAATTAGTTGATATTGCCAAAAAAAATAACGTTGGTATATTATCAATTACTGATCATGATAGTATAAGTGGATTGGAAGAATTTAAATGTAGTATTCCATATGATGTGATTGGAGTTAAAGGAATAGAATTTTCATCATTTATTATGGATAATAATGAAAAAATAAAACTACATATTTTAGGGTACGGTTTTGATGAAGATAATTATTTGTTTCAATTACTTGTAAATGAAATGAGAGAAAAAAGAAAAGTAAAACATTTAGAATTACTAAAAAAATTAAGAGAAAAAATAAAAAATTTACCTGAAGAAAATATTCAAAAATTAAATATTGATAGGTATTGTTGGTTTGATAGAGAGGTAATTAATTGTTTAGAACAAGCTGAATATTCTAAAGAGATTATTGATGAACTCAGAAACCATTATAAGATTAATAGATTTAGTTATGGTAGTGAATATGATCTAGATGTTAAAAGAGTGATTGAAGCCATTCATTTAGCTGGAGGGTATGTTGTTTTTGCTCATCCTATGGCATATAAATTTTCGAATGATAAAGATATGGTATTGAGGATTATAAATAATCTGATATATATGGGAATTGATGGTGTTGAAATATATCAATCAGATTGCCTGTGTGACGATTCAAAATGGTTAAATAGAATTGTTAGTGATAACAATTTGCTATATTCTGTTGGAAGTGATTTTCATAGAACAATTAATTCCGATGGAAGACAAATAGGTTTAGGAATAAATAATAATTTATGTATAACACAGACTTCGTTAACAAATGAAATAATAAAATCTAAAAAATATTTTAGGAAGGTGAAATAATGAAAGTATTTATATCTTGTCCTTTTACTGGACTATGCGATGAAAAAAAATATGAAATAAAAGATGAATATAAAGATTTTTTTAATAAATTAACTGAAAAATTAGAAAATATGGATTGTGAATATTATTTGGCTATAAAAAGAGAAAATTGGGGAATTGACCATAAAGGACCAGAAGAATGCACAAAAAGTGATTTTGAAGGTGTAAAAAGTAGTGATTTTTTAGTAGTAATACCAGGTAATAATATATCTAAAGGAATATCTGGTGGTGTTCATGTAGAACTAGGATGGGCATCAGCATTAGATAAAAAAATGCATATTTTAATTGAAGATAATTATCAGTATTCCCCAGTTTTAATGGGACTAAATATTTTATCTCCAACAGAATATCATAAATGTAACAAATTTTTAGATAATGAGATGCTTGATACAATCATTAATATAGTTAAACAAGAGTTGCAACTTAAAGAAGGTGTATAAAATGTACTTAAAACTTATTGAAGAATCTCCTAAAGAAATTTTTTCTTATTATGAAAAACCTTTTTATGTGTACTTATCTTTGTCAAATTTGTGTAATGCAAATTGTGTGTTTTGTGATGTACGTACTAATAAAGAAAAGAAATGTAACATAGATATATTTAAATTGATAGATGAATTATCTACTTTAGGAACTAAATATATCCATTTTACAGGTGGAGGAGAGCCATTTATCAATGATGATATTTTACAATATATCGATTATTGTACAAAAAAAGGATTGAATATAATATTTATTTCTAATGGTTATAATTTAAATGAGGATAAAATAAAACAACTATCTAGCTATAATATAAAGGCAGTATTCTTTTCTATAGATGGTTATAATGCTGATATACATGACTCTTTAAGAAGATTGCCAGGATTATGGGATAGAGTTACTAATAATATAAATTTAATTAAAAAATATATACCAAACGTAAAAATTGCTATAAATCATGTATTAAATAGAGAAAATATAGATGATTTTGAAAATTTTATTAAATTGAAGGAAAAATTTAATTTTGATTTTATCAATCCAATAGTTATAAAAGACTGTGATGAGTTATTCTTTTCTGAAGAACAAATAATTAATTATAATAAAAAATTATTTTACTACTATGAATTGGCTTATAAATTAGGTATAGAATTTCTATGTGATAATATTGATTTCTTTAAAAATAATATTTCTTCTTTAGGCGATAGATCATCTAATAATGATTTAAGGTGTGTATATCCTTCTTTTTGTACTTTTATTGATGCACCTACAGGATTTGTTTATCCATGTGATTGCAGTATTCATAGGGATAGAAATATTTACAAAATAGGCGAATTGAAAGAACAAACAATGGAAGAAGTATGGAATGGTGAAAAAAGAAAAGTTTTAAAAAAGAAATTATTAAATAGTGAATTGAATTGTAAAACAAAATGTGATGAAGCTAATTGTCAATTTAATTATTGCTATTTTAAACATAAGGGGTGAAAATTATGAAAATACTTGTATCAGCTGAAAGTTTTGGTTATGGGCCAATTGCAACTTGTTTAAGTGTGGTTAAAGAATTAAAAAAACATAAAGATGTAGAAGTGGATTTTATAGGTTCTGGTATTTCACTAGAACAAGCAAAACTAAGTGGATTTTTTGATAATTTTTATTTATGCAATACATATGATATTGAAGCTTTAAAAAAATTTGATGATATATTTAAAAAATATAATATTTTTTTCTCAAGTGAAAATGTCAATGGTGCTATATATGGAATGAAATTTATAAAAAATACATATTATGTTGATAATTTAGTATGGATGTGGGATAAAATTCCAAATGAATTAGGAAAGGTAAAAAAATTTTTTATATCAGAAACTTTCCCATGTCGAGATAATTTTAAAAGAGTAGGTACAGTTATTGAAAATCCCATTTTTGTTGGGCCTGTACGAGATATGAAGTCTTCATCACTTAAGAGTAAAAAAAATCAATTAGTTATAAACGTTGGTGGAGCTTCATCATTCTTATTTGAACAATCAATAATTAATGAATTTTATAATAAGATAATAAATGATATTTTATCAACTAAAGAAGTAAGTAGATTTAGTTCAATTATTATATGTGGTGGTAGTAAAGTTATCGATAACCTAAAGTTGGATAGTCAAAACCCAAAAGTTAAAATTGCTACTCTAGCAAATGAGGATTATTTAAAAATAATGGAGGAGTCTTCACATTGTATAATGTCATCTGGGTTAGGTAATTTTATTGAAACACTGGATAAAGATATAAATATTATGTATTTGCCAGCGGTAAATTATAGTCAATTATTACAATTACAATATTATGAAAAAATGAAATTTGGATTTAAAAGCTTAAATTGGAATTCATTTGATTTTTATAATGAAATTCCTATGTATTTAGATGAAGCAACTGGTGTTAATATGGTTGTTGATAATATAAAACAATTTAATTTTGGAGATTATAGAAATCTAATTAATAAATTTGTACAGGAATATTTAAATACGTCTCAAGAAAATAGTTTTGAATTACGAAAAGAATTTTTTAATAAATTTGATAAAAATGCGTCTGTTATAATTGCAGATACAATTTATAATGAAAATATATAAGAGGTGGTAATATGAAAATTCCTAATGATCCATTTATAGGTACTCATTATATAGGTAAGGAAGAAATTAAAGCAGTAAAAAAGGTATTAAAAAGTAAAAGTTTATTTAGATATCATGGTCCTAAATTACTCTATAAAACAGATGAATTTGAGCAAAATATGAAAGATTATTTAGGAGTGAAATATGTTTTAGCTTGTTCTAATGGTGGTAGTGCAATTAAATTATGTTGTATTGCAAATGGTATAGGACCAGGTGATGAAGTTTTGATGTCACCATTTACTTTTATAGCATCTGCTAGTAGTGTTTTGACATGTGGTGCAGTTCCAAAATTTGTAGATATAGATGAAACAATGAATATAAATCCAAATGAAATAGAAAAAAACATTAATTCAAAAACTAAGGCAATTTTAGCTATTCATATGCAAGGCCAACCATGTGATATGAATAAAATTATGAAAATAGCTAAAAAGCATAATTTAATTGTTATAGAAGATACTGCACAAGCATTTGGCGCTGAATTAAATGGTAAAAAAGCTGGTACTATTGGAGATTGTGGGGCCTTTAGTCTTCAAGCTGGTAAAACTATTACATCTGGTGAAGGTGGATTTATAGCTACTAATAGCAAAAAAATATATGATATAGCAAAAATGTATCATGATAATGGTGGATTTAGAGTTGGATGTGATTATCCAACTTGGGAGAATAAGAATACCATATTTGGTGAGAATTTTAAAATTACAGAGTTACAAAGTGCTATCGCAAATGAACAATTAAAGAAAATTAATACTATATTAAAAAAACAAAAGAAAAATTATGATTATGTTATAGATCATATAGATAAAAACTTTTATAAACTTAGACCTTATGTTAAAAATAGTAAATTAGTATTTTCAAATATTTCGATAGAATTTGATACAGAAAATGAATGTAACAAATTTATTAAATATATGAATGATAATGGTATAGGATTTAATATATATTGTAGTAATCTTATTAATGCATTTGATACTTTTAAATATAAAAATTCATGGCATCATTCAAAATTTCCATATAATATTTCTAAATATGATAAAACTAAATGTCCAAATGCTGAATCATTATTTAGAAGAGTTGCTTGGTTTAGTTTATCTGCTTCATTAAAGAAAAAACATTTAAAATATATCGTGAAAAAGTTAGAGGAATACAAAAATGAATTTTAGTAATTCAGATATATGGAATGAATCATTGTTTATTAGGTATCCAATAAATAAAATAGTTAAAGTTGGTCAATTATATTTTTATAGTGATAATGGATGCTTAATATGTCAAAACTTTTTTAATCCAAATATTGGTAAAATCGAAATTGAAGGATTGATAAAAAAAATAAGCGAAGGTAATAAGATTAAATTTAGCTATATTAATGATTCTCAAGAACTTGATACCATAAGACAACTTGCAATTGATAATATGTTTACATATGAAGTGATTGATAGTTGGGAAGCACCTAAACTATCTCTTAAGACTGATATTTCAAATTATCTTTTAAACGAATGTGGTAATCAAATTAAAAGAAATTACAAAATGTATAAAAATAACAAAGAGAACTATAAATTCTATAATTCTGTTAATAATGACATATTGAAACTTTGGGATTATGTTTTAAAAATAGATCTTGATTCTTGGAAAAAAGATGAAAAGTCTGATATGAAAAGCTTAAATCGTGAAGATTTGCAATACTTACCTTTTTTGCTATTAAAAAGGGATAAGAGTAATTTGGTTGTGATTTGTGATAATGATGATAATCCACTAGCATATTCATTAATGTTTAAAGATGAAAATAATTGTTGGTATGCAGTTAAATGGGGTGCTTCATACTTTGGGAGAAAAAAATATGCAGGTTTTATGGCGCTATTTAATCATTTGGAATATATTGATTCATTTGAAGATCAGATTAATGTTGATTTTTGGGGTAGAAGAAATAAAACATATGATTCGTTGAAAAATAATTCTATTAATAGGAAACATATTATTATTTATAAAAAGGAGGACTAATATGCATATTGAATTAGGTAATGTAAATGATATACCAGATATCAATGAAAAAATTGATACAAGCTTTAATGGTACATGTTTTGCATATGATTGGTTTTTAAAATTGAAGCAAAGTAAAAAAATCCTTAAAATATATGATCAAAAGATGAACTTGTTAGGATTTATGCCAGTTTTCAATAGTGATAACAGTAAAATAATCGCGCAAAGTACAATGTATATTCCATATGGTGGTCCTGTCATTTTTAGTCTTCCAAACGAGGAGAGAAATAAAATTAGATTTATACGAAATATAGAAAAAGCATTATGTGATTATTTGCAAAGTAATTATGATGAAGTTAATTTTTCTACTGATAATAATATTATTGATATAATGCCATTTATTAGAGCAAACTTTACACCTGAAGTACGTTATACTTATAAATTAGATTTATCAATTGGAATTGAAAAAATTTATAATAATTTTGGAAGTGATAGAAAGAAAGATATAAGAAAAGCTAAAAATAGGAATGTAGAGTTTATAGTTGATTCGACTATGAAGTATTTTGATGTAAATAAAGCTATGAAATGGGAAGCAAAATACGGATTTGAGTCTACTTCTGATTTTGTAAAAACATATATAAAAGAAACAATAAACAATAATAGAGGAATGTGTTTTGTTGCTAAGGAAAATGATAAAATAATAGGTGGTGTTCATATTGCTTGGGACTCAAATACAGCGTATATTTTATATTCATATTATGAAGATGAAAAGGATGATATAGCAATAGCATATATTTATTACAAAATGTTTGAATATTTAATTAATAATAATATTGTTAGATACATGGATTTTGAAGGATCTGTATTCGAATCAATCGAGGACTGGAATATTTCCTTTGGTACTTATCAAAGTAGATTTTATAATCTTCATTGGAATAATAATGAAAATTTATATTTGAACGTATATGATTATGGAGAAAAGTAATTATGAACGAAAAGAGTTTATTAGCATTAATGTATGATTTTTATAATTCACATACATTGAAGGGACAAAATGATGATATTAATTATTATATAAATCAAATAAAATTGTATGGTTCTAAAGATACTTTGATAATAGGTGCAGGAACAGGACGTGTAGCTATTCCATTATCTAAATATACAAATATTACCGCACTTGATTTTGATAAAGAAAGATTAGCACGCTTAAAGAATAAAACAAAAAATATTAATACGATATGTATTGATTTTCTTGATTATAACAAATCAAAGAAATATGACTTAATTATTATTCCATATAGTACTTTACAATTTGATAACGATAAGAAAAAGCTTACTCAATTTTTCAAAAAATTATATAATGTTATGAATAAAAATGCCATTGCTATTTTTGATGTATCTGAAAGTTTTAATACAAAGATTGAAAAGACTAACGAATTTTTATTTAAAGATTATTGTAGTGAAATTAATGATGAAGTTAAAGTATTTTACAGTTCAAAGCGATTTAAAGATTATATTGAATTTAATGTAGAATATAAAATATGTAGTAAAAATAATAGTGTTATTGAATGTGAAAAATATTATTATTATGATAAAAATTTATTATTTGATGTAATAAAAAACAATAATCTAGACATATTGAAAATTGATGATGGATATGGTAAAGACGATTTTAAACATAAGCATTTATATCACTGTAGGAGGCAAATATAATGAATGATAATTTTTTACTTGGTTCAAAATTGGCTAAAAAATTTAGTAAGAAATACGGAGTAATTACATATTCTGGGACTTTAGCTATTGAAGTGGCACTAAGTAATCTTGGATTAGTAAAGGGTGATAAGGTTTTAGTCTTGTCAGAAGTTTGTTATTCAATTGTAAATACAATTTTAAAATTAGATTTAATTCCAGTTATTGTATCCTCAAAAAATAGGTTATATTTAACTGATGAAGATATAGATAAAGTGTTAGAAAAACAAAATATTAAGTGTATTTTATTAGTTCATCAATATGGTATTTTAAATAAAATTAATCTAAGAAAATATAAAACCAAAGGTATTAAGATAATTGAAGATGTTGCTCAAGCATGGAATATTGGGAGTGATAATTACAAAATAGGGGAACATAGTGATATTGTTGTTACTTCATTTGGTAAGACTAAACCATTAAGTTATGGTATAGGTGGTGGAGTATTTTTTGATAATAAGTTGATTTTTGAAAAGATAGACTATTGTGATAATGATAGTAGGCAAAATGAAAATATTTTATTATCATATGCTTATCCACTATGTGAAAAAATTGATTTTGATGATTTAAAATCTGTTGCAGATGAGATAGTTTATGAACAGATAATTAATGCAAATAGATATAAAGAATTTTTTTCAAAAAGTTCAAGAATCAAGTATATTGAATCTGATGATAATAATGTTTGGCATAGATTTCCAATATGGGTTGAAGATGAACAAATTTATAATACTATAATTAATAAATTAAATTGTACTGAATTAGAATATCAATTGCCTCACGAACTAGAGCTTTCTGAATTAAAACGTAATAAAAACTGTATTAAATATAATTATAATGTACAGGCTAAAGGAATTATATTATTGCGAACAAGAAATATTGATATAGATAAACAAATTAAAATTTTAAAAGGCATTGTTGGTAATTTAGTGTAATTAATTGGATTTTATGCTATAATACTATATGCAATGAAAAAGAGGTGAATTACGATGATAGAAATAAGCGTTAATAATGCCCAAAAGACTTTTGGTTTTAAAAAAGTTTTTGATGGCTTTAATTTAGAGGCAACAACTGGGGAAAGAATTGCTTTGATAGGACCAAATGGTTGTGGTAAAACCACATTATTTAAAATCATTTCCGGTGAAGAAAATTTAGATCAAGGAATGGTTTCTATTAGAAGAAATGCTACTATAGGTTTATTATCCCAAATTCCTCCTAAAGTTTCTGATAATGTTACTGTAAAAGATATTTTAACAAAATCATTTGAAGAAATATTTAAGTTAGAAAGACAATTAAGAGAATATGAAGAAAAATTATCTACTGTATCTCCTGAAGAATTAAATTCTGTCATTGAAACATATAGTAAACTACAAGAACGCTTTATGGATATGGGTGGATATGAAGTAGATGAAAAAGTAAGTAAAATATGTAATGGATTTAAAATATCTGATGATATGTTAGATCGAAGTTTTAATACACTTTCTGGTGGTGAGAAGACTATTGTTAATTTAGCATCTTTAATAATTAGTAATCCTGAAATTTTGTTATTGGACGAACCTACAAATCATTTGGATATTGATACTTTAGAGTGGTTCGAACAGTTTTTAACTAATTATAAAGGAACAATTATAATTAGTTCACACGATAGATACTTTTTAGATAAAGTAGCTACAAAAACAGTTTTAATTGATAAAGGTAAGGATGAAGCATATCATGGTAATTATTCATATTATTTAGAAGAAAGTGAAAGAAGAGCATTAGCTGAATTTGACGAATATAAAAATCAACAAAAGCAAATTGAAGCAATGAAAGCGGCTGTAAAAAAATTAAAAGAATGGGGAGAAAGAGGCGATAATCCTAGATTCTTTAGAAGAGCTGCTTGCATTGAAAGAAAACTTGAAAAAATGGAATTATTAGATAGACCTGAATCTAAAAAACAATTACCATTAGGTTTCAAAATAAATGGTAGATCTGGTAAAGATGTTTTGGTTGCTGATGACTTAGGAATAATTGTTGGTGACAAAGTAATATTAGATGGTGCTGATTTATATTTAAAATATGGTGAGAAAGTGTGCCTAATGGGTAAAAACGGATCAGGCAAATCAACATTTGTTAAAGCTGTTTTATATGGTAATAATATTTGCCAAGGTGAAATTAAAATTGGTAGCAATGTTTCAATAGGATATATTCCTCAAGAAATAAGATTTGAAGATGAGAATGCGACAATATTAGATACAGCTAGAAAGTTTTATGATGGTACTGAGACTCATTTAAGAGCATCTTTAGCTAAGTTTTTATTCTATGGTGAGAATGTATTTAAAAGAGTAGGCAAATTATCCGGAGGAGAAAAAGTACGTTTAAAACTATTTGAATTAATTCAAAAGAAAGCTAATCTTTTAATTCTTGATGAGCCTACAAACCATATAGATATTGATACAAAAGAAATGTTAGAAGAGGCACTTAGTGAATACCAAGGAACACTTTTCTTTATTTCACATGATAGATATTTTATCAATAAATTAGCTGAAAGAGTAGTTAACATCGAAGATGAAAAGTTTCAACAATATTTAGGAAATTACGATTATTTCAAAGAACAAAAAACAAAAAAGTTAGCTCCTTCTGAAAATGTTTCACACGGTAGAAGAAAATAGGTGACATAAAATGAATTTTAATTATAAATTAAGTGAAAAAGTTAAAACATTTATTGAAGATGCTAAATTAGAAGAAATTAGTATTGGTTGTTCTGATTCGCAAGTTTTTAAAATTGAAAAGTTAGATAAAACTTACTTTATTAAAATTTCATCTAAAGGGAACCTTACATCAGAATATGAAAAACTTAAATGGCTTAATGATAAGTTAAGTGTACCTAGAATTACTTTATATGATTATACAGATGATACGGAATATTTGATTACAGAATCTGTTGGTGGCGAAATGGCATGTTCAGAATATTATTTAAATAATCCAAAAATCGGAATTAGTGTAATTGCACAAGCTTTTAATCAAATTTATGATGTTGATATTAGTGATTGTCCTTTTGATGTTTCTATTGATTATAAGTTAGCATTAGTAGAAAATAATGTAAAAAACAATTTAATTCATATAGAAGATTTAAAAGATGAAACATTAAAAAAATTTGGAAGTTTAGAAAGTATCATTAGATTTTTAAAAGAAAATAAGTTTAATGATGAAAAGTGCTTCTCACATGGTGATACAAGTTTGCCTAATATATTTGCTTTAAAAGATAAATTTGTTGGTTTTATTGATGTGGGAGAGTGTGGAATTGCTGATAAGTGGTTTGACTTAGCAATTTGTGAAAAGTCAATCAGACGTAATTATGGTGAAGAGTATATTCAGCAATTTTATAATGAACTAAATATTGTTCCTGATAGAGAAAAAATTGATTATTATTTATTGATGATGGAATTGTATTTATAGAGGATTAATGATATTTATCATTAATCTTTTTTATGTACTTATCGCACCCTAAACTTATTTTTATAAAAGTGGTAATTTCTTTGCAGAGGTGATTTAATGAAAAGAAAAGTGGCAATATATGCTAGAGTTTCAACAGAACATAAAGCTCAAAAAAATAAGATTTAAGTATGAAGACAAAATACAACTAAGTTCTAATGAAATATTAGAATTAATGGAAAATATATTAAGATGTAAAATAGAACAAAATCCATATGTTTTGAAAAAATTATTAGAAACTAAAGATTACACAATAGTTGAAGATTCTCCAAAAGATGATTATTGGGGTTGTGGTATAAATAGAAATGGAGAAAATTAATTAGGTAAACTTTGGATGAAATTAAGAGAAGAATATAGAAATAAATAATTATCAGAGATTAAGTGAAAACTTAATCATTTTCTATGATATCATTGAAGTGGTGATAACATGCAAATAATTGAGTATGAAGAAAAATATTTAGAAGATGTAAAAGATTTGTTGGTAGAACT
>JAEEGL014258018.1_pt1 | contig 18163 bp, 12 predicted proteins | sample 9134231 | NCBI WGS metagenome assembly JAEEGL01 (sample SAMN16246548, study PRJNA631951) | gut metagenome | biome: gut microbiome; feature: rumen; material: fiber-attached | host: Bos | place: Iran: Karaj | collected 2018-10 | reverse complement strand
CTATATGGATAACTAAATGGATTCCATGCAGCTCCTTCTTTAGGATCACGGAAGTTAATTAGTATTATTTTATATCCTTTTTCTCTTAATAATTCACCACAGTTTTCATATAACTCACCTTTAGGGTCAGTAACAATCATACTTTCACCATGACGACCAAGTATTCTAATTAGTGGGAACATGAAGGCTTGAGTTTTACCTGAACCAGAAGCACCCATGATAAGTGAGTGTGGTTGTCCACTATCATCTACCCATGCATCAACACCATTGTTAATTACAGGAAATCCTCCAGCAGGATATGTATCATCTTTAAGATGTATCTTCTTAATACCATAATCTTTCTTCATATCCTTTTCACTCATAAGTTTAGAATAACCATCATTTTTACTTTTCTTTTCAGTAGTTATTCCAATACCTTCTTCTCTTTCGAAGAAGTATGAAGAACAAGCTAGCATTAATGCAATTAATGCTAATATATAAAATACAATAATTGGTATTAATAATCCATGACTACTTATATATCCAGGAGTTGGTATAAATCCATCGAATACTCCCTCAGCTGCAAAACTATGAATATTAACAACAGCAATCATTATAAAATAGAAAAGAACAACACAAAAGATTAAAAATATAACAATATCTTTTGCATCAGCTCTAAATTTCAATTTCATGTCCTCACCTCAATCCAAACATATTATACAATAATTTATTTATTTTTTCACTAATAATCTAACATTTTGCTACTTAATATTTGATATTTAAAGAAATTACCATTATTAAGTATTTTAAAGTTTAATTGTTTATGTGTAACTTTACCATTTAAATCATCATTAACTATTTTATTTGCTTCAATATAATTAGAAGATTCAATAGCGGCTTCTAATTTTGTAATAAAATATTTTTCTCTTTCAGTATTACTAGAATAATATTCATATAAGAATAAATTAGTAGTTACAATACCATCTTTAGCAGTAATACCATCAACTAATATTGAAATATTATTATTATAATCATATTGAACAGTTCTAAAATTAAAGCAATAAATATTATTTTTTCTAGTAACATAATCAAAATAATATGGTAAATATTCAATATTTTCTGTTATTTTAACAGCATATAATTCTTCAAAGGAATCAATGACATATCTACTTCTCATACAAAATCTTCCCTCATCTTCATCCATAGAAGATAAAAATCTTGTATTGTTATGTTCATATGCAAATATATAATTCCAAACCATTTGTTTTAAATCAGCAGAAGTATAATTCTTATAATTATAATTAGATATTAATGCTTCCTTTTTAAAATTATAGTCATTTTCTAATTGTTTTTTAACTTTAGCATAACTATCACTTTTAACATCTTCTACATCAGAAGGTGTTATTTTTATTTCATCATGAGTTGGAAAATTTTTACTATTATTTTGTTTTTTATTAAATATCATTAGAGGGATAATAATCAATAACATTAATAATGCAAAACCACCAACAACTACTATTTTAGCTTTTACATCTTCGTTCATTAGTTACCTCCCTCATATATAAGTTCAAATAACTTGCCATCGAATGTACCACTATTTCCATTTCTTCCATAGTTTCCACCCCATTTAAATCCGGCATCTTTATAAGCTTTTAACCATAATATATAGTTAACATTTTTACAATTTTCTTCTTTTCCACCAATTGCTTCAACAAAACTATTATAAGTTTCTATATTTCTATCATTATATGGTTTATATGTTTTACCATTTATTGTATATGCAGCTGAATAGTTCCAATCTTGTGCAAGACCATAAGTATGTAAATCAAAAGAACCAGAAATATTCTTTTTCTCAATAAATACAGTTCCATCTAATAAACTACTAGAAGTAAATTTACAAGTTGAACCATCAGATAATTTAACTCCTTCTTTTAATAATTTACATACTCCGTCAAATGCTTTTTCATATTGTTTAACTGCTTTAGCATGAACAGTAAAACTCATTTTACCAAAATCAGTATCAGGACAATTTGGTGTTATTGTTGTTAGATTAGCTTGCTTCCAATCAGGATTAATAGTAACACTTTGTCCATCACTTTCATCTCTATATGCAAAACCATAATAAGATCCTTTATCAGGAGACACTTTTGGATATTCAGCTGTTGCTGTTGCTCCAATTCTTGTTTCAGACTCTTCTGGTTGTTCAGTTTCAGGAGTTTCTAAATCAGTACATCTAACAACTTTAGCGCCTTCATCTTGATATGTTTCTTGAATTATTTGTGTAAATGGAATTCCCTGATCACTCTTCTTTTTCCATATATTTTGAATACTACTAACATAATGACAATTATGTGGGTGTCCATCTGACACAACTAAGTATTGTGATGCAGTTTGATAATATGCCTTATATTTATCTTGAAGAGCCTTAGATGCAGCAGCATGATATCCTCCACCACCTGGTATATATGATGTACACCATCTAGTAGTACCATCATCTTTAGTACCACAAGAAATATGAGATGTTTGAGGGGTACATCCCTCTCCCATAGGACAGAATACTTGATCACAGTTTCCACTTCTCATCGTAATTAAGTTTCCATTTTCCCAATTTCTACGTCTATGTAAAGCATAACTTAAAGCAGCTACCATTTGAGATAATACATAATCATCTCCACTATTACTTACTTCACCATAAGCAACTCCCATTATATATTCTTCCATAGGTACTGTAGTTAAATATCTACCATCACAGTTTAAAATTCTAACATTTGTTTCTTCAAGTTTAGCTTTTAAATAATCTCCACAATATGCGCCAGTTACTACACCAGTAGCTCCCGGGTCACCATGAGTAGTATCATATGGATTATGATCATCTAAGAATAAAACATCATTTAAATCTGATTTCTTTGATTCTATTTCTTGAATAGCTTTTTCTACTTCTTTTGGAGTAAATACACTATCATAAGTAATTGCTATATTAGGATCATTAATTGATTTTTCAAATGCAGGGAAATGCTTATAAGCAAATCCATTAGTATAATCAAATTCTATACCTTGAAAACCACTAAATACATCTCTAGTCTTAGTTTCAATATCAGCAAATTGAAAGAATGGACTAGAATAAGTTGGATCATCTTTACCTAAATCTTCTCTTGCTGCTTCTATACTTGCAGTATCAAGTTCAGTTGTAACACCATTTGCTCTATCTTCATCTGTTAAAGCACTTTCAAGCAAAGCTTTTAATTGATCATCTGTTGTTTTATCTTCTTTACATTCATCATCACTAGCATCATAAGATTTTACTTTAAGAACGGCATCATCGAATTTACTTGATGCTTTATCACCAAATCTCATAAATACTTCCCATTTAGTTAAACTAAATTCTTTTCTCTCTCTAGTTGTTTTTTCACACTTACCTACTAACTTAGTTACTTTACCATTAGAATCTTTCTCTTCTTCAATTACCCATAAATAGAAAAATTCATGATATGTTGCTTCTGAGTTATCAATAATTGCATCAACATTAGATTTATTAATAAAGTCTTTACTATTTTTATTTGATATTACTTTTTCTAAAGATTCAAAGTGTTCTGCTGAACTAGTTATCTCTTCAATACCGGAATGAGTATCATATTGTGAATATGATGGTTGATATTCATAACCAAAGAATATTGTTGAAATAACAAGACCTACATCAACATCTCTATTTTTAGTTTTTTTATCTATATATCTTAAGAATGAACATGCATCTGAAAAACCATCGCCAGAAAATAATTCTCTAATCTTAGATCCAATTGTAGCTTTACATTGCTGATTTTTTCTTGCTTCTAATTTTTCAACTAGTTCTTCATGAGATATTTCTTCTCCATCTTCATCAAGTACAAACTCATCATTATCATAAAGACCAGGAGAAGTAACTCTAACAGAATCATCTTCACCAGAATCATAGTTTGTTTCTGATATACCAAAAAATGTAGATATTCCAGAAAAGAATGAATCCATTGCTGCTGAAATAGCAACAAATAAGAATATTGTTGCATAAATAACTACTGGAACACCAACAAGTAAAATATATTTTTTATATTTCCATAAAAGTTTGAATAGTTTCTTTTTAGCAGAGCCTCCTCCACCACCAGTATCTGTATCTCCAGCAGACTCATCTACCTTAGTATCGCTTTCTTTTTCTGAAGATTCATCAGATCCCCCAGATGATTCTTCCATAGCACCATCAGGATTTGAGTTTTCTTTTTTATCGTTATCGTATTCTCCCTCTTTTTTATCTTCTAGTCCGTCTTTTTCTTCAAGGGATGAACCTTTTTTACCTTTTTTAGATGTTTTTCCATAATCTTCATCTGTATTTCTATTTCCATAATGTTCATCAGTATTTCTCTTACCATAACCATTATTGCCATCTTTCATTCTTTCATTTATGGCATTAACATCTCTTTCATTATTGTAAGTTCTTTTAAGATCATAAAGATCCCTTGCTAATTCATCAGCAGCGGGCCCCATTTGTTGTTCATTTAAACCTTGATCTCCTATATTATTGTCCATACTTCACATCCTTTAAGAAAAAGGAGGATTTTATTAGAATCCTCCACCAGAACCAAATGATTCTAACTCTTGTTGAGTTGCGATTACATTAATACGCATTCTCCTGTTACCACAGACAAACAGCGCTTGTCCTTGAGAATACCTCTTAATTGAATCTTTTTCTTGATCATTTAAATCAATTAATTTTGATAAATCATCAACAGCTTGTTTCTTTAATCCCATTACTAAATAGTAAGAAGCATTATCGAATATTGCTTTACCATGAACTAATACATGTGGTGCAGCAAAGTCTGTTGGTTGTTGAGTGATAATTATAGTACCTGTATTATATTTACGACTACGTCTTTGAATACGAGCTAGGAATTCAGCACCTAATGTATTTTGGTCAGCAAGTAACATGTGTGCCTCATCTACCATAAGTATTGTATTTATCTCTCTATCTAATGTTAGACCCCATGCATACTTTAAAATATTAAAGAACAATGCATTTCTAATATTGTTATCAGCATTCATTATTTCACGAATATTAAATACAATGAAATCTGCATCAGTATCAATTGTAGTTTTACCAGTGAAATAATATCTTAACTCATTAGTTAAAGGTCTAATTTTAATTTCTAATCTCTCCATGATATCTCTTTCATGAGTATGCTCTGTCATAGCAAATAATTTACCTTTAATAGTAGCATATACATCATCAAATGTTGGATAATCATGAGCAAGTATCTTAGTAAAATCAGTATTAAAGTCTATTCTATATCTCTTATATGTTTCTTGTACCATTTCACTAAATAGTGTTAATACATCCTCTTCAATATCAGGACTATAATACTTCATAAATGCTTTTAATGTTTGAATTGTACGAGTAAGTATTGCATAACCCATACCTTCTTGCATTTCTTCTTCATCAGCATCTAATACAACTTCAAGTGGATTTATCATACCGAAATCTCCACCACGACCTAAGTCAATGAAATCTCCACCATAAAGTTTAGTCATTTCTTCAAGTTCACCTTCAGGGTCAATTGCTACTATCTTATGACCATTTCTAATATTACTTCTTAGTAATACTTTAGCAGCAGTTGATTTACCAGAACCAGAAGTACCTAAAATAATTAGGTTAGCATTATTTCTATTAAATTCTTTCTTAGTTTGATATAAGAATTGATTAAATAAGATAACTCCACCAGAATAATCAACACCAAGTAAACAAGCAAGTCCTGGATCCTTAATACTATCAAATACAAATGGATACATAGCAGCCATTGTAACAGATGGTATTGGAGTACCTATTCTATCCTCAATATCATTCTTTTCAAATATAGGTAACATACTTTCTAAGATTTTTCTTTGTTCAAATCTTAATACAAGTCCTTTCATACCCATAGCATCTAAATAGTTCTTAACTTGAACTTTTTTATTTTCTAATTCTTCATGAGAATCAGCAGATATTAATAAATGCATTTGAAAGTCAAATATTCTTGCTTGAGTAGCAGTTAACATTTGAATGAAACTTTCAATACTTTCATAATCTTGACGAATTCTCTCTTGTATTGTTCTATCTCTTTCATCAGCATATTTTGATTTTAAATCAGCTATTTCTTTATTTAACATCTTAGATAATACTGAGAAAGCAATAGGTATATGTTTAATACATACTTTTATTCCTGATAATTGTGTAATATTAGCTAAATATCCTTCACTAATTGATTTAGGATAACTAACAATAGTTAATGCAGCACAATATTTATCACTAATTATCATTTCAGATGGTTTAAATTCTAGTCCCTTAGGAGCTAGTTGACTCTTAAAACTTACGCTCATATACTACTCATCACCGTCCCAAAATTAGTGGTATCTCCACCATTCATAAATCCATCAAGTAAAACTCTCAAATCATCATTACTAACTTGTGAAGATTGAAGTCCTGCTCCAGCAAGTCCAGAAACCATATTTTGAAGTCTCTTTTGGATTATTTCTGGTCTCTTATCTTTAAATAGAATAAAGTATTCAGTATCTGTAACATTTACTTCTTTACTCATAAACAAATTAGCTTTTTCAATATCTTCTCTAACTAATTTTCTAATAGCTTGAGTTTGAACTGAATTATATAATAATTTAAGTTGAGCTAAGTAAACATTAATATCAACAGGTCTATCTGATACTATTAACCAGAAAGGATAATCTAGAGTATTATAAAAGTTTCTTAAATTAAATATTGCATTACTTTGAGAATCATAATCTAAGATAAAGATATTTCTTGGTCTAACTTTTACACCAGTTACTCTATATCCATTATCAAGAATTATTTCTCCATTTTGAATACCTCTAACAGGTAACCAATCTTCTGCAAACTTTCTAGAAGCAGCAGATTTTTTATTTTTGTTGTTCATCAAGTCCACTTGTAGCACACCAACCTTTCCAATAATATATTCTTCTTGTTGTAAAGAATATATACATTTCTTGTACGAAAACTAGCACATTATGGTAATACGGCAAAGGCATTACCAATAATAAGCACACCCCTAGGGGGAGCAGTTTTACAAACATCATAATTAAAGTATCCTGCCCTTGAAATACAAACATTAATATAACTGTAACAAATGCACCCATTATTAATATTAACAAATCGGACCATCTGAATATATTAAATATTAATTGTCCCTTTTTACTATTAGCAGGTATCAAATAATTGTTCATACTCTTTTTTCCTTTCTATCTATTTAATTAATTATTAAGAATTATGCGTTCTACTAAAGCTTCCCTTATTTTGAATAGCAGCTTTTTCTTGGTAATTACGTTGTTTTTCAGCAGTCATATCGATAGTTCCATCAGCTTTAGTTCTACCACCAAGACTAATATAAGCTTCTTTCTTAGCCTTAACATCTGGATTGCTAGCAGCAGCAGCCTTCTTAGCATCATAGTAATCTTTAGCACGTTTTTCAGCATTTGCTCTTGCATCAGCTAAAGCTTGTCTTGCAGCTGATACATTTCCACCATTTTGAATCGCAACATCTACAGCAGCTTGCTTAGCTATATAATCTTTATCAAATTGAAGCATTTTTTGTGCATATACATCTTTATCTTCACCAAGTTTAACATCTGAGAAACCATCTGTATAAAATGAACTTGCAGCAGCACTATATGAACTACCATCATAATTAGTTCCAGCTAAAGTTTCGGCTGCGCCCATCTTTTCATCTTTAACAGCAGTCTTTTGCGCAGCGTCATATGCCTCCAATGCTGCAGACCTTCTATCAATTGCAGCAATTCTTCTATCTTGTGCAGCTCCTACACCTATTCCACTTTCTATACCACCAAGCAATACATTTGGAAGGCCACCATGAGCTCTAATGTTTTGTCCTCTTGTTTTAGCATCTCCAGCAACTTTTCCTTGACCTTTGAAGAAATCAGCTACGCTGTTTCCTTTAGCTCCGGAAACGCCACCGCTAAATGCACCGGTACCAAGTCCAGCAAGTGCACCACCAAGGCCACCACCTGCAAATCCTCCAACGAATCCAGTAACAGCACCAAGCCCAGCGCCCATTAAACCACCAAGGAATTTTCCAAATCCACCTTTTTCTTCTCCAACTTTGAATTTACCAGGTAATATATCATTAATGAATTTAGGAATATCAGATGCAAACTTAAATGCAGCTACAATAACTAAAACTGTTACAAGTAATGTTGTCCATGTATCATCTGTTTTAAGCGCCATGAAGAAATCTCCAATGTTTACAAAGAATTTGCAAACAAATACACTTACTATTAACATACTAAACATTCTAATAAACACTTCAAGAAAAACAGATATGTATTTCTTTACAAAGTTTTGGAACATTTCTGATTTAAGTCCATCGCCAATAATCGTTATAATCGCGACTGGTGCAAGTATTTGTAATATTAATAATTTAAACATACGAATTCCAACTTGAATTGCAGTCTTTATTAATGTGAATGCTAAATATAAACCTACTACAAAACCTACAACCGGCATATATTCAACATCTAAATCTATCTTAGTAACCAAATCTACTAATTTCGTGTATTGACATTTTTCATCTTTCTTTCTACATATTGCAGCAGCAACATGCCTTGAACTTTGTGGGTTTCCATAGTCATGAATAAATATAGTTACTGTTGAATATGCAAGATAATCACCTATATCTTCAACTTCAGTTTCCCCAAGAACAAGCCTCATAATAAGACCTTCATCTTTTTCCGAAGTAACTCCAGCTAGTGAATTTAAATAAACATAATCATAACCAGTTGGGTTTCCAATTAATAACATTCCAAGTTCATTAAATACACCAAATATATATCCATAACTTATTAAAAGAGCGGCAGTAATAAACAAATTAATAATAATCTTTGATCCTTCTTTAGCAGCTTTCTCTGGCTCAAGTAAGTATTGTATCAATGTAATACCTAATTTAAACACAACAAAAACCATTACCATGGCTTCAATATTCTTAAGTAATGATGCTACAATACCCATCAAACTATTATAGTTAATATTACACATTATAATAAAAATAGTATAACAATAAGATACTATTGTATAAATAATACCATCCATGAATAAAGCTGCAGTATATAATGCCTTAGCAATCCATGTTAAACCTAAACTAAATAGTGATGTAAAAAACGAAAAAATTGTCATACGCACACTCCCATTTATACTCTATAAAGATTATAACACAACTAAAAATCAAATTAAAGTATATATTTAATCTTCATCTACTAAAAAATCTATTATTTCATCTTTAGAATTTAAAAATAATTTATTCAATACATAATTGAATTCTTCATCATCTTCTATGAACCTATATTCTACTACTCCATTATTGTTTATAACTTTCGTAATAGAAACATCATTTAAATATTCATCATTGTTAATTAAATATAAATAAGTGTTATCCTTATCATTAATAACATCAACAACTAAATATTCACCATTATTAAATTTAATAACATCCTCTGCTTTGTATTCCATATTATAACCCCATTTTACCATTAGAAGAATACTCTTCTACTAATTTTTCAGAAGCAGAAGATAACTTCTCTATTAATTCTTTACTCTTATATTCACCTGTAAAAGGATTTAAAAACCCGCACTCATACATTAATGAATACAATGATAACGTAGCAAAATCTTTCTTTTCTTCACTTATATGTCCTCTTGTAACAACAACATGAGTGCCAAATACCATATCATTAAATCTAGATTGTTCATATATTCCAGAAGCTTTAATTGGTTTTATTTTCATACTATACTCACCTATTATAATTTTAACATATACCTAAGAAAAAAAATAGAGTTATTTTTTTATAACTCTACGTTATGATAAACGTTGCTAACATCATCAATTTCATCAAGCATATCAAGTAATCTTTGGAATTTCTCTTTATCCTCATCACTTAATGTAACTGTATCTTTTGGATAATAAGATATTTCATCAATCTCAAATGTTATACCTGGAAATGCATCTTCTAATGCTTTTTTAGCATTATTTAAATCACTAACTTCTGTATAAACAACTACTGTTCCATCATCTTCAAGTTCAATATCATTAGCATCAACATCTGCATTAATTAATGCTTCCATAACTTCATCTTCACTATGACCTTTAATTCCAACAGCTCCTAAATGATCATACATAAAACTTACTGCATTTTGTCCTGCTATTTTAGCACCGCATTTATTAAATACAGTTTTAACATATGTAATTGTTCTATTAGCATTATCTGTTAAACATTTAACAATTAAATTACTTCCACCTTGTGCAAAAGCTTCATATTCAACTACATCATAGTTTTCAACTTCACCTTTTTTAGCTTTATCAATATTTCTATTAATAACATCAGCTGGTACTTGTTCTCTTTTAGCTTTTTCAATTACTCTTCTTAATGTATCATTACTAGCTGGATCAGGATTAGTCTTAGCAGCCTTCATTATTTCTTTTGCATAAATTGAATATAATTTTGATTTTTTTGCTGCAGTTGCAGCCATAGCCTTAGCTCTTACTTCGTGAGCTCTTCCCATAATATCTCCTCCTAATTTCAATGCTAATCTAGATTTGAAATCTCTTCTACTATTTTAGCATATTCTTTATAATTTTCAAAATTATTCTTTATATTCTTTTTCATAAATTCTTGAGAGTCAGCCTTTGCTTGTAAAAGTATCTTCATATCTTGATGTAAATTAGCCACTTTAAATTCCATATCACCGCTTTGTTTAACTCCAAATAAGTCTCCTTCTCCACGCATTTCATAGTCTTTTTCTGTAATATAAAATCCATCGTTACTTTCAGTTAATACTTTTAATCTTTCATTACTTTCTTCTCCAATTAATACACAAGTTGAATCAAATTCATTTCTTCCAACTCTTCCTCTTAATTGGTGAAGTGTTGCAAGACCAAATCTCTCAGCATCATATATAACCATAAGAGTTGCATTCTTAACATCTATTCCAACTTCAATAACAGTTGTAGATATAAGAATATTAGTCTTACCATTTTTAAAATCTTCCATTATTTTATCTTTGTCATTTTTAGATAATTTACCATGCATAATAGCACTCTTAACTTTACCTTTAAAATAAAGTTCAATATTTCTTTTGATTTCATTAACATCAGTTAAATCTAATACTTCATTATCTTCTATTAATGGAGAAACTACATATACTTGATGTCCATTATCAATTTCATTCTTCATCATTTCATATACAGATACTAAATCTTTTCTACTTTTAATAATAGTTTTAATATCTTTTCTACCTTTTGGTTTAGTTTTAATATATGAAATATCCATATCACCATAAATAGTTAATGCAAATGTTCTTGGTATTGGAGTAGCTGACATATATAAAATATCAGGAAGTATTCCTTTATTTTTTAAGTTAGCTCTTTGATTAACACCAAATCTATGTTGTTCATCAGTAATAACTAATCTTAAGTCTTTAAATTCAACATTATCACTTATTAAAGCATGAGTTCCAATTATAAAATCAATTTTACCAGATTTTAATTTTTCAACTATTTCATCTTTTTCTTTTTTCTTCATACTTCCAACTAATAATTCAACTCTCATATTAGTACTAGATAGTATTTGTTTAATAGTTTCAAAATGTTGATATGCAAGTACTTCAGTTGGAGCCATTAAAGCTGTTTGATGTGAAGCTAAATAATTAATATATGCTGCGACTATAGATACAATAGTTTTACCAGATCCAACATCCCCTTCAAGCATTCTATTCATTCTCTTAGAAGAAGTCATATCTTCATATATATCTTCAATAGCTTTATCTTGATCAGTTGTCAGTTCAAATGGAAGACTTCTAATAAAATCATCAACATCTTCTCTTGATACTTCTCTTACATAACCAGATTTATTTTCTTTATTCATTTCTTTCATATAATTAATCTTAAACATAAATTCAAATAATTCTTCATATTTAAGTTTAACAAGTGCAACTTTAACATCTTTTTCATTTTTAGGATTATGTATTTTATTAACAGCGTCTTTCTTATCAATAAATTTATATTTTTCATTTAAATAATCAGGTATATAATCTATATAATCATCATAAACTTCTAATGCTTCATTAATATACTTTTTAATTTGCTTTTGAGTTACTCCACTTGTTAAATGATAAACACTTTCAATAGAACCATTTTCTAATCTTTCAAATTTTATATCTGATGCTACTACTGTATTCTTAGTTTTATCATATTTACCAATAACAGTAATAACACTTCCTGGTTTTAAATTGTTTTTAAGAAAAGCTCTATTAAATATAACAACTGCTATCATTTTTCTATTTGACATAGCTCTAAATGTAAGTGAAGTCATATTAGCTCTAAATCTACGTGTTAAAGGAACTGAATCTACTATGCATTCAATAATAACATTTTGTTTATCTTCACATTCTTTTATATCATTTAATATAATAAGATCATGTCTATATGGATAATAGTTTACAAGATCATCTATTGTATTTATATTAATGTTTTTTAAACAGTCTAATGTTTTTGGTCCAAGGCCTTTTATTTCACTTAATTGCATAATTCCTCCAACAAATCTACCATATTATAACACAAATGTATTATTTTAGGAAGATAATTTTTTATTATTTTTTTTCAAAAAAACACTTGACAAAATACACCTTTTACATTAGTATATAGACTTACCAATTCACTTTTACGGGCGAATTGGTGACTAGTATCACACTAGCCAACCCCTTTTTATTCTTTTTTCCGGACTGTTCATCAGGGGGTGACAGTCCTAATTTTTTAAAATAAAAGAGATATCACATTAGATATCTCTTATTTTTATGCCTTGAAATGAGTTTCTTCTCTTCATTTCTTTATCAATATCATTTAATATTGTAACCTTTTTAATTAACCAATTTGGTTCAATTAAATCAGATACTTTAGGGTCACCAGTTATTCTATGAACAACTATATCTTCTCTTAAATATTCAAGTTGATCACATACTATATTTATATATTCTTCTCTACTTAATAATTTAAAATGTGTTTCATTATACATCGTTTCTAATTTAGTATCTTTTAATATAGCTAATGCATGTATCTTTATTCCTTGAATATCAAGTTTACTAAGATACTTAACTGTATCAATCATCATATCATGTGTTTCATATGGAAGCCCATTTATAATATGAACAACAACATTTATATTTCTTTCTCTTAGTTTTTTAACCATATTTTCAAAACATTCAAGACTATGGCATCTATTTATTAATATAGATGTTCTTTCATGTATTGTTTGAAGACCAAGTTCAATAGTAAGAAAGGTTTTTTTATTAAGTTCACTCAAATAATCTAGACATTCATCACTAATTGCATCGCATCTTGTTCCAATACTAAGACCAACTACATTAGGTAATTTTAATATAGTTTCATACTTTTTCTTTAATACACTAACTGGTGCATATGTATTTGTGTTAGCTTGAAAATATCCAATATATTTAGCATTTGGCCATTTATTTAGCATCATATCTTTAACTTTATTAAATTGAGTTACTAAATCATCTTTTCTATCTCCAGCATACTCAGCACTACCACTTTTAGAACAATATATGCATCCTCCAGTACCAACAGTTCCATCTTTATTAGGACATGTAAAACCAGCATCTAAAGATACTTTAAATACTTTACATCCAAATTTATGTTTATAATAATAATCAAGAGTGTAATATCTTTTATTAGAATCACTATATTTAAACATATAATTCACCAAAAAAATTATATCAAAAAAGACTAACTATTGTTAGTCCTTATTTCATTATTAATTTCATAGAAGTATCTTTAGTATTTGTATCTGTAACACTCATTGATGCTAGTTGTGCTTCTAATGCTTTATAATTATTATAATTTGCAATTATTCTTTTTCTAATTTGCGCTTTTTCAGCAATATCATTTGTTGCTTTGTAAGATATTCTTAAAATTCTATCCATCTCAATACAAATATCCATTTCAGTTTTTATATCAGATTTACCATTTTCTCTTGTATCTGACTCTAAAGTTTTTATAGGTCTAAAAGTTCTTTGAGGTTTTGGTTCTTTAGATTTTTCTTTTTCTTTAGATTTTTCTTTAATTCTTTCTATTTCTTTTACTTTTTCAATTTCATCTTCATATTCTTCAATAGCTCCACTTCTTTTATATGCTTCTATTGCATTTACTATGCAACCAACAAAAAAATAAATTGCTAAATATGATGGAATAAAAATTGAACAAGCGCCTAATATTCTAAGTAAAACTGTTTTACCACTCATTAAAAATGCACTTGACATCCATAAAGGAACACTTACTAAAGCACTACCTAAAAATAATGCTAAATATTTTTTTGCATCTTTTTTATATGTTTTTAAAGTTTCTTTCATTCTAGTTAGAAGAGTACCATTTCTTAACTCTTCACTTGCCTCTTTATTTTCTACTAAAGCTTGTTCTAAAACTTCTTTTTCTTCTTTAAGATATTTTCTTTTCTTACTAAGACGTTTTCCTGATCTTAAAAAATAATTTCTAGCTCCTTTTGTTTTTGCTTTGATTCTATCAGAATAAACAATTGTTCCTCCAGTAAAAGATACTCCTGCTAATAAAAGCATTAATAATAAATCTTTCATTTATTTTTCCCCCTTAAAAAGTGCCTATATTATATCACAAGTGATACATTCAGTCAAATTAAAAAGAGTTTTTAAAACTCTTTTCTTATTCTTTGTTTTCTAAATCTTTGAAATAATTATATCTTTCTTTAGCATAATTTAGATTCTCTTCATATAATCTTTCAAATTCATTTTCATTTTTAACTTCTAAGTTTTTATATCTTAACTCTTTTCTAAATACAACATCATAATTAGAAAAATCAGGTTCTTTAGAATCAACAGTTAAATTCTTTTCTTCAGGATTATATCTCATTAATAAGTTATATCCAACGCTTTCAAGAATCTTTTGTTCTTCTAATTGATTAGACATTCCTCCAATTATTCCTTGTTCAATACATGGACAATATGCAATGATTAGAGATGGTCCATTATGTTCTTTTGCTTCTTTGAATGCTTTTAGCGTTTGCATTGCATTAGCACCCATAGAAACACTAGCTACATATACATTTGGAATAGCCATTGCTATTTTAAATAAATCTTTCTTTCCTTCAAGTTTACCACTTGCAGCAAATTCTGCTACTCCACCTGTTCTAGTTGATTTAGATTTTTGACCACCAGTATTTGAATATACTTCAGTATCAAGAACAAGTATATTAATATTTTTATTACTATGAAGAACATGATCAAGTCCTCCATATCCAATATCATATGCCCATCCATCTCCACCTATAATCCATACATTTCTACTTGGAATATAATCAAGTAATTCACGTATTTCATCAGGTATTAAACTATTTTCTAATTTATCTTTAATAGCATAAGTTAAATCATCATCATCCATATTATCAATCCATTCTCTAAAAGTAGCTTTGATTTCTGGAGATACTTGATCCTTATATTTATACATTAATTTCTTTAATCGCTCACGTGTGTTTTCAAATGATTCATGAATTCCAAGTCCAAATTCTGCATTATCTTCAAATAATGAATTCATCCATGGTATTTTATATGGAGTTAATGGTAATGAGCCGCCATATATTGAAGAACATCCAGTTGCATTCGCAATAACCATATTCTTTCCATATAGTTCTGTTAATATCTTAATATAAGCTGCTTCTCCACATCCAGCACAAGCTCCTGAAAATTCAAAATATGGTTTTCTAAATCCAACACCTTTAACAGTATATTTATTAAATGTAACTTCATTTTCATGACTTTCAAATAATCTATCACTTATTTTATCAAGTCTTTCATTATATGTTCCTTCACTTAAAGCTTTTTCATCATTCTTACCAGGACATGCACTTATACAAAGCCCACAACCAGTACAATTAGCTTCATTAATAGCCATATAGAAATTCTTATCTTTTTCACCAATACTTGGTATTGTTTCATCTTTATCTAAATGATATTCAATTAATTCACTATCTGTAAGTGAAAATGGTCTAATACAAGCATGAGGACAAACAAATGCACATTGATTACATTCAATACAATTTCCACTACACCATTTAGGAACAAAGTCTGATATTTTTCTCTTATCACTCTTAGCAGTACCACCTTCAAAAGTACCATCTTTATATTTTTCAAAATCAGATACTTTTAAATTATTACCACGTAGTTTTAATATTTCATCAGTAAAATCAAAATCTTTCTTTTCACCTTCTATTAATGTAAATATTCTATTATCAATTTCTTCTAAATATTTAAGTCCTTCATTAATAGCATTTATATTATTTTCAACAATCTCTTCACCCTTAGATGAATATGTTTTCTTAACTAATTCTTTAAAGTCTTCTATTTCACCCTTATCATAACCAGTTATCTTTAACATATACATACATATAACATTATTAATTTTTCCACGAAGAGAATATTTTTTATTTAACTCATCTAAATTACAAATATATACTTTAATATTCTTATCAACTATTTCTTTTTTATTTTCATAACTTATTAAAGCATCAAGTTCTCTATCAGTTTTATTAGATGATATTAATAATATTCCATTTTCTTTTATATCTTTTAAACAATAATATCTATTTAAATATATATCTTTTGATACAACTATAAAATCTGGATTAGTTAAGAAGAATGGAGCATCTATTTTAGATGGACCTACTCTTAAATGTGATATTGTAACTCCACCACTCTTTTTAGAATCATATTCAAAATATCCTTGAACATAATTATTTTCTTTTTCACCTAAAACTTTCATAAAGTTTTTACTAGCTCCGACCATACCATCAGAACCAAATCCAAATACTTTAATTTCTTTATAATCAGGATTATAATCCATTTCTTTAGGTTCAATACTTAAATTAGTAACATCATCTTCTATACCAACTGTAAATCTAGTTTTAGGTTTACTTGAAAACATATTTTCAAATACACCATTCATATCTTTAAGAGGAATATCTTTGCTTGATAAACCATATCTACCACCATATACTTTAATATTCTTATCTTTTAAAACTTCAACTACATCTAAGAATAATGGTTCACCAGCACTACCAGGTTCTTTAGTTCTATCAAGTACACTAATTACTTTAGTAGTGCTTGGAATACATTCTAAGAACATACTTTCACTAAATGGTCTATATAGATGTACTTCAACAAGACCTACTTTTTTACCATGAGCATTTAAATAATCAACTACTGTTTTTAAAGTAGAAGTTACACTACCCATTGCTACTACTACATGAGTAGCATCATTTGCTCCATAATAATTAAAAGGTTTATATGAAGTACCTGCAAGAGAATTAATCTTCTCCATATTTTTAAGTACTATTTCAGGTACTTTATCATAATATTTATTTCTTACTTCAGTATTTTGAAAATAAACATCTCCATTTTGAGCAGTACCACGTGTAACTTCTTTTCCAAGATTTAATGCTCTATTTTTAAATTCAAATACTTTATTCATATCTACTAGATTTTTAACAACTTCATCGTCTAATAATTCAACTTTATTAAGTTCATGACTAGTTCTAAATCCATCAAAGAAATGTAAGAATGGTAATGAAGAATCTATTGCAGATAAATGTGTCACTATTGCCATATAATATGCATCTTGTACTGAAGAAGATGATAACATACAGTACCCAGTACTTCTTGTAGCATATATATCTTGATGATCTCCAAATATAGAAAGTGCATGAGTTGCTAAACTACGAGCAGCAACATGTATAACTGATGGTAACATTTCACCAGCCATTTTATACATTGTTGGAATCATTAAAAGTAAACCTTGGGAAGCAGTAAATGTAGTAGCAAGACTACCTGCTTGTAAAGCACCATGACTCATAGCAGCAGCACCAGCTTCACTTTGCATCTCTACTACTCTAACTGTATCATCAAAAATATTTAACTTTCCACTAGAACTCCATTTATCAGTTAAAGATGCCATTGGACTAGCAGGTGTAATTGGATAAATACCACACACTTCGCTAAATAAATAACTTCCTCTAGCACAAGCTTCATTTCCATCTATAATATAACTCT
>JAEEGL010950901.1_pt1 | contig 18163 bp, 11 predicted proteins | sample 9134231 | NCBI WGS metagenome assembly JAEEGL01 (sample SAMN16246548, study PRJNA631951) | gut metagenome | biome: gut microbiome; feature: rumen; material: fiber-attached | host: Bos | place: Iran: Karaj | collected 2018-10 | reverse complement strand
CTAATTTATGCTGTTTAGTGAGCTTATATTCCGTGCCCACACTGTATTTCCATTTGTTGGCTGTGTAGTTGAGTCCGCATCCGTAGTCCACACTCACATAGGGGTTGAGCGGCAGACCTTTCACGTTGTACTCAATAGTGAGCTTGGAGCGGAGCACCCACTTGTCTTTTGCAGTTCGGGGTGATTTTGGGTCAGCGTCGGTGTAGGGCACATCGTGATCCGCCTGCTCCTTCTCCAGGATTTTGTTTCCTCGGTTGTTGGGCTCGTACAGGTTGGCATCGTAGTAATAGGTCTTTACCTGCTCGCCGTTCTCGTCGGTCACCTCAGCCCAGCGGTAGCCATAATCCTCCAGATTGCCCTTGATGGTGCCGAACTCACGCCATTTATGATAAACGTTGTTCGTGCGCATACGCTTGAGCGAGTCGGTGGAGCAATAGCGGTTATACTGGAAAGTCTCCTTCAGCGAGAACGACCAGCGTTTTGATGGAGCGTAAGTGGCAGATATGCCCAGCGAAGTCCTGAAACGGTTTCGCCAATACTTGTCGGTGACCTTAAAGCCTTCACGCTCCGTGTAGCCGTTGAGCCTTCCCTCGCTGTCGTAGTGTTCCGACAGTTTAGAGAAAGCGGCTGTCTCGCTCATGTTCTGCTTCCAAATGTACTCGAAGCCTATACTCGTTTTGACATTGAACTTCTTATTGTATGTCTGATACAGTTTATATTGCAGACCAGCTCCCGCCACCCACCGTTCCACCTTGCGGGTGTTGTCCTGGGTGCGCAACTCACCTTCAATGTTGAGCGACAGCCTGGGTGCCAGTTTCTTCTCCACGTCGAGGTTGAATGAGAGTCCGAAGTCGTTCGACCTGGAGTCAACAGCACTCCAGTCGCGCAGCTTTATCTCTTCCTGCGCGTGCAAGCTGCCGAAAGCCAGCACAGACAGCCCGAAGAATATGATGATAGATTTCTTCATTTCTGATTATGTTGTTTGTGTGATATCATCCGAATTCCTTCGGCATTTTATTCAGTGCCTCCTCGTCGCCTTCCTCGTCATGATAAAATATCTTGATGAGAGCCATGTCTTTCAGGAAGTCGATAGATCCGATGCTCACCGACGTGATATCAAGCCCCGTGCGTGCCTTCAGGTCGTCGATCAGCTCCTGGCGCTTCTCCGGCAGTATCAGGTCGATTTTGTCGTACTTGATATATTTCGACGACAGGCCTTTAGCTAAACGTCTGCCCTCCGCCAGCCACACGATAACCAGGAACAGGATGTCGGTAAGAATCAGCTCACTCATCGAAACCATCTCACGGGTGAGATAGTCCGACTTCTTGACGGATATGTCCCATGCCATTCCGTTGATTGCGGCGAGCGCAATAATCACGAAGAGATAGGTCATCTCGCGGATGGGCACCGACTCGGTCCTGTAGCGCATGATGCAGAAAATGGCGAACAGGCCCATTCCTATGCCAGTCTCCATCGACTCGCCGCTCAGCAGGTGGATCAGCATGAAGATGGCAAATCCCACAAGGATATATGTGAAGAAGAAGTCTCGCCGCCGGCTTTTCGGGAAATAGAACGCGCGGGCAATAATCAGCACAAAGATGGTGTTGATAAGGAACCTGAAAATCAGGTCGAGAATCTTATTGCGGTTCTTATACCTGGCATATTCAGACGCATTGAGCTCTTTTCCGTCGTCGCCGAGGAAATAGAGTGTGCCGTCGGTCTTGTATTTGGCATATTTCGAGTCGTCCTCTGCGGATGTTGTGGTTCCCATCTCCAAGTCCTCGGTGCCGTCCTGGGTGTTGGCATCAACGGCATATTTGGCATCGGGATCTTCGGCATCGGCTGTGACTGCACTGTCGGCCAGCACCTCGATGTCGTCGTCATCATCGTCAATATCATCAGGATAAGCCACGTCGGCGTTTGCCGTCAGACAGAACGCCATCAACAAAAAAAGTAATGATAATTTCAGCTGTTTCATTTATCGTTATGTATTTGTTTGTTTCAGTATAGAGTATATAGTTTCGGAGGTCAGGATTTATCTCCTTTTAACTTCTTATCCCGCAAGGATATAACTCCCATTCGAAGAATTAACTCCCATTTTCAGAGGAAATTCACTTCCAAATTCTTATGTATTGTCCTCAATGCTCTCTGCCGTGTCGCGTATCTGATAAGTCTCATCGAGATTGATTTTCCGCAGCATCCGCAGTTTCTGTTTGAAATTGTTCTGTTTCAGCTGGGGATTGGTTGTGACCATGCCTATGCAGCATTTCGAGAAGCCGGTCTGATGGATATGAAGGTCGCGCAGGATGTTTGTGATGGGTGAGAAGATGTTGCCGTCGCGTTTCAGTTCAATAATCACGATATTCTCAGTGTCGTAGTCCTTGAGTGTCTCATAATTATGAAACCTTACATTGAAATCGATAGTCAGCCGCTCTGTCTTGCCGTAGTTCACCAGAGTCACCCGGTCGAAATGGTTCTGAACAATCGGGTGCATGTCCTCAAAACGGAGACCTGTGCGCTTGAGCACCAGCTCAGAAACGCCCTCCGTCTGTCCTGCCGTCTCAAGACTCTCCACCTGTATGCGCTTCTTCTTCGTGCGCAGGTGGTTGTTCTTCTTTTTCACCTCAAGAAAAGTGAGGTCACCGCTGCTGAGATATGTGCGCACCCTCACTTTCGTGCGGTTGGCATGACGGTTGTGGTGCTGCATATACTGCTCATAGCGTGGTGTGTCGAAATAAGTAGTGCGGTAGGGGCTGATACGGTCGCCGTTGATTTCCTGCACGAAATATTTGTCCTGTACACGTCTCAGGAGCTCAAGCAACAGTCGGCGCGAAGTCACGAACTTCGTGTCAATACGGTTCATCAGCTTGATAGACGACATCTGGTCGAGCGTGATAGGCGTCATATCCTCAAGCAAGGATAATATGTCGTTGTTGGACTCCGCCATGCATTCTGTATAATTGTATCAGTTTTGTCTGGATGATAAAATGGGTGCTATTTGTTGACAATCTTTCTGCAAAGTTAATGTTTTTATTTCATAATTAACGTAAAAGAGATAAAAAATAAAGCATTTTACTTAAAAACTATGAAGAAAAAATGGTTTTATGACAAAAAAGTCGTAATTTTGGAGCGTAGAAAAAAAACAGCAACAAATATAACGACTAAAAATTCTAAACACTATGGCAAAAACGACTGAATTCAAGTATGCGCCCATGTTTCAGACGGGCAAGGACGACACCGAATACTATCTGCTCACGAAGGACTATGTGAGCGTAGGCGATTTTGAGGGCAAGCCCATGCTCAAAGTGGCTCCGGAGGGGCTGCGGCTGATGGCGAAAACCGCCTTCCACGACGTGAGCTTCATGCTACGCCGCGCCCACAACGAGCAAGTGGCGAAAATACTACGTGACCCGGAGGCAAGCGACAACGACAAATACGTGGCACTCACCTTCCTCCGCAATGCCGACGTGGCTGCCAAGGGAATCCTGCCATTCTGCCAGGACACCGGCACTGCCATCATCCACGGAGAGAAAGGGCAGCAGGTGTGGACCGGCTACTGCGATGAGGAGCCGCTGGCACACGGCGTGTTCGACACCTACACGGAGTGCAACCTTCGCTATTCACAAAACGCCCCCCTCTCGATGTATGAAGAGGTGAACACCAAATGTAACCTCCCGGCACAGATTGACATTGAGGCTACAGAGGGCATGGAATATAAGTTCCTCATGGTGACCAAAGGCGGTGGGTCGGCCAACAAGACCTACCTCTATCAGGAGACAAAAGCCAGAATCCAGAACCCCGGCACGCTCGTTCCGTTCCTCGTTGACAAGATGAAGAGCTTAGGCACCGCCGCCTGCCCTCCCTATCATATCGCATTCGTCATTGGCGGCACATCGGCAGAGAAGAACCTGCTCACCGTGAAGCTCGCCTCAACCCATTTCTACGACAACCTTCCTACGACGGGAGATGAGACCGGACGCGCCTTCCGCGACATCGCCCTGGAGGAGGAGCTGCTCAAAGAGGCTTATAAAATCGGACTCGGAGCACAGTTCGGTGGTAAGTATCTCGCCCATGACATCCGCGTCATCCGACTGCCGCGCCACGGAGCCAGCTGCCCGATCGGACTGGGCGTGAGCTGCTCTGCCGACCGCAACATCAAGGCTAAAATCAACCAGGACGGCATCTGGATTGAGAAGATGGACGACAACCCGGCAGAGCTTATCCCTGAAGAGCTCCGCAAAGCCGGTGAGGGCGAAGTGGTGAAGGTGGACCTCAACCAGCCGATGAGCGAGGTGTGCAAACTCCTCAGCAATTATCCGGTCAGCACACGCCTGTCGCTCAACGGAACCATCATCGTGGGCCGCGACATCGCACACGCCAAGCTCAAAGCACGCCTCGACGCAGGCGAGGGCATGCCGCAGTATATGAAAGACCATCCGATTTACTATGCAGGACCCGCCAAGACACCGGAAGGAATGCCATGCGGCTCGATGGGCCCGACCACAGCCAACCGTATGGACCCTTATGTGGATGAGTTCCAAGACCATGGCGCATCGATGATTATGCTGGCAAAGGGCAACCGCACCCAGGCTGTGACCGACGCCTGCAAGAAACACGGCGGATTCTACCTCGGCAGCATCGGAGGTCCTGCAGCCATCCTCGCACAGAACAACATCAAGTCGATTGAATGTGTGGAATACCCGGAACTTGGCATGGAGGCCATCTGGAAAATCGAAGTCGAGGACTTCCCCGCATTCATCCTCGTCGACGACAAAGGCAACGATTTCTTCAAGCAAATCAAGCCTTGCACAGGATGCACCATCATTTAAATCATAATTGGGAGTAAAAAAGGGAGTTATAAGAGGAAGTTATAAGAGGAAGTAAAAAGGGATTATAGTTTAGGGATTATATAGCATCTGTGCATCTTGTAACTTTCAAAACTATTTGTGAAATAATTCGTTAAATTCGTGGACAACAAAACAACTAAAAATATGGATGAAATAAAAAAATATCTTGATGAGGCCGAAGAAAGCATGGAGATGGCCGCCATGCACCTTGAGGAGTCGCTGAGCCGCATACGCGCAGGCAAGGCAAACGTACATATTCTTGACGGCATACGCGTTGACAGCTACGGCACTATGGTGCCGCTGTCGGGAGTTGCCAGTCTGACCACCCCTGATGCCCGCAGCATCGTGATTAAGCCTTGGGACAAGAACATGTTCAAGGTGATTGAGAAAGCCATCATCAACTCACAGGTGGGCATCATGCCAGAGAACAACGGTGAGGTGATCCGTCTGGGCATCCCGCCCCTCACGGAGGAGCGCCGCCGTGACCTGACGAAGCAGTGTAACCGTGAGGCTGAGACAGCCAAGGTGTCGGTGAGGAACGCCCGCCGCGAAGCCATCGAGAAGATGAAGAAGAGCGTGAAGAACGGTGTGTCGGAGGACGTGGCAAAGGACGGTGAGGAGCAGTGCCAGAAAATCCACGACAAGTACATCAAGAAAATCGACGCCATGCTTGATGCGAAGAACAAGGAAATCATGACTGTGTAAATGCACGGACTGGTTATCAGAAACACCGGAAGCTGGTACACCGTACAGGCTGACGACAAGACGACATGGGAATGTAAGGTGAAGGGGAATTTCCGTCTGAAGGGAATCCGCTCCACCAATCCCGTGGCGATAGGCGACAGGGTGGAGTTCAACCCGCTCGACGGGCAGACCGCCCTCATCACCGGCATCGACGACCGCAAGAACTATGTCATACGCAAGTCTGCCAACCTCTCGAAGCAGTCGCATATCCTCGCCGCGAACGTGGACCAGTGCTTCCTCTTCGTCACCCTGCGTCAGCCGGAGACTTCCACCATCTTCATCGACCGGTTTCTCGCTTCAGCCGAAGCCTATAGAATACCGGTCGTGCTGATTTTCAACAAGACAGACCTGCTCGACGACGAGGACAAGGAGTTGCTGGCAGGGCTGATTCATCTCTACACCACCGTGGGCTATGCCTGCCGCAGCGTGTCGGCGCAGACGGGCGACGGTGTGGAGGAGTTGCGTGAGCTGCTCAAAGGAAACGTGACGCTGCTCAGCGGCAACAGCGGCGTGGGGAAGTCCACACTGATCAACCGGCTATTCCCCCAGCTCAACCTCAAGACCAGCGAGATTTCCGACGCCAACAACACGGGCAAGCACACCACCACGTTCTCTGAGATGTTCCCCGTCGAAAACGAGGGATTCATCATCGACACCCCCGGAATCAAAGGGTTCGGCACCTTCGACATGGAGCGCGAGGAGATTGGTCATTATTTCAAGGACATCTTCCATTTCTCAGCCCAGTGCCGGTTCAACAACTGCACCCACACCCACGAACCGGGATGCGCCGTGCTTGCAGCTGTGGAACGGCACGACATCAGCCAGAGCCGCTACAACTCCTACCTCTCCATCCTCGACGACCCCAACGACGAGAAATACCGGAAATGACTATATACAATTAATAATTAACAATTAACAATTAATAATTAGGGAGTTCATTCTGCGAATGGGAGGTTTCTCAAAATCTCATTTACGCATGAAATACCCGTAGGATTTGTAGAGACGCCATAATGGGCGTCTGAATAAAGACGTAACAAACTCACAAAAAAATTAAGAACCCAAAATAATGCCCCAAAGGATAACACTCACCTGCTTTATTTTCTGCCTTTTCACAATGCTTCATGCACAGACGTATGAAGGATGTATCGAACGTGCCTACCAGGCTGCACAGCACGACAGCCTGGAGCTGGCGGAGGCACTCTTCCGTCAGGCGCTGAAGATGAGCCCGGGCGACCACCGCAACGCGCTCGTCCATCACGACATGGGGCACGTGGAGGAGATGCTCTTCTGGAAGGACCAGAGCAACACGAAAATGGCGGAAGAAGCGATGTACAACTATTCCAAGGCGATAGAGCTGCAGCCGCTGTCGCTCCCCATCCGCTTCTCGCGTGCCAACTTCCATCTCAACCTCAAACACTATGAGAAGGCAGCCGACGACTACACCGCCATACTCAAGCAGTCGCCGGGCAACACCGAGGCGCTCAACTACCGCGCTTTCGCCCACTATCAGAACCGCAGCTACGACAAGGCGATGACCGACTACAAAGCCGTACTTGAAAAACACCCGTCGGACTATACCGCCGCTCTCGGGACTGCACTCGTGCTGCAGAAGACCAACAAAGTAAATGAGGCGGTCAGACGAATGGAGTTCCTCATCATCGAGCATCCCGACAAGGCAGAGCTCTATGCCGTCCGGGCTTCCATGTACACCGACCTCAACAAGCTGGACCTCGCGCTCGTCGATATCAACAAAGCCATTGAACTAGAGCCCAGCACCGCGGCACACTATCAGCAGCGCGGCACCATCTATCAGCTGCAGGGCAAGAAAAAGCAAGCCGACAAAGATTTCAAGACTGCACGACAGTTATAAGTTTGTAAAGAAGACAAGAAGGCAAGAAGACGAGAAAATCAGAAGACGAGAAGGCAAGAAGACGAGAAGACAAGAAGAGTGCAGAACCGAACTTGTTCGAGCTATGCCGAGTGCAGCCGAAAAAGCGTTATAACGAAAATCAGAGAAACTAATTTATAGAATTAAAAAGGGTTTCACACAATTTTTATCCATTTCAGATAATCTGTTTCGGATAAAAAAATCTTCATTTTGATACACCCCCTCATCCCATCCCTTCTTATCGACTTTAAATTTGCAGAAATTTCTTGCAATTTTAAATTTGGATTTTAAAGTTTCACAGATTTCTTGCAATTTTAAAGCAAACTTTTTAATTCTCAAGTTATCAGGTTGATGCATCCCATCACGACTCCGAGCAGTGCTCCGAGCCAGACGATGGCTTTGAGCTCTTTGTCCATCACCTGGAAGATGATTTCCTCTGTCTCGCTGATGTCCATCTCGTTTACCCGTTCCTCGATGGTCTTGGGGATGTCGATGGCGGATAGGATTTTGGGAAGGTAGCTTGAGATGACCATCTTGTAGATGGACACCACCCCACCGATGAACTGCTCTATCTGAGGGTCTTTCCCCTTCAGAAGAGTTTTCACCGGGGTGTTTTCCAGTGTGGTGATCTCGTTGGTGATCAGGTTTCCTGCAATCTCCTTTCCGTTGCGTGCCAGCATCTGGTTGATGTTTTTCGACAGGAAACGCTTAATAGGGCTTTCCAGCAGGTCGGCGAGTTTGTTCCACAGCTTCGGGCCGATAAGCCTCGCCAAAAGCCCCGGGATATTCAGCTCTATGCCGTCGCTGCGGATTTTGTCGGTCACGTGCTTGGCTGCCACCTCCGCTATCTGGTCGCCCAGCTGCGTGTCCTCCAGTTTGGAGGCTATCTGACTGGACAGCTCCGTTTTCACGTTACTGAATATGTTGTCCACATCTTCGGCTGTCAAATAATGGAGGAGGAACTGCCGGAGAGTCTCACTGTTATTTTTCTGTTTCTCAAAGAATTCCGTGATGGCAGTCTGAATCTTGTTGACCATCTCCTCTGAGAGCAGGTTTTTCTCCAGTACATCTTTGTTCATCAGATTCTCACTGATTGCCCCTCCCAGCGAGGCGGCAATCTTTCCTTTCCGTTTGGGGATGATTCCGGGTGTGAACGGTATTTTCATGCCGAAAAGGCGTTTCTCGGTATGCGGACGGAAAAGCATCTTGATTGCGATGGCGTTGGTGATATAGCCTATCACACCTCCCGTCAATGGCGCGATAATATATGAGAGATCCATGGTTTTTTAGTAATAGGGAGTTAATTTTTCAAATGGGAGTTAGAATTGCTTTTAGAGTTAAATTCCTGCGGAATTGGAGTTAAAATTGCATTTGGGAGTTATTTTTCTGCGAAAATGGGAGTTAACGAGCCTGCGGCTCATGGATGGTAGATTTGCTGATGGGATTCTGATGTTAGCATCACTCAAAAAATCGTTTGTTAAGTTAGGAAGAATTGACGTAACAGACAAAGAAAAGCAGTGAAAAATCATAAAATGCAATGATTTTAGAGGTTTGTGTTGGCAGAACATCCCAAAACAAGGGGAAAAGAGGGCAAAGAAACACAAAAACGGACTGTCAGGATTGTGAGCCTTAGACAACTGGTTGTCGTCATCGGCAGTCAAAGTCCTGACAGTCCTCATTGACGGGTGTCACATGGTGAGTGTACACAGCCATGCGACGAGGTATAGAAAAGCAGATCGGAATAACAAGTAGGGTAGACCGGACTCGAACCGACAATCTCTACATCCCAAATGTAGAACCTTAACCCATTAGGCCACTACCCTATATAAAGACATCCTTTCGTCTTATCAATTTCATTGTGCCCCGACCTGGGACTCGAACCAGAAACAGCAGTTTAGAAGGCATCTGGCATATCCCTTGACCTGCCGGGGTGTTATCCTGGTATTCTCTCACCTGCTGACACTAACAGATAAATCGTTTTGCGGTCTCTACGGGAATCGAACCCGTCTGATTACACTCCGTGACAGGGAGGCGGTCACTCCAAGCAACCCCAGAGACCCTATAAATAAAGGCAAGGCGACAAGCACAGAGGCTTACAGAATATTAAAAGTCACAAATTTAACGAAGAAGTCCTCCATTACGGCACTTGCCTGTTTTTTTTAGTAGTCATTCAGATGGTCTTTGGACATCCCGGAAAGCGGGGTGTTTCTGAATTACGGTGCAAAGTTACGACTCAGATGCGCAGTCTAATTGCGCAGATGAGAAAAAATGATTTTTTTGATTATTTTTTCAGCTCTCCACCCTTTTCTGAATCAATTTTTCAATCTTTTTAGATTTTGGTATTGTTCAATTGAAAAATTCGAAAATTCCTGTAAAAAATCTAAATTCGGAACTCAAGACAATTAAATTAAACCAATTATCTTTCTGTTTGCCCTGTCCACCACCGACGTCTCCAATGCTGCCAGATAAATCTGTGTGGTGCTTTCCGACTCATGTCCCAGCGCCTGGCTGATGACGGAAATGGGGATATTCTTCGCTTTCGCCGCGCTCGCCCAGGAGTGCCGTGCCACATACATCGTCAGCGGGCAGTCCAGTTTCAGACGCTGAGCAAGGTTGTGCAGGTGGTAGTTCACGAAATGAAGGCCGTTCTGGTATTGTCGCCGGGTGTTCTCTCTGGTCTTGATGAAAGGCAGCATATACTCTGAATCCTCCACTGCATATTTCTCAACGATTTTCTCCATGCAAGGCTCCCATTTCATCGTCAGCTGCTGGTCGGTCTTACGGCGGCGGTAGGTCAGGTGGCCGTTGCGCAGGTCGGTCTTGCGCAGGTATGCCATATCCACGAACGACATCCCGCGGGTGAAGAAACTGAAGAGAAACATGTCGCGCGACAGCTCAGCCGCTGGTTCTTCCGTCAGGTTCATCAAACGCAGTTTCTTGATGGTCTTCACGGGTATCGCCCGTTTCTTCGTTTTCTCAACACCTGTATAGACATGTCTGAAGGGATTGCGCGGTTCTGCAAACCCCTCATCCACGGCGCGGTTATATACGGCACGCAGGATACGCATGTAGAACGACACCGTGTTCAGTGTCAGGCCCTGCTCTTTCAGATAACCCTCGTAGCGCATCAGGATTGTTCTGTTCAGACCATCGACAGGGAGATCCGCACCGTCACGGAAACGCATGAAGCGGTTCAACGAAGCCTGATAGGTCTCCGCCGTACGCTCCTTGCCCAAATCACGGAGGTTGTTAATCGTGGAGGTCATAAAACCAAAAAACGAGACTGCGGTGCTGCGCTCCTTGAACTCTGCCACCACGTTGTCCACACTGAAACTGCGGCCGTCGTCCCAGAAGCCGCGGATGATCCTGCGCAGACGCTCCTTGTCCCAGCCTACCTGCTCCGACAGCGAACGGAGATAGGCGCTCCGTCCGCCGCTTATCACCACACGCTCCTCATAGCTTTTCCACTCCGATGCAAACAGATGATAATCCGTGAATATCTGACGGATACTGCGGCCCTGAATCAGCTGATAATACAGACTGCCTTCTTTGCCCTCGACAGTCGAGGGCTTGAATTTGATTTTTACTGAAACCATGGTTTTTCAATTTTCGTAAGTAATAGATTTCAGGGTGGGGTTAGTTTTATTGTTCATCTTTCAGCACACCCTTTTTCATTCTGCAAAGATAAGCCGAAAAACAATATAAACACGACGATTTCGGATTTTTTTGCGGGAATAGGGTTATAAGGGTGGACGGAGTTCATGCATTCACAAAAAGCAAAACAGAATCGCACGATGGCAAGATTGCTTTTGCTGTGATTGCCATTGTGCGATTCAGACAAGTTTCTGCTGCCCGACGGTAGGAGATGCCGGCTCCTATTGGCCCACTTTTACCATCATTACGATTTAGTTATGATAGAGGGCTTCTATTTCCTGACTAGACAACACTCGATTGTAAATTCTAACGTCATCAAGCACTCCTTTTAATGAATATGCCCAATTCGAAGGGACTCCTCCATAGTAGTGCATTCCCAGAGTAAGGGGTTCTGAATTATTGTAAACAAAATCGTATGAAAGCGTGGCTTCATTCATCAGAACACCGTCGATATAAAATTTTGCCTTATTGCCCTCAACGGTTCCTGTTATCATGTGCCAGCTACCAACACTCGGATTTTTCTCAATAAATGCACCATTAGTTCCATAATAATCATTTTGCGCAACCACATTTGTTACGCGTAGGCCATAAGAACCATTGTTAATATCTCTTCCTTTGTTTATTAAGTGTCCAGAGCCATAATCTTCAGAATCAGTATATACCCAAGCACTCAAAGTGAAAGCACTGAGATGCAGGGTCTCGTTATCGGGAACGGATATATAATTGAAAGGTTCACCAAAAAATCTGTATGCACTATTGGAATTACCAAACCTGTCAGTCGTTAATTCTACATTGCCAATAACTGTCCCATGGTTTCCATTTCCACTTTCATCATTGGCATTGCCGTTGAAAGGATAGTATGCCACCAGACCCTCAGTTGGAATAACGTCATCATTACCCGTTCCTATACCTGACAACTGGATTACCCACAGCGGGTTGTCATCCGCATCCGACTGGATGGCAATTCTGTCCTTGTACTCACCAGCTTTGGTTGGTTTGAATGTCACTGTGATTGTGCGAGTCTCGCCTGCTTCTATTGTGCAATTTGACACATCAACTGAAAATGCTGTACCTCTTGTCAGAGCAATTGATGAAATTGTCAAGATGTCCGGTCCGGCATTGAACACTTTGAAAGTTTTTTTGACACTCTTTCCTGTTGCCACATTGCCAAAAGCCATGTTGGTTGTAGATGCATTCATTGATGCAGAATAAGATGTAACAGTTTCTGCATCATTATTGATGCGGATAAGGTGGGTTATTGGTTGAGGTGTTTTGAATATTGGCGAGTTGTTTGAGCCTGGCTGTATGTCTTTCAGTACACCATCAACTATTTTCATCGTTGTTCCAATAGGTCTGGTTGCAGCTTTTCTTATTCCACCATTTTGGTGAGCAACACTGACATACTCTTCAATATTGCCATTTGCTGTTTTTTTCTGAGCCGTTTTGATAATAACACCTATATGTCCATAACCTCCGTGATTCCAAACTACTAAATCTCCCTCCCTGATCCGTGTCGACCCATCGTTAGGATATACTATGTATTTTCCGTTGTCTTGTTTCCAATATGGGTCATCTTTTCTGAATGAGGGCCACTGGATTGCATTACCCCATGTGTTTTTTCCATAAGCGGGCTTTGTAATGTTCGAGTTCAGTTCCTTTACATATCTTGTGCATAATTCCACACATTGATAAAACCCATCGCCCTCATTATTGTTTCCTAATTTTGTGTCACGATTGAAATAGACTGACACACCATTAATCTTACCGAACTCATATCCATAATATTTCGTGCTCCAGTCGTTGGCAACGATCGGTTCAGTTTTAATAAATATCGGGTTGAGGTAATTGCGGGCTTTGCTGTCTTCGGTTATCAGCAGCGGGAAGAAGTTCACACATCCATAGTCCTCAAGATAATCGTCTATGCAAACAATAATGTATGCATATTCCTTACCAGGGGAAATGTTGGTTTTTCCGAGAACTTTGCCACTGTTCACCTGACCCAACTTCAGGTAAGCTGTTTTCTTGTTAGGAAATCCTCCTTTATGATAGAACACTACCTCAAGATAACGCCATCCATTTTTCATGAAGGTATTGTAGTAAGTCTCAAAACCTCCATAGCGGGTTTTTCCCCACAGCCCGGAGTTCCAGTTCTGCTGTTCAATGACGAGACCCTGATCCTCAAAAATGTTATTGCCGTTTGTACGTATGACCTCCTGTGCCAGGTCATCCTCAGACTTGACCATTCTTCTTGACAACTGACGGCGTGACGCCTCATCATTATCTGATGCAAACAGATTGATTACCTCCAAAGCAAGCGCATCATACTCGATTGTCTCCTGTTCTGTGTATGCCACCGTGTCAGCGACCTCTTCGTCTGCTGTCATTTGCATGATTTTCGACTCAGTCTCAGTTGGTTCGGCTATATTCTCTATATCATTGCTTTCGGAATAATTTACTTCTTTATTCCAGAAGAACACGCTGTCGGGTTCATATATAATGATAGCTTCACCATTCTTCCAATAGGTAATGGCATTCTGTGCATATGTGTTTTCACACCAGAATAAACTGCACAATACAAATAAAGAGAAATAAACTATTTTTTTCATTTTTGTTTTAGTTTTTAATGGTTGGAATATTATTTGAGAGGTGTTTTAACAAATGTGACCTTTACGACATCCCCTTCTGAAAGGCTTACGCTGGTCTCCTGTTTTTTGCTTTTGACTATCAACGAGCCATCAAAAAAATAAGCAGAAGGCTCATCCTCCAACAAAATAATCTGAGATATGGAGTTTGATAGCTGTAGTCTGATAGCGTTATAGCCACCATCCTGATTACTGTCACCCGGATCTGTCCCGGCTATGATATTGATGACTTTCACAATATCGGAGATGTCAATGTTCTCGTCTTTGTTGACATCAGCACGTTTATTTGTTTTGTCGTTTGTTGATATGGCGTTGATGATAGCCACTATATCGGAGATATCAACAGACTCGTCTCCGTTAACATCACCAGTGATATTCCACCACCCACCATCGTAATCTGGGTCATTACCGCCCGTTTGTCCATCGCCAGACATAGCATATCTATTCGCATACGATATATCGGTCATGTCTGTTTGCGCTTGAGCCCATGAGGCGTATAATTGCAAAGCCGCAAACAACATGAAAAAGATAATTTTTTGTTTCATTGGCTAATAGTTTTAATGTTTATAAATATTTTTATTCTTATTGATTAGGTTGAGTTGTAAGTTTTTATTTATTTTGTAATGATTGCCATTGTGTGATTCAGCCAACAATCTAATTCTTTAAATCAGATTCACTTGCACTATTATTCTGTGACAGGGCGGACAGGTAAAGCGGCGCCACGGCTTCCGGAGGACCATATCGGGCGATTGCTGTTGTCGAAGCTGAGGTAGTACGCGCAGTTTAAGTAGTCCAGGCTCTGCGTGGACGACCAGTAGTAGCCGACGATACCGACATAGTTCGTGCGGTCATTCCAGCGGGCACCCGCAGCGGGCAAGAATATAGAACCACCATTGGGAGCTGTGAACTTCAGACCGTATATGCCATTGAACACCGTCCATTCGCTGGAGTAGTTGTCAAGGAGAAGATACTGCTGCACATCGCTTGGCATACGCCATTTACCGCCCCATTTCACATGGGCAACGTCATACTCTGTGCCAGCGATATCTTCACCAATGTCATGACAAGTTTCTTTACTGCCGTCACAATGGATATAGTTACTCCAGTCATAATTATCCTTTTCCTCTGTCTCACCCCAGGCATAATAACCACCGTATTCCCACGGAGCATTTGCTCCGACATTGCAGCATGCCCATTTGCCGGCGGCGCCCATATCTATTATATGTGGGTGGTTCTCGTCAGGACAGAGACCAGCAGCGACGGCTGGATCTTCGGGCTTGGATTCAGAGATGACAGGGCGAACGGTTCGACCTCCATAACGGTTACCACTGTTCCATCGCGTATAACCACTACCGAAATCAAGGTAGTATGCTTGATTTGAGTTGTCTGGGTTCTGCGCGGGTGACCAGTAACTGCCACGGCTGCCAAGGTTGCTCGTACGGTCGTTTAAGTGGTAGCCTGCAGCAGGCAGGAAAACAGAACCTCCGTTAGGACTGATGTATTTTCTTCCACTTATGCCGTTGACGGTTGTCCATTCGCTGGTACATTTGTCAGACAGAGTCTTTATCTGGTCAAGACTCGGCATACACCAATTACCGCTCCATTCCAGATGAGCAACGTCGTAGTCTGTGCCTGCGATATCACTTCCGAGATTGTAACAAGTTCCTTCACTTCCTTCACAATGTTTATATGTACTCCAGTCACAAATCTCCTTTTCCTCCGTCTCTCCCCACGAGTAGTAGCCACCTGATTCCCACGGAGCAGATGCACCGACATTGCAGCACGACCACTTACCTGCTTCGCCCATGTCGATGACATGGGGATGGTTGGGGTCGGGACAGAGACCTGCAACGACAGCAGGGTCTTCGATGCTGACAGGACGGACGGAAAAGCCGAATGCACGTCTCGATTGGCCAAAGTGTAAGCCGTCAAAATATTGCGCCCATTGGTCGTAGTATATTGAGGATGACCAGATGCAATTATAACTATAGATGTACTGGTAGTTATCGCCTTCACGTCCTCCTGCAGCGGGAATGAAAATAGCATTTCCATTAGCAGCAGTATATTTTCTTCCATCAATACCATAGACTGATGTCCATTCAATGGTGCAGTTATTTTTCAGTTTGATTATCTGGTCGGCTCCCGGCATACACCAATTGCCGCCCCATTTCACGTGGGCAACATCATATTTAGTACGGGCAATGTCAACACCAAGGTCATGGCAGGTTTCTTCAGTTCCATCACAATGGATGTATGTGCTCCAGTCATACAAATCTTTCTCTTCTGTCTCACCCCAGGCATAGTAACCGCCGTATTCCCACGGAACGGAGGCATCGACATTGCAGCACGACCATTTGCCGGCAACGCCCATGTCGATGACATGGGGATGATTGGAGTCAGGACATAGTCCGGCTGTAACAGCCGGGTCTATTTCAGGAAATATCACAAGAAAATTCCCATTCTCCTTCCATCCGGACTCAAAATCCAAAGGTTCCATAGTCTTCACTGATTTTGTTGACCATACGCTGTTTCTGGATAATGTCATGGCTGTATGATTGGAAGGGCTGAAATGCTGCAGCTCAATATTTCCGTCTGTGCAGGTGAAGTATGGCATCCATCCCCAGTTTTCTGAATCAAACACCTGCTCTGTTGAGAAGCTGATGTTGTCAAGAGGTGATTCAAAGATATAGCCATCCATGCCGTATGAATTATCCTCACTTTTGGAATTGATGAAGATGTGGATGATGTTGGAATTTAAATCAAGAGCCATACACAAGGACTGTTCCTCCTCCCCAGACAGATATAGTTTGTCATAAATTAAGTTTGAACGAGAGAGATATACATTGGTTCTGGAGTTACCACCGTTTTTCTCAATAGACAACGTTAATTGTGACCTATAGAACACCTTTCCATCACCATTCACGCGGGTTTCATTCAGAAAATTTTTCTCATAGAGTTTATAAGTCACACCATACACTTGTTGAGAAAAAATTAGAAATCGCTCGTTGACTGAAGATTCTGAAATGACAGGCCGAACAGGTTGACCATAGACACGGTCTTCATAATTACTTTCATACGAATTGACTGTGGTAAACACGAGAGAGCACACAAAATACGGGATGCTCTGTTTTTGAGTGGATGACCAATAGTATCCGTAGTTGCCAGGTATTAAATGCGAACCTTTTGGAGATGCTTCTGGCAAAAAAATGGAAGCGCCATTTGGGGCTGTGTATTTTCTGCCATAAACGCCGTTGATGGAAGTCCACACGCTGGAACAGCTGTTCAAAAGTTCAATCTGCGCAAGGTTCGGCAAATGCCAGCCATCACCCCATTTCACGTGGGCAACATCATATTCTGTGCCGGCAATGTCGTTTCCTAGGTTTTTTAAACAGTCAAAATAATCTGTGCCGGCCCTATAAGCGTCTAAATCAAAATATACATATGTGGTAGCGTCATAATCACTCTTCTCTTCCGTCTCTCCCCAGGCATAATAACCACCGTATTCCCACGGAGCATTTGCTCCGACATTGCAGCATGACCATTTGCCTGCCTCACCCATGTCGATGATATGTGGGTGGTTCTCGTCGGGGCATAGCGTAATTGTCTTGAACCAGTAGATAGGGGAGCCGTTCATATACGAGCCTGAACGGGTATCATAGTAGGTGATTCTCCAATAGTATTTCGTGTCAGATTTAAGATTGGAGAAGGTGGTTGTCTCGCCTTTCTCATTGTAAACTGCTTTCTCGCCTTCTGTGCCGTTGATGGTGATGTCGGCAGCCTGTGTGGTTCCGCTCATGTCTGGTTCCTCGCTTAGGATGATGCGGCATTTCAGCTCGCCGGTTGATGGAGGCGTGACGCCGAATGTGCAGGCAACCGCTGAGCCAGCCACATAGGTGGCGTTATCCGGGGAGAGATCAGTGAAAATTTCCGTGTTGTAGTCAGCAGTGACGGTGATGGAGACAATCAGCTTCTTTGAGGTGTTCTTATCCACGACCGTTATCTTTGCCTGGCCGGGCTGCAGCGCATATACTTTCAGGAATCCGTCGGCGGAGAAGCTGTCGCCCTCACCGATTTCCGTCTCGCCGGCTGCTTTCACTTTCCGCCTCTCTGAGGCAGTTGAGGAATTAGAGAGCCACTCAACCGTGACGATGTCCGGGTTCTCGTTCGTCACCTCGTAGTCTCCGCTACCCGACACCCTGACGATTCTGACGTCCTCACTCTCGCCGGTGGTCATCTCCAGGCTGCTCTTATTGACGGTGATGGGCGGTGTGTCGAGTCCAGCCATGATATTGATGACTTTCACCACGTCGGATATGTCGATTGCTCCGTCCTCGTTGACATCCGTACGCGGATTGCTCTTGTCGTTCTGTGCGATGGCATTGATAAT
>JAEEGL015218285.1_pt1 | contig 18164 bp, 16 predicted proteins | sample 9134231 | NCBI WGS metagenome assembly JAEEGL01 (sample SAMN16246548, study PRJNA631951) | gut metagenome | biome: gut microbiome; feature: rumen; material: fiber-attached | host: Bos | place: Iran: Karaj | collected 2018-10 | reverse complement strand
GTCGGAATAAACAGTGATGATTACGGGAACGATGGTATCGCCCATATCAGCTGTCTTTGCATTGAACTGCTTGGTGAATTCCACGATGTTAACACCGTGCTGACCAAGAGCGGGTCCAACCGGGGGAGCGGGTGTTGCTTTGCCGGCAGGAATCTGTAACTTGATGTATCCTTCTACTTTCTTTGCCATAACGGCACCTCCTGATAAATATGTGGTTAGGCGCGCTTACCTCGAAGAACGGGGAGCGCTCCCACGTCAAAAGATGATATATTTAAAACCTTTCGGTCTAAATATCAAAACGATCAATTCATTGCGCGGATCTCCGCAAAGCTTATCTCTACGGGAGTCTCGCGTCCGAAGAGTTCCACGTTGATGGTGGCTGTCTGCTTGCTGTAATCCATACGGTTTACAACGCCCACCGTATTCTTCCATACACCGGCAACAACCGTAATGGTATCGCCTTCCTTGAAATCCACGGAAACATTCTCGCCGCGGATACCCAGAGACTTCATCTCAGCCTCTGTCAAAGGCACCGGCTTGCTTCCGGGACCTACGAATCCGGTAACACCTCTAGTATTTCTGACAACATACCATGTGTCGTCATTCATTACCATCTTGACCAGTACATAGCCGGGGAACATTTTCTTCTGCTTAGTCTTGGGCACACCGTTCTTGTCAAGTTCTACAACATCCTGAACCGGAACCCTGACTTCAAGGATCTCATCCTCAAGATGACGATTGACTATGGTCTTCTCAAGGCTGTCCTGTACCTTCTTTTCATATCCGGAATAAGTATGCGCAACATACCAGTTTGCTTCTGCCATGTAACCGACCTTCCTTTACTGTGTGATGAAATTTACACCGTACTGAATAAGAAAATCGAACAAAGCAACCATAACTCCCACTGCGAGAGCCACTGCGGTAACAGCTACAGACTGCTTAAATACGGATTCCTTGCTGGGCCAGATAATCTTCTTAAATTCAACGGCAACCGTTTTGAAAAAGCCTGTCTTCTGCTCTTTCTTGGTTTCAGAATTTCCCATGATAATCTCCTTTATCGGTCTTGAAAAAGACCGGTTATCAAGCGGCTAAATTACTTGGTTTCCTTATGTAATGTGTGACGCTTGCAGAATCTGCAGTACTTCTTGGTCTCCATACGATCGGGATGATTCTTCTTTTCCTTAGTGGTGTTGTAGTTACGCTGCTTGCACTCGGTGCATGCCAATGTAATCTTTGTACGCATATCTTTACCTCCGCGTTAGTTGACTGATTATTATTCGAAAATTTACAGCACAAAAAAAAGAGTCGTTGCTCTTTGCTATGCAAGAGTATCACATAACAAATGCCTCGTCAAGAGTTTTTTATTTGTTTCCTGTTTGTTCGGTCACTCCCTTAAATATGAAGCAAAGTCCAAGTGAAAGAATGATGCCTCCGATTATATCGGTAAGCCAGTGAACACCGGAAAACAGTCTTGTCACCACAACCGCCGCCATAAGTACCGCAAGGATCGTGATCGCACAAACCCTAAGCTGCCTGTTCTGCTCAAAAAGATCTTTGATCATGATAATGGCAGATTCGAACACGCATACCGCCAGCATGGTGTGGCTTGAAGGGTACGAAGCTTCCAGACCTTCGTCGGAAAGCACTGGGCGATAATTGATCACAACAACTTCGAACAAAGCATAGAATGCTATTACCACCGCATAAAACGCTCCGAGGCAGATAAGCTTCGGATCCACCTTCTTAAGACTCTTTAACTTGATGAGCTGCCACACACCGTAAGCCGCAAAGCCTGCCGCCACGCCGATGGCAACATAGCCCAGAAGTTCGGAAACCGTGTACAGCACTTTATTGTATCCGAAGGTCTCAAAGAAGGGACCGTTTATGTGGGCAAGTCCCACAGGAGAGCCCTGGGGACCTATGTTCTCCACATCGATAAACCTGATCACCAGAGTAAATACTATAAATAGAACGGTAAATACTATGGCGGACAGGTAATTTCTTGCAAAACCTTTTTTCAAAGGGATCACCTCCGATAATCATTCTCAATATCAGAACTGTATATTCTTGTAGACCATGGCCATAAAGTCCTGATTGCCCTTAGACTTGGAGAACAGATCCAGGATCCTGTCCACGCTTTCCTCGGGTTTCATGCCGTTTATACCGCGGCGCAGGTAGTTGACCGCCTCAAGTTCTTCCCTGGTAAGGAGCAGATCCTCGCGGCGGGTTCCGGATTTTGCGATATCGATGGCAGGGAATATCCTCTTCTCGGAGAGTTTCCTGTCAAGGACCATTTCCATGTTACCGGTACCCTTGAATTCCTCGTAGACAACATCGTCCATCTTGCTTCCGGTATCCACAAGTGCAGTGGCAAGGATCGTAAGGCTTCCGCCTTCGCGCATATTTCTGGCTGCGCCGAAGAAACGCTTGGGCATGTGAAGGGCCGCCGGATCGAGACCGCCGGAAAGAGTACGTCCGCTGGGGGGAACCGTAAGGTTGTAGGCCCTTGTGAGACGTGTGATGCTGTCAAGCAGGATCATAACATCCTTGTGATGCTCCACAAGACGCTTTGCCCGCTCGATGACCATCTCGGAAACTCTCTTGTGATGCTCGGGCAGTTCATCAAAGGTGGAATAGATAACCTCAACATTGGGACCTTCGATGGCTTCCTTGATATCGGTAACTTCCTCGGGACGCTCATCGATAAGAAGGATGATCATATGAATGTCAGGGTTGTTTCTTTTAACCGATTTAGCAACCTCTTTGAGCAGGGTGGTCTTACCGGCTTTGGGAGGAGATACTATCATACCTCTCTGTCCCTTTCCCACGGGACTCAAAAGATCCATTACCCTCATGGCAACACTTGCGCCGGGAGTTTCCAGACGGATACGGCTGTCCGGGAAAATGGGGGTCATATTTTCAAAACTAACACGCTTGGCTATGATGTCGGGTGAAAAGCCGTTGACCGCGGTAAGATAAAGAAGGGCGGAAAACTTTTCGTTCTGGGTCTTTATCTTGATGTTACCCTCGATGATATCTCCTGTTCTGAGTCCGAACTTGCGGATCATGCCGGGAGCAACATATACATCATCGGGACCGGGAAGGAAATTCTCGCATCTGATAAAGCCGAATCCGTCGCCCATTACTTCGAGTATTCCGTGAGCAACCATTCCGCTGTCCAGAGTATTCTGGGAATCATCCTTCTTCTCTTCCCTGTTATCGGCTCCGATCATGGGCTCGATGGCAGGCTCGGGGTTGAGGGCGGCTTTGCTCTCGGAAACAGGCTTTGATTCCCTTTGCTCAGGGGTTATGACAGCAGCACTTTTAGCTGCGGATTTGGAACCTTCGCCGGCATCTTCCGATGACTTGCGAACAGTCCTTTTTACGATCACTATATTCTTTTCGGGTTTCTTCTCTGCAGGAGCAGCTTCAGGTTTTGCTTCCTTGTGCTTCTGAGAAACCGGGGCCTGTTCCGGAGCACTCTGCTCCTTTGCTTTGGCCTCTATTTCATCAAGTTCCACCATTTTATCCACGATCTGTGCTTTGGTCAGGGTCGAAGAACCTTTGATACCTCTGATCTTGGCAAGGGCGCGCAAATCCTTAATGGCAAGGGACTCGTATTTTTCTCTCATTACTTCCTCCTGTTAGACCTTTTATTTTGTATAGGCTGTTGGGATATAAATCTTTGAGGACTCACTGAGCAATCAGTGATTGAACATAAGACTGTTGACGGGCTTGAAAAAATATTTTTTAACGCTATGATTATAAATAAGATTTTATTTTTTGTAAAGACACATTGTGTGGAAAGAACATGACCAACGACCCGCTTACACTCTACAAACTGATAGTTTTATATATGCTGGATCGCGTAACATTCCCGCTTACAAAAGCTCAGGTGGGAGACTTTGTGCTGGAACGCGAATATACCACTTTCCTGACCCTGCAGCAGGCCATTTCGGAACTTATCGATGCCGATATGGTCAAAGCAAAATCCATCCGGAACCGTACGCATCTTGAAATAACTCCCGAGGGAAAACAGACCCTTGATTTCTTCTCAAACAGGATCAGCACCCGGATCAAAGAAGAAATAGACGACTATTTTAAGGAAAACAGTCTCAAGCTCAAAAATGAGGTATCCGTTATCTCCAACTACTACAGATCTACCAGCGGAGAATATGAAGCAAGCCTGGTGATCCGTGAAAAGGAGATCAATCTGGTGAACCTGACCATGTCCGTTCCCACCGAGGCACTCGCCGCCTCCGTATGTGAAAAATGGGAAAATGCCAGTCAGGACATTTACAAATATCTGGTGGAAAAACTTTTCTGACAGCAATCTGTTGCCGGAAATACGATTCCGATCTTATTCCAACATTTCTTTGACGATCTCACCGTCTGCCCCCGGAAGGTACAAACCCATGAGTTTAGCTATGGTGGGACCTTCGTCCCAAAGATGCATGGATTCTTTCCGGCTTCCCTTTTTGATACCCGCACCGCATCCGGCAAAGAACGTGATATTCTCCTCTTTAAGCGGACTGCAGCCGTGGATGGCAAACATCCTGTGATTTTTGGTATCCTTTACCGACTCCGTGAGCACTCTCGCTTCATCAAGGAAATAATATCCTCTCTCCGCCTCTATCATGGCAAAGCAATCGGGATCCGCTCCCATTTCGGCAGCCTCTTCTCCCGTATATATCTCTTCGATTCCCAGTTCTTTATTACCCTTTATCTCGTTAAGCACATCAATAACGGTTTCAAGGACCGTATCATTGGAAGCATACTTTTCATTGATATACACGTAAGCGGAACCGTCGCAGCTCTTGGTAACGGCTTTGTAATCAGCAACATATCCGTCCTTTACGGTTAACAGTCCCCTGTCGGCAAAGAGTTTATTAAGGTATACGATCTTTGAAGCATCGATCTGACAATGATCCCCCAGCACGATAAACACCGTATCATCCATGGGGCGAGTCTCGGAAAGCCACTTTTGCAGGTTCCCGATACGCTCGTCATGGCGTTCCAGAGCTTCTTTGATCTCAGGAGCATCCGCACCCAGATTGTGCCTGTTGGTGTCAACGTCCGTTAAATGGACCAAAAGAAGATCCGGATCGTATTTCCTGATGGTGTACTCCGCACTTGCCATCACAAAGTTATCAAGATAGGGCTGCTCTATTCCCTTTCTCAAATGACCGAACCGCTTGTTTAACTCAAGAAGATACCTGGGGCTTCCGTTGACAAGGCAGCTCACTACCTGATTCTGAAGCTTACGGGTGACCATTATCTCCGGAATGTTATAATCTATCTTTGCGCCTCCCGTAACGGGCCAGAGGAGACTTGCCACCGTATATCCCTTTTTCTTTGCAACATCATAAAGAGTGGGACCATCAATGTATTTGTGTTTATATAACCAGTCGGGTGTTTCCCTTGCGGGCTGAAGCAGAGTATTGGAGACGATGCCGTGCCTTGCGGGAACCTTGCCCGTGATTATCGAAGTGTGGGCAGGATAAGTCAGGGAGGGGTAAGTGCTGAAAACTTTGTCGCAAAAGAAACCCTCTCTCACGATCCTCGAAAAATTCGGAAGCGAAAGCATAAACTCCATGTCCTTGCGACCTACCGCATCAAGTGACAGTATGCATACCCTCTTTTTACCCGTGTTGCCCATTCTACTCCTCCGCTTCTTTTTTTATCTTTTTCATGTGCTCTTTGATCTTTGCTTCGTATCCGTTGTCGGAGGGACGATAAAACTGCGTGTCGTTAAGCTCGTAGGGAAGATATTGCTGCTTAACGTAGTTGTTTTTGTAATCATGAGCATATTTGTATCCTATACCGTGGCCAAGCTTTGCTGCGCCCTTGTAATGGGCATCCTGCAAATGAGGCGGCACCGGAAGGTTTCCTGTTTCTTTGACTGTTTCCATGGCTTCTTCTATGGCGCATACCGCAGCATTTGACTTCGGTGCGGTAGCTATGTATGCAACTGCCTGCGAAAGGATTATCTGGGCTTCCGGCATGCCGACTCTTTCGACAGCCTGAGCCGCGCTGGTGGCTACCACCAGAGCCTGCGGATCGGCATTGCCAACATCCTCTGCGGCGCAGATCATCATACGCCTGGCAATAAAGGTAACGCTCTCACCCGCGTAGAGCATCTTGGCAAGATAATAGACCGCCGCATCGGGATCGGATCCCCGCATGCTTTTGATAAAGGCAGATATGGTATCGTAGTGATTGTCCCCGTCCTTGTCAAAAAGAACGACCCTTTTCTGGATACATTCGGTGACTACGGGAAGGGTAAGATGAATCTTGCCGTCCTGATCCCTGTCCGTGGTCATGACGCCCAGTTCCACGGCATTGAGAGCACGCCTTGCATCGCCTCCGGCCTGGTCGCAGAGAAAGGCTTTAGCCTCTTCGGTAATGTCCGCATCAAAGGATCCGAGGCCCCTTTCTTTGTCCGACAGAGCCCTGTCTATGAGAATGCCCACAGCCTCAGGGGTAAGGGGCTTTAATTCAAATATGGCGGAGCGGGATATCAAAGCTCCGTTAACTTCAAAATAGGGATTTTCGGTGGTGGCACCGATGAGAACGATGGTACCGTCTTCAACAAAGGGAAGGAGATAATCCTGCTGCCCTTTGTTAAATCTGTGTATCTCGTCGATAAAAAGAATGGTCTTCCTGCCAAAGCCGCCCATGGTCTGTTTGGCAGCCGCAACCACCTCTTCCATGTCCTTCTTGCCGGCAATGGTGGCATTGATCTGACAGAATTCGGCTTTGGTGGAATTGGCTATGACCTTGGCAATAGTAGTCTTCCCGGTCCCGGGAGGACCATAGAAAATCAACGAACTTAATTTATCTGCTTTGATGGCGCGGTAAAGAAGTTTATCCTTGCCCAGGATGTGGTCCTGACCCACGATCTCTTCCACCGTGCGGGGCCGCATCCTGGCGGCAAGGGGTGATTCTTTTTCTTTATTCTTTTGTTCCATCATCTGAAACAAATCCATATCCATACACTTGACCGCTAACCTTTGCTTGCTTCTTTACCTATGAACTGATTGGCCTCCCGATCATAGACATAACCTGCATGATCCATGGTCTTTAATAACGACGCTTCATCCTCATCAAGGTCGTCGCAAAGATCCATAAGGCTTGCATACCTGTCTCTCAGTTTCATGTTCAAAAAGCTTAAAAGTATCACCGGGTCCTGCGGCAACATAAAGTGTCTCCCTCTGTATAAATCTCGATGGTATCGCCTGATTCAAGTGTATCAGATAAAATCAGTTTTGCAACTTTTGTTTCCACCTCTTTTTGTATGTATCTCTTCAGAGGGCGGGCGCCGTACTTCGGGTCGTATCCGTTATGAGCAACAAATCTTACGGCATCGTCCGTCACATTCAGGTTAAGTTCCCTGTCCTTAAGTCTGGACGCAAGTTCCTTAAACAAAAGGCCGGCAATGTTGCCGATGTCTCCCTCGGTAAGAGGCTTGAACATGATGGTCTCATCAAGACGGTTCAAAAACTCCGGTCTGAAGGAACGGTGCAGTTCGCTCATTACCACTGCACGGGCTTCATCGGATATCTCGCCCTCGGGAGTGATCCCTTCAAGCAAAGCCTCGGCGCCGATATTTGAGGTCATGATGAGGATCGTGTTCTTGAAGTCCACGGTCCGGCCAAGGGAATCCGTGATACGCCCGTCGTCAAGTACCTGCAGGAGTACATTGAACACATCGGGGTGAGCCTTCTCGATCTCATCGAAAAGCACGACGGAGTACGGTTTCCTGCGGACGGCTTCAGTAAGCTGACCGCCTTCTTCATAGCCCACATATCCGGGAGGTGCTCCGATAAGTCTGGATACTGAATATTTCTCCATATATTCGCTCATATCGATACGGACCATGTTTGATTCATCGTCAAACAAAGCTCCGGCAAGGGCCTTTGCAAGCTGAGTCTTACCTACACCCGTAGGTCCCAGGAACAGGAAGGAACCGATGGGGCGATTGGGATCCTTGATCCCGGCACGGGACCTGATGATGGCTTCCGTAACCTTGGTAACCCCTTCATCCTGACCCACTACGCTCTTGTGAAGTTCGCTGTCCAGATTAAGAGTCTTGTTTCTTTCGGATTCGGTGAGTTTGCTCAAAGGTATACCTGTCCATCTGGACACGATCTTTGTGATCTCTTCGTCGCTGACGCTCTCATGGACCAGACTGAGATCCTTCTTTGATACCTCCTGCTCGGCCTGCTCCAGTTCTTTCTTCAAAGCAGGCAGTTTGCCGTAGGATATCTCGGCGGCCTTCTCGTAATCACCGTTCCTGGTAGCGGTCTGAACCTCGCCGTTTAAGGCTTCGATCTCTTCCCTTAACTTGGAAAGCCTGCCTACGCTGTTCTTTTCATTCTCCCAGCGGGCCATACGGTTTGAAAGCTCTTCTTTTTCCTCCGCCAGTTCTTTGCGGAGATTTTCGAGACGCTCGATACTCAATCTGTCCGTCTCATTTTTAAGGGCAGTCTCTTCGATCTCCAGCTGCATTACCTTACGCTTCTGTTCATCGATCTCGACAGGCATGGAGTTCATCTCTGTTTTGATTAGCGCGCAGGCTTCATCGACCAGGTCTATGGCCTTGTCCGGAAGGAACCTGTCCGTAATATACCTGTTGGAAAGAGTTGCGGCAGCCACCAGGGCATTGTCCATTATCTTGACACCGTGATAGACCTCGTACCTCTCTTTAAGGCCACGAAGGATGGAAATGGTATCCTCAACGGTGGGTTCATTGACCATGACAGGCTGGAACCTTCGCTCCAAAGCCATATCCTTCTCTATGTAATTTCTGTATTCATCCAGGGTGGTGGCTCCTATACAGTGAAGTTCACCTCTGGCCAGCATGGGTTTAAGCATGTTGCCGGCATCCAGCGCTCCGTCGGTCTTTCCGGCTCCGACTATGGTATGGAGTTCATCGATAAAAAGAATGATCTGTCCGTTGGATTTCTTGACATCCTCAAGAACAGCCTTGAGTCTTTCCTCGAACTCGCCACGGTATTTCGCACCCGCAACCAATGCACCCATATCAAGAGAAAAGACCTTTTTGTCCTTAAGGCCGGTAGGTACATCCCCTGCAACGATACGCTGGGCAAGACCCTCTACCACCGCGGTTTTACCAACACCGGGTTCACCGATGAGGACAGGGTTGTTTTTGGTCTTACGGGAAAGGATCTGGATCACACTCCGGATCTCGGAATCTCTGCCGATAACGGGATCAAGTTTGTTGGCTGCGGCAACCTCCACCAGATCACGGCCGTACTTGGCCAGTGTATCATAGGTATCCTCAGGGTTATCGCTTACCACCCTTCGATTGCCTCGGACGGTGGAAAGAGCCTTTAAGAAGCGGTCTCTGGTAAGACCGTATTCACCGTAAAGAGCCTTCATGTTACGGCTCGGGTTTTTGAGCATGGAAAGAAAGAGATGCTCAACCGACACATACTCATCCCCCATGGCCTTGGCTTCATCCTCGGCAAAATTCAGTATCTTATTCAGGTTTTCGCTGATATAAGGCTTTCCGCCCTGAACCCTGGGGCGCTTCTCGATCTCAGAGATGACACGGTCCTTAAAATGCTCGGTGTTTATTTCCATCTTCTCGATGAGTTTAAGGATCAGACTGTCTTCAAGATCCAGTAGAGCCAAAAGAAAATGCTCCTCGGCGATCTCCTGATTGCCGTACTCAAGAGCGACCTTCTCACAGTTCTGGCAGGCTTCCATTGATTTCTGCGTAAATTTCGTTATATTCATATGATCACCTTCTCTCGATTTCTGAAAGCAAACTTCTGTTCTTTTGTGTTCTACATATAATATAACTCACATAGCACCAAAGTCAACCGAGTTGTCTCTTTTTTTATACTTTGTTTATTATTTTCTTTTTCCGGACATACATGCAAAAACCCCGCAGGCAAGTGACCTGCGGGGCATGTGTTATCCACATCATTTCTTCATCTTAAGTGTTTTTTCATAGGCCGCCAAAACCGCATCCATGGCAGCTCCTCTGAAGCCTTTTTCCTCAAGGGCTCTGACACCTTCGATGGTAGATCCTCCCGGAGAACATACGGCATCTTTGAGTTCGCCCGGAGTCTTGCCCGATTCAAGAGTAAGGGTCGCGCTTCCTTTGAGCATGCCTGCAGCCAGACGGGTTGCCTTGTCCCTCGGAAGTCCGCAGGCCACACCTCCGTCAGCCAGTGCTTCCACAAACATCTGGGCAAAAGCAGGACCGCAGCCTGCCACAGCGCTTCCGGCATCGATCAGTTTTTCGGGAAGGTTAACGCACTCTCCCGCTTCCTTAAGGACTCCCACTATCTCCTCCGCAGCTTCTTCGCCAAGAGTATCATCATAGGAATACAGGATTATTCCCTCGCCCACGGAAACAGGTGTATTGGGCATTATCCGTAACACCCTTGCTTTGCCTCCGGCCATTTTGCGTATATCCTCAATGGTAAGTGCCGCGGCCATGGTAACAAGAACATAATCTTTGGGATCCCGCGCACAAAGGACAGACTTGATCTTTTCAAGCATCCCCTCCATCATCTGAGGCTTCACTCCCAGGAAAATAACGTCACAGTCCCGGGCAATGCTCAAATTGTCGCTGACTTTGCCGCCGATCTTTGCCGCTAGGTCTTCCGCCTTCTTCACTGTTTTGTTGGCAAGATAGATGCTTTCTCCGGAAACAGCCTTTGAAACCGCCGCAGCCAAAGCTCCTCCCATATTTCCGCATCCGATGAATCCATACTTTTTCATATCATTCCCTTATCTGTCCGTTTCCGTAAACGGCATATTTGCATGACGTAAGTTCCATAAGACCCATAGGTCCCCTTGCATGGAGTTTCTGGGTGGAGATCCCTATCTCCGCACCGAGGCCGAATTCTCCGCCGTCGGTAAATCTTGTGGAAGCATTGACATAGACCGCAGCCGCATCAACTTCGTTTAAGAACCGCTGGGCATAGGTGTAATTCTCGGTAATGACAGCCTCGGAATGACCCGTTCCGTGGTCGTTGATAAAATCCACGGCTTCTTCGAAGCTTTTAACGGTCTTTACCGCCAGTATGTAATCGCCGTACTCGGTATCCCAGTCTTCATCCGTTGCAGGATCGAAACTCTCCGCCGAAAGTCCCTTTATCTCTCCGGACTTAAGGAGTTTCTCCATGACCGCAAAGGACTTTTCGTCGCACCTGAGCTTTGTGTTCTTTTCAAAAAGAAGGGGCACCGCTTTCTTAAGAAAGGCCTCACAGATCTCCTCATCCACCAGCAGGCACTCCGCCGCATTGCACACGGAAGGGCGCTGACACTTGGCGTTGAAAAGGATCTTCGCTCCCATATCGAGGTCGCCGTCCTTCTTTACATAAACGTGGCAAACGCCTTCTCCCGTCCGGATAACAGGCACGCTGGCCTCCTTTGTAACGCTTCGGATCAGTCCGCGACCGCCTCTCGGAATAAGAACGTCAACGTAATCCGTAAGGTGCATCAGCTCCGTAGCGCTTTCTCTGGAAGTGTCGGTGACCAGAGAGATGCCCGCCTCGGGAAGTCCCGCTTCCAAAAGGGCACTTCGCATGATAGCTACCACAGCCTTATTTGAATTGATGGCTTCCTTGCCCCCGCGAAGGATAACAGCATTGCCGGTCTTTAAAGTAAGAGCCGCCGCATCCACCGTCACATTGGGACGGGCTTCATAGATTATGGCTATGACCCCCAGGGGCACTCTTCTTTTCTGAAGGATAAGTCCGTTGGGGCGTCTGTCGGTCTTATCGGCACTGCCGATGGGGTCGGGAAGCGCCACTATTTCTCTGATACCTTTGATTATGCCGTCTATACGGGCATCCGTGAGGGTGAGCCTGTCAACAAGAGACTCCCTCATGCCGTTCTCTTTGGCGGCCTTAAGGTCTTCTTCATTGGCTGAAAGCCATTCTTTTCTTCTTTTGTCTATTTCTTCGGCAATCTTTAAAAGCGCTCTGTTCTTTGAGTCGGTACCCGCGATCGCAAGGATCCTTGATGCCGACTTGGCTTCTTTGCCGATCTTTTCAAGTTCTGTCATGCTTTGTTTCCCCCGACGGCTCCCACAAATCTGGTGCCGATCTCTTTGCCCGCCACGATATCGTATATGTCCTCGGGTCGTGATCCGTTGGCGATGACCATGTCAAAGCCCGATTCCATGGATATCTTTGCGGCAGATAGTTTGGTGACCATTCCGCCGGTACCGCGCCAGGTGCCCTTGCCCCCTGCCATTTCAAGGAGTTTCGGGGTTATTTCCGTGACCACAGGTATTATCTTTGCATCTTTGTTTATATGAGGGTCTGCATCGTAGAGACCGTCTATGTCGGACAGAAGAATCAGAAGATCCGCTTCGCAAAGCTTTGCCACAATGGCAGAAAGCGTATCGTTGTCACCGAGGACCTTGTTCTCCCCGGTCTCGATCTCGGCAGAAGAAACCGAGTCGTTTTCATTGACTATGGGAATGATACCCATTTCAAGAAGCTTCCTGCAGGTACCGGAAAGGTGTCCGCTGCGAACGGGGTCTGCCACGTCATCGTCCGTAAGAAGGATCTGCGCCACTCCCCTGTTATATTCTCCGAAAAGTTTATCGTAAAAGTGCATGAGTTCGCACTGACCTACGGCTGCTGCCGCCTGCTTGAGCCTTAATTCCTTGGGTCGCTCCTGAAGCCTTAACTTATTGGTCCCAACCGCTATGGCACCGCTGGTGACAAGTACCACCTCGTGGCCGTATCCCACCAGATCCGCAAGGACTCTCACAAGACGCTCCATGCTCTGTAAATTGGCTGCTCCGGAATCGTGTGTAAGAGTGGAGGTTCCCACCTTTACAACTATCCTCATGCATTTCTTCTCCCACATATCCGCTCCTCACTCTGTTACGCTATTTCGTTAAAGTGTTGTGAAACATATTACCACCAAAACAGCGCATTAGCAACTGTTCTTTAAAAGATAACGGTAAAGACACTACCTTATCAGTTTATCCGCATAAGAACATGTGGCCGCTATGGAGATCTTTCTTTTTTCAGCCTCCTCGAGAAGTTTGAACACCAGCCTCTTTGCTATCTGTTTTCCGCCAAACTCGGGGCTGACTTCCGTGTGACAGATGTTCCAGCCGTCGGCGGTTACCTCGTAGTCACACTCCCCGATCATGTCCGTACCGTGAAGAGCCACACTTCTTTGACCGGCTTCATCGTAGATCACATCCACATCGTGATTGTAGGTTACGGTAAGTGCTCCCGAGGGACATTTTTCCACCGTCTGCCAGATCTTGGTGCTGTCGGCGCCTGTCGGATCGATCCAGGGCTTTCTGTTTATGTTGAACACTTCGGGGCAGCCCGTTACGCATTTCTTGGCGTGATAACACTTGTCCGAGTTCCAAAAGATGGTTATATTGTCTTTAACATACAGTCTGTGCACAGTCACACCTCCCGGTCAAAAATCTCATAGATTAATATACCATATTTTACCGCCGCACCCAATTATTTTGCTTCTTTATAAGATATTCTTAAACTTTTTCCCCGATATGGTGATATACTGATAAAAAACAAAAGGGCACAGCTAATCACCTATGATCAGATCAACTCTTTGCTACATCGAAAACAACAATGATTACCTCATGCTCCTTCGTAACAAAAAGGACAATGACCCCAATTCCGGCAAATGGATCGGAGTGGGCGGCAAATTCCTGCCGGGTGAAGGCCCCGAAGCCTGCATGTTAAGGGAAGTCAAAGAAGAAACAGGTCTCTCCCTGACAGAATTCGAATATAAGGGCATCATCGATTTCCGCTCCGATGAATTTGAAGCCGAAGAAATGCATCTCTTTACCGCCCACAGCGACGAAAGAACCATCACCTCCTGCGATGAGGGAGACCTTAAATGGATCCCCGCCGATGAGATCCTCTCACTTCCTCTCTGGGAGGGGGACAAGTTCTTTCTCCGCCACATCCTTAGCGGCAAAAAGCACATAAACATGACCATAGTCTACAAAGGAAGCCGGCTTCTCACCGCCTGTGACAAGGACCGTGTCAGTCCCCTTAAAGCTTTCTTTTTACACCTTCATACCATAAACCGTCACAGACGTCTGGTGCGCCGGGGCTGTTTCAAAGTAGGTCTCTACTGGCAGGGGCTCACCCACGATCTTTCCAAATATTCCCCCACCGAGTTCTGGCAGGGAGTCCGCTATTTTCAGGGTACCCGCAGTCCCAACGTGGCCGAAAGAATGGACAAGGGCTATTCCGAGGCCTGGCTTCACCACAAAGGCCGCAACAAACACCACTTCGAGTATTGGACCGACTATTCCTTTAAAACGGGAAAACCTCTTGAATATGTGGAAATGCCCCGGAAATACTTCGTTGAATCCGTTATGGACAGGATTGCCGCAAGCAAAGTCTATCGCGGCAAAACCTACACCGATGCCGCCGCTTACGAGTACCTGACCACCAGGGAATCTGAGCGTCACATGCACGAAAAGAACTACGAGGAGCTGGTTTTTATCCTCGGAATGCTCAAAGATAAAGGGGAGAAAGAAACCTTTAAGTTCATCAAAAAAGAATATCTGAAAAAGAAAAAGGACTTCGAATAACGAAGTCCTTTCTTTTTGCTTTAATACTGGGTTGTGAAGATAAATTCGCCTACGCTCATATTGTTGTAACCGTTTCCGTTCTGATACTCGGGCGGAATGGTAAGAGTGATTACCGTAGCCTGATGAGGCGCCACAGGAAGGCCTATGGTGGTACCCACGGATGCAACCACGTTGCCGTCTCCCAGAATTACAAGACTTTCCACGGTGGCCAATGTAAGATAGTTATCCAGGTCATTGGCAATGTAGATGGTTGCACATATATTTCCGTCGAAATCGTAGTAGATTTCAATCACCCTTGCATAGAACACCGAATCAATGAACAATGCATCATCCATGGGGAAAGGAATCCACTGTTTATAAAGGTAGCAGCCGTTTGAAGAAAAGTAATTTGCATCTTCCGTCAGAATACGAGGATAGTATTCCGCTCTGTAGGAATTATACAGTTCTGTGGTTGCGAATACCCAGTTTCCGTCTTCCTTGACAAGGGGTGCGGTGAATACGAAGTTGTCAAGCTTGTCCCCGGGGGTATATCCTGCAGGAACAGTGTAGGAATACTGAACCGCCAGGGTAAACTCGGAATCACTGTATATTATGGAGAAATAGGTGTGTTCAAACTCCTCCGGAAGCCTGTAGGCCATATTGTAATATGCCTGTATGGTTGAGGAAGTATAATCCTTTGAAAAATATGTCGAGTAGGTATTAAAATCGGTCTGTCCCGGAGTCATGAGCTTGCGGATTATAGTCTTAACTTCATCCTCGGTGATGTATTCATCCGAATCCTGACCCTCTCCGCCTTCGGTGTCCTCACCGTAATCCATGGAAGCAACGGCTTCCTGATAGGCCGAGTCATCGTAGAGAGCATATACATCCCGGTAAGGTCTTGAAAACCAGTATGTATAAGCATCCCAGCTGCCTCTGGATGCAGACTTTAAAAGATCGTACTTCTCAGAGTAAACGGAAGCCGCAAACACCCCGTCCTCCGGCATGTTGTAATAAAGAACACTGTCCTTATAAGTATATCCGTCTTCTCCGTATGTACCCTCCGTAAGATTCTTGTCGGAGTTGGCCTTAAGAAGCGCATCCCTGGATTCGTATACTATACGGCCGCGGATGGATTTACACTCACCCGATGCGTCAAAGGAATAGATGATAGTTTTATTCTTTTCAAAGGACGCTATAAGGTAGTCTCCCGAATCCGGTGTGAAAAACTCTTCATCGTAAGGATACGTCGGGAATTCATCCGGAGTATGAGACTGCACAAAAGCAGGACCTATGCCGTCATTGGGAATTACATCTCCCGCATACAGGCTTTCATCCGATGCATCTCCCGAAGAAAAATGTGCATTCTCCGCCTCTTTGATAACATCGTCCGCAGACTGAACCTTCTTTTCGGGAAGTGTTCCCACAGGCAGAGGCTTATCCGAGCCGCCTGAAGAGGTGCCAGTCTTATCAACTTTTTTTCCGCATCCCGCCACAAGAACAAGAAGCAGGATAAACGCAATTATCTTTATTTTTTTCATATTGGTTTCCTCCTGCTCTATCGTTTGTTAAGAACATCCTGTTCTTTGCTGTAATAGGTCACTACCCAGTCATATATGATCTGTCCGAAGAAGTTATTCTTCACAGTTACATCATAAACGTCGTTCATGAAATTACTGTAAAATGTATTGTCTGCAAACTGCTGAGAATATCCTTCGAAAATCTCACGCTGCATTTCTGTGTTGACAAGTACCTGGAACAGGTAAGTAAAGTTTGCAATGTTCTGACCGTAATGAGCTTTCTGGGTGTCTTTAAGCTTATTTATGACCTCTTTTTCTTCCTGCATCCACCTCATACGGAAAGCCTCCCACTTTTTATCGTCGGCAAACAGTCGGGATGAATTCCAGGCCTCATAAAAGGGATTGATAACAAGATCCGTCATTACTTCCACCATATGCTTTCCCGTAGTAATCAGAGAAGCGGCATCCCCCGCTTTGGAAGATCCGAAGAGGAAAAATATGGTTCCTTCGTACGCGGCAATAATCGGATTGGCTGCCACAAACGAAGCTGCCGCTTCCGAATAAGCGGCGGTATACCCGGTCTTTACAAGCGCTCCTTCAAAACTGTCTCCTGCATTAACATATCCAAGGTAATCATTCACAAAATCCACAGCAGATGTTGCTTTTTTCAGCCAAGCGGGTGAAGGAGTGTTTTTTTCAAAAGGATCGTTGCTTTTTTCGCTGTCCAGCATTTTTTCCAGGTTTTTCAGGAAATAGTTCACGAAATTCTTGCGCTGTTCGAAGGTTAAATCGGTGATTGCTTTTTCTTCTGCCGTACGCCCCGCCTGTCTTGCTTTATAAGCTTTCTGGTACGCTTGCGCGGCATGAAGGTTTTCTGCCTGCAAAAGAACATATTCCTCATCATTATAGTGCTTTGCCGTAAAATCTCTGGGAATGGGATTAACACCGCACAAAGAACCGGTAAGGGCGATAAGCATGTCCTCATTTATTTCTTCGTCGAGGTACAGTTTTTCAAGCCAGTCCATGCAGCTGCGCTGTGCCTCTGTGAGAGTGTTGAATGCCTGTGTATAGGTTTCGGGCGCAGGAAGGTCGGTTTTCTCTCCCCATTCATCGTCGTCTGAAGAAGACTGGGGCGGAATCCAGACAAGAACATACTCTTCATCCTCTCCCAGTTCGATATCCGGAACCCATCCGGGATATGCGTCCTTTTCCTTGTAGGTCAAGTGACTAAACTTGGGATCGTTTTCCGAAAACAGGTCCTTCAAAGTTGCATAGGTCACCGTATCTTTCGCCGCATAGAGAGTGATGCCTTCCACCTTCTCAAGTTCCCTGTAAATGCCCTCATTCCTGTAATACGGATCTTCTTCGTAAGTCATAGTTCCGAATGCGGGATCGTAATCTCCCAGAACACAGTCCATCCATCCGAAAGCGTTCCACCAAAGGGTCTCAATACCGGGAGGAAGAAGCACCTCCCTCAGATTAAGGCATCCCAGGAAAGCAAATTCATTTACAATTTTCAGATTGGGAAAATAGGGAAGATTCGCGAGGAAAATGTCGTTCATGAAGGCCTTTGGATATATGGTCTCCACATTGACTCCGCCGTATACCGCACGTAACCTGGGAGTCTGACAGCAGCGAATACTAGTAATGTTGTCCGTGATTGTCAGTTCTCTGACATAGCAGTTTTTAAGTTCAATGGAATCCACAACACACCGGTGCCCATCATAATAAATGGTTTCGGGAGTAACAAGATGCCTGCGGAGAGCAGTTGTACAGTTGACGGTTGCATGCCATACGCCGCCCTCGCCCTCCCTGGCTCTGGTTACATACCACTGATTGGTATCGGTGGGATAAAGTTCACGGTTATACTTTACTTTGTCATAATAATCCCGGATTCTGTGGCTGTAAGCGTAGTAATGCCTGCGGTTTACGTTATTTCTGCAGGTAATCTCCGCAATATAAGGGTTGGAGAGATTATGGATCATCTCATAGCCCAATAATCCACCGCTTGAGTACCCGGTACTGATTCTGTATCGTTCCCAGATTGCAAGCTCATTGTAGGTAATGAGCCCGTC
>JAEEGL013030111.1_pt1 | contig 18164 bp, 17 predicted proteins | sample 9134231 | NCBI WGS metagenome assembly JAEEGL01 (sample SAMN16246548, study PRJNA631951) | gut metagenome | biome: gut microbiome; feature: rumen; material: fiber-attached | host: Bos | place: Iran: Karaj | collected 2018-10 | reverse complement strand
TTGTGCGGCTTTACCAATAGCCAAAGCCTTGATGTTGGCATCAACTACCGCCTCTCCCTTACGACCAAACACGCTTCTGATGGCATCTTCCAACTTCTCATAGTCAATTCCCAATGCTTTTTGGGCAGCACCCAATAAGATGACATTAGCAGAACGAGGAACATCGTTTTCCTTTGCCAATGTTTCGATGTCCAACATAATCACGTTGTTCAAGGCATTCAAGTCTTCTGTCACCTTCTCCATTTCTGGATAGTTGGGGATATTGACAAATGGAGTGCTTGAAGTGATAATCCATCCCTCCTTATTTAAGAACGGCAGATAGCGTAAAGCCTCCATCGGTTCCATAGAGATAATCACGTCAGCACCACCCAATGGAATCAAGTCGCTATTGATTGGTTCTGATGAGATGCGAAGATTACTTTGTACGTCACCGCCACGTTGAGACATTCCATGTACTTCAGCTTGTTTGATATACATGTCTTCTTTCATGGCTGCTTCGCCTATGATGGTTGCGATACTGAGGATTCCTTGTCCTCCCACACCGCATAAGATGATATCGGTTTTCATTTGTTTGCCTCCTTTGCTCTCTTTTGTTTTAAATGACGTTGCAATGTTTGCATACATTCGCGTCTTGGAATGATGACGCTTACTCCTTGATAGTCTATCTCTTCGCGAATCATTTGTGTAATCTCTGGCATGTTCTTAGGAATAGGAACAACCACTCTCAAATGTTCGTCAGTCATTCCGAGTCCTCTACAGATAGCCTCAAACTTATTGGTACCAGCACTATCTTGACCTCCCGTCATGGCCGTTGTCAAGTTGTCGCTAATGATAACGGTGATATTGGCGTTCTCATTGATAGCATCCAATAATCCGGTCATACCGCTATGTGTAAACGTTGAGTCTCCGATAATGGCGATAGCTGGCCAATGACCTGCATCGGCAGCTCCTTTTGCCATACCGATACTTGCACCCATGTCCACACAAGAGTGAATGGCTTTGTATGGAGGTAAGAAACCAAGCGTATAACAACCAATGTCACCAAATACGCGAGCATTGGGATAGTCTTTCAACACCTCGTTCAATGCGGCGTAAACATCGCGGTGCCCACATCCCTTACACAATGCTGGTGGACGAGATACTACGTCGGCGCATGGTTCGTATGTGTTTGAAGAGGGCAAACCGAGTGCCTTCTTCATCAAGTCGGGAGTTAATTCACCAGTACGTGGTAACTCGCCAGTCAACTTACCCTTGATAACGGCACAAGCAGGCATAACGCCCCTTACGATGTCTTCGATGAATGGTTGACCTTCTTCTGCAATCAGTACAGAGTTACATTCAATGGTCATCTTCAAAACCAATTCCTTGGGAAGTGGATATTGCGAAATCTTCAATACAGGATGAGGACAACCTGTAGGGTAGCACTCATTCAAGTAGTTGAATGCAATACCGCTGGCGATGATACCTAACGACTTATCGGCTGCTTCAATGTATTCATTGAAAGGAGAGATAACGGCATCGTGCTCCAATGCTTCTTGTTGAGCGGTCACGATATCATTTCTCTTACGTGCAAATGCAGGTAACAATACCCAGTCAGATGCTTTCGCATTATAGTTAATCTCGTTTTGTTCACGTGGCGTTTCCACTACGTTAACCACGGCACGTGAGTGTGCCATTCTTGTCGTTACGCGCATGAGGATTGGAAGGTGTATCTTCTCCGAATAATCGAAAGCTACCGCCATCATGTCGTAAGCTTCTTGTTGGTTACTTGGTTCAAACGTAGGAATCATGGCAAACTTGGCATAGAACCTACTATCTTGCTCGTCTTGTGAAGAGTGCATGGAAGGGTCGTCTGCTACCAATACTATCAAACCACCATTGGTACCTGTCATGGCTGAATTCACGAATGGATCGGCACATACGTTCAATCCAACGTGTTTCATACATACCAACGCACGTTTTCCCATGTATGACATACCGAGTGCTTGTTCCATAGCGGTCTTTTCATTGGTTGACCAACGACTATGGATTCCACGTTCTTTTGCCAACTTTGATGTTTGGATGTATTCCGTAATCTCAGTTGAGGGAGTTCCAGGATAGGCATACACACCACTCAAGCCAGCATCAATGGCTCCTTGTGCGATTGCCTCGTCTCCTAATAATAATTTTTTCATTGTTATGATTGATTTAAAACTTATTCAATGGTTACTTCTAAAGGCATGGCGATGGCATTCAAGAAACTATCTATTCTCACTTGCCATTCTCTTTGCGTCCTTACGTCAGCCTTACTCCATGCACTACCTGCGTAATAGGTGTATTTCTGGTTGTTTTCTAATTTCTTCAAGATTCCCAACGCATGACCTTCAATACCTTTATTGGGAGTATCATATTTGAGCATTTTGGTTTTCACGTCACCGTATGGGAACAATGCTGCTACGTAAACTTGGAAGTTGTGTTTGGCGGGATTATCCGTTGGGTCGGCATAATGCACGTAATTACTTCCGAGCACTACGCTTTCCTTGTCTTCAGAACGAATCACTACGCCAGAGGCAAAATCACATGGCTTAGTCAACCCTTCATACCATACGGTAATCTTGTTGAAGTTGCTTCCCTTATCCAAACTCATGATTCGATGTTCCACTACGTTTTCATCTTTCTTCACTTTTGCAGGATGATAAGTTAAAGCCACGGTGAAACGCAAAGGACCATTATCTAATATCTCATAATCCTTGTAACAATAGGGATAGATGAGAGTGTTACCGTCCATCAATGCAGGTGTACCGCATCCTAACGTAGAACCTACGCTATAGCAATCCAATCCATTGCCATGGTCTAAATGGAATGATGTGTGCAAATCTTCGTCTCTCCACTTATCGCCTTGTCCCTTTTTGTGATAGATGTTTTTCAGAATATTGCCATCGTAATCGGCTGTATATCGGTCTTCCACCACGATTTCAGGTGTGTTTTTTGTCCAAACATCCGTACCAAACGATTTCTCTCCCGTACGTTGCAACGCAGGACCATACACGCGATAGGCGCCACGGTCGTTTTCCCAAGCAATATCATCCTTACGAGTAGGGTACATTTTTCCTTTCACCCAAGTCTTCATGGGTTCTGGAACACCCTTGCTCACGGTGAACTGTGCCTTTCCGCATGGACGAACAGACACGTCAATCAGTAGTTTTCCATCGTATGTCACTTGATAATCCACTTGTTGACCAAAGGCATTTCTTACAACGAACGCGTCGTCTTCGCCGAGAGCCAACTTGTCAACGATAGTTTTCAAGTCTATCTCTACGAGTTCTTGCCTCTGTTCGTTCTCGTCATTCGTCACGGTGACTGTTACGGTTTTTCCCGCCCATGAAGTCATAGGCAACATCAATATCAGTGACAGGATAGCAGATTTGATTTTCATATCGTTTGTTATTTGAGATTGTCGATAAAGAATTGTGAGATTTGACGGAGTAGGTGATTACGCGTGTTTCCACCATATATACTATGGTTGCGATTGGTGTAGATATTCATCTTGAAATCCTTGTCGGCTTGCACCAAAGCCTCCGTATATTCAAATGTATTTTGTGGATGAACGTTATCGTCTGCCAATCCATGACAGAGCAACAATGCACCATGCATCTTCTCAGCACGACTGATGGGATTGTCTTCATAACCTTTTTGGTTTTCCTTGGGCGTACGCATATAACGTTCCGTATAGATGCTATCATAGAAACGATAACTGGTTGGGGGCGCAACGGCAACGCCAGCCTTAAACACGCCTCTTCCTTCGCTCATACTCATCAACGTACAATAACCTCCATAACTCCATCCCCATATTCCGATATTGTCTTTGTCTACGTAACTTTGCTTTCCGAGCCAAATGGCAGTTTCCACTTGGTCTTTAGCTTCTAAGTTGCCTAATGCCATATAGGTGCATTTCTCAAATTCAGCACCTCTTGCACCTGTACCGCGACCATCTACGCAAACCACGATAAAGCCTTCTTGTGCCAGATAGTAGTCATACATTCCTCCGCCACCCATCGAACCGATATTCCATGAGTTTACTACTTGCTGACTACCAGGACCACTATATTGGAACATGATAACGGGATATTTCTTGTTAGGATTAAAGTCAGCAGGCTTTATCATCCATCCGTCGAGAACCACTCCTTCAGAGGTGGTAAAACTAAACATCTCTTTTTGAGAGATAGGATAATTGGCGAGTTTTTCCACCAATTCCTTGTTGTCAACAGGTGTAGAGAGTATCTTTCCATTATTGTCCCTTATCGTATAGATATATGGATGGTCTTTGTCGCTCCATGTGTTGATGAAGTATTTGTAATCTCCAGAGAAGATGGCTTGGTTCCATCCCTCTTGCTGGGTGAGCCTAACCGTCTTACCATTTTTATGGTTCACGTATACCTGACGGTCGTGTGCGTTTAATGCGGCTGCCTGATAATAGACGTCTCCTGTTGCTTCGTCATAGCCATATACATTAGTAATATCATATTTTCCGTCGCCAATCTTCCTTTCCATCGTTCCGTTCATCGTATATACATATAGGTGCATGTTTCCGTCACGGTCACTGGGCATGAGGATATGACTCTTACCGATGATGGTAGACGACATGACATCTTCCTTCACATACTTGGAAACGCTTTCCTTGATTAAGAGTTGCGAAACCGTACTCCTTGGATTCACGGAATAAATATGCAATCGGTCTTGGTGGCGATTCATGGAATACACCAATATCTTATCTGCTTCTGAGGTGGGCAAGATACGGGGCATGTAACCATCATCATCTACAGGTACGTCTAATTGTCGCACTTGCTTGCTCTTGATGTCAAAACTCCAAGCCGTAACCTTTGAGTTGTCTTCGCCAGCCTTGGGATATTTGTAGGAATACTCTCCTGGGTAAACGGCATATTCTTCCTTGGCAGGATTCATGCCTTGGAACATCTGCAAAGAATATTCCTTGACGGCTGTTTCGTCATACTTAATCCAACATATCATAGAGGCATCGGCATTGAAACACAACGATTTGTTGAAACTGAACTCCTCTTCGTTCACCCAATCTGGAATGCCGTTAATAATCTCATTAAACTTTCCGTCTTTTGTTACTTGACTCTCAGAGTTGTCGTATAACAACTTAACCAAGAAAATATTGTTATCTCTCACGAAAGCCACCATCGTACCGTCAGGCGACCAAGTAGGTACTTGTTGTGGTCCTCCATCCGATAACTTTGCCAATTTCCTACTTTGTATCGTATAGATGTAGAAATCGGCAGTATACGAACGCCTATAGATGGATTTCGTGTTGGTTTGTATCAACATCTTCTTTCCGTCGGGCGACATGATATAACCGTCGATGCTTTTCACCGTTTCTCCTTGCGTATGGTTGGCATCAAACAACGTTCCCGTTTCCTTACCCGTCTTGAATGAGTATGTTTTAATCGTCGTACCCTCATTCTCTATACGAGCATATTGGTCTGTTCCTTCAATAGGAATCATTCCGCTCATTCGCTTGGCGGCAAACGTTCTGTCGGTAATCGACTTGATATCCAGTTTCTCTTTAGCCATTATGGTTGTTGTTACCATCATCATTGCAATCAGTAAGAAAAATCTCCTCATATTGATATATTTGATATTCATTTGCAAAATTACTAAAAAAAGTGCAATTACAATGTTTTTTGCACGGCATCTTGTACAATCAGTCCTGCTAACGTAAATCCGAAGATGGCGGTGATGTGAACGAGCGTACCATTGCCCCTATCGGTTTTCTCTCCCTGGTTTTGAAGCAACTCATCTGAATACACACATAGGAACTTACGACTTGGGTATTGTCCGTTATGCTTGAAACGCTTGCGCAAGGCGCGTGCAAGTGGATCGCCAGATACTTTCCAAAACTCTGTAACTCGTATGCGAGTGGAATCCATTTTCAATGCAGCACCCATAGACGAGAAGAAACCTACGTTTTCCTTACACGCCATGAGAATCAAAAGTACCTTGTCCTTGAGAGAATCAATAGCATCTATCACGTAATCATAATTGCCAATGTGAAAACATTCTGCCGTTTCCTCGTTGAATACTTGTTGTAAGGCTGTTATTTCCGCATTGGGATTGATGGAAAGCAATCGTTCACGCAACACATCTACCTTTGCTTGTCCTATGGTTTTAGTAGTTGCCATCAACTGACGATTGATGTTGCTCTCGCAAACGACATCAGAATCAACGATTGTTAGTTGTCGAATGCCCGAACGAATCAGACTTTCCGCACACCAAGAACCAACTCCTCCAACGCCAAAGATAATGACACGCTTGGAAGTCAATCGCTTCATTGCCTCGTCACCTATCAGTAGTTCCGTACGTTGAAAAATTGCTTGTTCTATGGCCATAAACTATCTTTACGTAAATTGGCGACAAATTTACTAAGAATAGCTGACAAAAACGAGCATTTTTGGAAGATTAACGCACAACATTCGCAAATAATGACGTAGAATAAAAACTGACTTTATAACGAGATTTGAATCTTTACGGTCATTTCTCGCGGACGAAGAAGATAATTTGTAGTAGATGAATGAATGTCACTATATGTAGTGATGGCATAAGTTGTTTGATTAAATAGATTTCTTAATTGCAAAGTCAACCTCATTTTCTTGATTCGCCATACCGCTTGGGTGTCAAACAATAACGTATTGATAGGTGAGGATGATTGTATTTCATTGTGGTAATAAACAGTAGATAATCCTACATCAATATTTCCGATAGTCTTTATAAACGAAATACTTTGTTTACATTGGAAGATTGATGACAAATGGAAATTCCCTGTCTTGCTACGATTAAACGAGTATGATGATTGATAAGTAATGTCACACCATGTAGGTGAAAAGGTAAATTCTGGAATGATGTTCAAACTATAGTTATGATAGTCGTACATCTGGTGAAATGATAATTGTTTGCCGTTTTGTTTTAAGTAACTGACAGATATCTTGTTCTTTAAGTGTAAATCGAAGAATCCTTTCGATAGGTCAAATCCTATCCTATATGTGTTTACTTGGTTCTTTTTGGAAACAACTGTCATCAAATAACGACTATCAATGATTTGCATATCTATCATAGAGCCATTCCATGCGTGTGACCAATTGCCACGAAAGGTTATGAATAGTTCTTTGACAGGTCGCTTGTAGGTATAATTGGCTGATACAGATAGTTTTCTAATAATGGGAATTACGACATTTGAATAAACCGTAGTACGATAATCTTGAATGTAACGGGGCAAAAGATATTTATCCCAACCATCAACTTGTTGATTGAATTGGGAATATACCATGATTTCATGACGCTTTTTCCATGTCTTATCCATCAAGGCATGAGGCGATAGACATAAATAACCCTTATGGGTAGGTGTATGATATTCCCATTTTATAGGCAACGCCATGCGCCAAGTAATGTGTTTGCGTTTCATTTCCCATCGCGTTTCACCATCTATCACGTATTTCGTCCATCTTTTTCCGACATTCAGATGATGGAAGGTACAACCCATTTGATAACTCAAAGTGTTTCGTAAACGTGGAAACATCATTGAAAAATGATGGTCAACATACCATTGTGAAATTGTTAGTTTATCATCTTCATCGTTAATTGATAGTGAAGTAGGGGAGTGTTGGTAATCAATGATAGATGATAAAGAGTATTGATGATGTTTCTTGACAAATATTCTATGCAAAGAATTGGAGACGTGCAAATGTGGAGTATTTGTCTTTTCGCTGAGTGTTTCCATTGTTCCAATTGTTGAAAGTGTCCGTGTTCTTGAACCTTCAATCAAAAGATATTCATTGCCGTATGCTTTATCGTTGTTCTTTTTTTGAGTATAATCAAGTGTAATCTTGTCCACGTTGCGTAGCAGATTGTTTTCCTCAGACATTGTCCTTGAATAATCCCCTAAATAATATAATGTGTTATTTGACGTTTGTTGTGATTCAGAAGAATGCAAATATTCTGTTCCCCATTGCATTTCATTCTCGTTTTTGTTCTTCGCGGTTTTGGCAAACCGAATGTCGTATGATGAATTTTGTCGCATTCGTTCATCGTCAATGGGAAAAGACAAGGTTGGATTATGGTGAAACGATGGAAGTGTTGGCAATGAAGATGACGGAAGTAGGATGGAAGTCAATCGTTGATTGGCAGCATATATGTCGCGTCCCATCATATCCGACTCGATGTTATACATTTGTTGTCTTGTCTTTCCTAATTGCAAGATGTCTGCCTTATCACAAATGGATTTGGCAACAATGGGTTTTGACAATGAAAGAGAACCCAACCATTGATCGCGAGCCTCATCCTTCAATTTGATGTTCATGGCAACATTATCGGTAAAAACCTTATCTCTCAATGCCTTGATGGGCTGGTCGTGCTCTATTACTTCTGCTTTGTCAACTTCGTTTGGTTTCAATGCCTCATTGATTTTGTTGTATTTGCCTCCTGTTAAGTCAAGACCTTCTATCGTGAAGCGGTCTATAGCTTTCCCATTATACATTATTTGCCCGTTTTTGCTAACGTCTATGCCAGGCAATTTCCTCAAGACATCATTCAAGGAATTGTCTCGTTCGTTGGAAAATCGGCTCAAGTCGTAAGTGATAGTGTCTGCATGTCCCAATATCCTTCCACCTTTTACTTCCACTTCTTTCAAGTTGAAGGCTTCTGGTACAAGACGAATTATAATTGTTTCTTCTGAGATGGGAACGGTTTTCTTTTGATAACCCAAAAAGGTAACAACAATGAAGTCGTTTGGTTTCGCTTGTATCTTAAATCCTCCTTCTTCGTTTGTTCTGGTGAAAGAAATGGGCTTTCCGTCTCTGACCAACGTGATGTTTGCCATTTCCAAAGGGTTTTTTGTGATAGAGTCCTGCACGATACCCGATACGTTCGATTGTGCCATGCAGGACAGGGAGAGAAATATGATGATTACCACTAATACGTATTTCATCGTTCAATGGGATTATAAGGAATACCATTTATCTTCGTGGGATTTCCATGTTCGTCTTTTACGACTACATGCACATTGGGATTGTTAGAGACAAATCCTACTGGGTCAGCATAATAACGTTCATATTGCTTGTTCAATGTAGCCTTGTCTATTTCCTCATATTCCGTTCCCTTATAATCAATTGGAATTTTAGCCGATGCATCATATTGTTTCAATCCCGTTGTTTCAAATTGGTATTGATGTTCATCATCGTATGCCCTAAGTATTAATCCAGGTAGTCCTGCAAGTTTCCATGGACCATACGAGAGCGGAATATCGTCCGTATACCAGGCAAACCATTTCCTTCCTCGATATGTGGTTGTGGCAAGATGGCACGAATACCCTATTATTTCAGTTAAACTATCTGACAAAAGAGTCCATTGTGGTTCTTCGATTCTTTCAGAACAAGCGTATCGTTCCATTCCCAATTCATCCAAAAGCATATAATATCCCTTTTGAGGATAGTCCCGATGCAATATCCACGATATTCTCCCACCTGTGGTGAGATTTGATTCACCTTTCTTGATCAGTTCTCTGTTAATGGAATCAGAACGGCATTTGTCAAAACTGTAGAACTTAGTGCTTTTATCGCCAATCTCCAATACCATTGGTTCCGTTACAAAACTCAATGGACATCTTGTAGTGTCGTTCACGTATTTCATATCGTAGTTGATACGATATTTCGTAAAGTCGATGGTGATACCTGGTTCTCTGTCGAGTGCAGAAAACACTCTCACTTGTGCATTCATCGAAATCATTTGTCCCAATAATGCCATGATGATAATTGTCTTTCTCATAAGTAAATGTTTTAAAATCGATGCAAAGATAACTTTGAAAATTCGATGAAATGGACGAAATACATTATCGAGATATTACTTTTGATATTACTATAATATTATCGTTGTTGCCATTTGTTGCGATTTTATTATCTTTGCAACCGTTATGGAAAGAAAGATTAAATTCGTATGGATGCTGAGCATCATCACGATGGCTCTCATTTTTTTCGGGCAATGTTATTGGCTATTCAACCATTATTTGTATTCCATGGATGATAGCATTCGTGAAATGCAAGTAGCATGTGATAGCGTGTTGGAAAAAGAGTTTGAGATACGTTACGAGAAATTTCATGAAAAATACATGGAAGGAAGGGATACTAAGCTTATGATCAACATACACATGTTCGATTCCATTACCTTGAATAATAAACATGGCGGTTCTGGAACGAATTATGTAAGGTTTCGCTTTTCCGCGGATTCTATCATGCCAAAGGAAAAGACAGTTACCATCAGGAATGCAAAATCCGAAAATAGTACGAGATATATCAATCGTTACTTGACGGCATTGAAGTATCCTCCTACCAAGCAACTCATTGACTCGTTGCTGTTAACATATGGTTTTGGTCCCACGCAGAATTTTGTTTTCAAGAAGACATCCAATTGCGTGCAACCTGCCGTTTTTACTGTCAGGGGAAATTTGGTAAAGTCTTTACATGTGGCTTTTTGCACCAATCCATTTCATTATCAAATCGTTCATTTCGATCTTCCCGTTGCCGTTAGTGATGTGATACGTTCCATGATATGGCAATTGGCGGGGAGCTTGTTGTTGATGCTAATCCTTGCCTTTTGCCTGATTTCACAAATGCGAACCATTGTCATTCAGAAACGGATTGATAACATACGACATGAATTCATGAAGAACATGATATACGAAATGAAGCGACCAGAGGAATCTGCCATTGAGAACGTGATTCGCTTAGGAAAGACTGATTTTCTCTATGGCTCAAATGAATTGCGATATGGGAAAGAACGGGTTATCATCACTTCACGACAAGCAGAACTCCTTCGCTTGTTGGCTGAGACTCCCAATATAGTAGTTTCTCGTGAAAGGATTCTTCAAGAAGTATGGGGTGACGACTCTTATTCAAATTCCCTTGCATTAAATGTACAAATCACGTACTTACGACGAGCATTGAAATCTGATGCGTCAATTGTTATTGATGCCGTCATTAAAAAAGGATATGTATTGAAAATAAAGAGTTGATGATATTGAACTTGTATAGATTTATTTTGGACGTAGATGTTTGTCAAGAAAAAGTGCCAAAAAGGGCTCTTCAGAATTCGTTATTTATCACCAACCTTTATTCGGATGAAAAAATGCGCTTTTTATGAGGTTTTTACATGTTGTTGATATTCAACGCATTACAAAACAAGGCAATAATTGAATGTCTAAAATATAGCATTTTTAGCCCCAAAAAGGGCTATTTTAGGCTTCATAAAACATATAATTACAACAACAAACATATATAATAATACTCGTAAACATATTATTTTAATTATCTAAACAATATGTTTGATGAGAAAAAACATACTGTTTAGCCCATCATAAAGCATCATTTCATCATTTTAACATTTAGTTTGCGATTTTTCTCGATAGTTTTTTGTTAAGGAATTTACCCAAGTAAAAAAAGCGAATGGAACAATTTGATGTCCCATTCGCTTTCAATTTCTCATCTGTTTTTAGTTTGTTAGTCGTCCATCCCAACGAGTGCTCCGCTTTGGTTGAACTTCAATTCGATGTCGTTGGAAAGTTCAATGTCATAGCCGTAACGCTCCTTGTCTATCTTAATGATGATTGTACCAGGGAAGTTAGTCTTCACGTACTGGGCAATAGATGCGGGTATTAAAGCGGCAGGTACTGCATAGGTCTCGCAATCCACTTTGTCCCAATTGCCTTTCTTGTCAAAGTCAATCTTTGCACCGTCGTTCAACATAACTTCATATTTCGTTCCCATGAATTCGACATCCTTTTCGGCGTATGCAATGTTCTTGCCTGGGAAATTATTGGCTACGAATGTCTTCACCGTTGCTGGAAGTTGAGAAACTGGAATCATTTTGTCGTCTGCCATACTTGTTACTGACTGCATCAAGCAAATAACTGCTACCAAAATTAATCTTGTCGTTTTCATTGTCTTAACTTTTTAAATGTTAATATTGAAATTCTTACTCTCTTTGTTTTCTTTTGATGTTGCAAAGTTAAGCAGCAGAATGACACGTTCCAAACATTTTTTCAAGAAATGAAATATAAGCATCGGACAGACGCGCAAATCTCGGACAAAAGTCGAAAACATGCGAAAAAGTTGTCCGAAAAGAATGGCATTGAAGACTTTAAAGACCTTAAAAGTCCTTAAAACTTTAGAGCTTGATTATTCTATACGCTTTTCCTCTTTCTGCCTCAATTCTTAAATTAGCATGTTGCTCGATGACTGGTTTAAGTCTTTTGATGAGCGTATAGAGTGTTTCGTTCGCATCTTCTTTCTTGGGCCAAAGAGCCTCGCATATTTCGGCTTTGGATAATTGATGAGTTGGAGAGTGGAAGAACATTTCCATTAATTGTTGTTGCATAGGAGTGAGTTTCACCGCTTGTCCTTGCTCATCATAAAAACGATGTTCGGCTTCAGAGAAATGAAGTCCACCAAAATCATCATACGAAGAAGGATTATCAACTAAACAAACTGGTTGCATTTTGGGCCTATTGCGCAAACAGAAGATGCCCCACAACATAGCGGTGAGCCATAGTAACACGGCTGGGCGTTGATCGGACATGGAGAAGATAGTTGCAGCGGAACATTTCGCATAACAATGGAATCCTCGTTGCTTTGTATCAATCGCCAATACAGCCTTTCCTCGCAATTGTTCCAATTTCAAGTAACTATTGAATACTTGGATGGTGTCGGCGGTAATCACGTCTCGCCTTTGTTCAGCCATTGTTTTTTCCAACGCACGATCCATATCCATCATGACGAGTTGCTCCGTCATACGATAACTACCAATACTTGTAAGGCTCGATGCTAAGATAAGCACAAAGAGCACAACCACTGCATATTTCTGATTCATGCTTGCAAATTTAGTGAATTTAATTATCTTTGCGAAGAGATTAACAGGGATTAACAACGAAGCATTCATTTCTGTCAATCTATTGAATACGAAGAGAAAATGTTGTTAATGTTGGTTAATGAAAGTCACAAACATAGCAACATAATTGTATTATAAGTGGATATGGAACAAAAGGAGTTCGAAACGGAGATACGGCGAATACGCAAACGACTGCTTCACGAGGCAATGCGCTATCTGATGGATAGTGAGGAAGCCGAAGATGTCACACAAGAAACGGTGTTGAAGTTGTGGTCGATGCGCAAGGATTTGGAACAGTATCGAAGCATAGAGGGTTTAGCCATCATCATGGTGCGCCGTATGGCAATCAACAGGAGGCAAAAGGTGGTGAATCGCACCGATTGGAATGACGCGCAAATGCAAACAAACGATACTCCTGAAACGGATTTCATCAGTAAAGAGGAAGATGAAAGGGTGATGCAATTGATAGCGCGATTGCCCGATGCACAACAAACGGTGCTTCGCATGAAACATATCGACGGATTGGAAACGAAAGAAATAGCCCAAATAACGGGTTGCTCGGAAGAGGCCATTCGTTCAAACTTATCTAAAGCGAGAAAGAAAATCATGAAAATGTTTAAAATAAGATGATGAAAGAAGATAAGATATATGAGTTAATTGATAGATTCCTCAATGGAGAGACTAAAGCAGATGAGGAACGGATGCTCTACGATTATTTCCAAGGCAAGAATGTGGCAAAGGAACTGAGGAAATATCAATCGATGTTTCAATGGTACGCAAACGGAATGCCTGAAGAGGAATTGATAAATCGGTCGAAAACATATCCTGTCGTGAAGAGAATCAGATTGGCAACGATTGGGATAGCTGCGTCAATGCTCATTCTGATTGGAGTAGGCGTGTGGAAACATCAGAAAACGCAGGAGGAATACGCCATCTACGAAGGAAGTTACATCGTAAGAGACGGAAAGAAACTAACCAACATCAAGGAGATATTGCCTGAGTTGAAAGCCGTAGAGCGACAAGTGGGTGAGATGATAGAACAAAAGAATATCAATAAAGAAATACCAACGATATGAGAACAGAAAAGATAATGATGGTGATTGCCATCTGGTTGTTGAGTAGTTGTGCGATAGCGCAAAGTAGTATCGACAAAATTGTTGACGAACTTGAGAAAAAGGGCGTAGACGTGAATTACGTAGCGAAACGAGATCCTAAAACCAAACAGGTTTATTTGCAAACGAAAACGTTGAGCTTTTATAGTAAGGAAGGAAAGTATGCGAATCGACTGAAAGAGGCTTTCAGAAAGGAAGGAGAGAATGCCGCAACAGAAACGTATAGTCATTCTGGGAATAATTATACATTGGTTTTTAAGGATGGTAAAAAGAAGTATACCTACACGCTTTCCATCACCAATAAGAATGACGGTAATCCTCTCGTTAATTTAGCCATTGTTTTCCGCAATTATTCCATAGATGCAGAGGATGATTTCTGGGATAGGTTTCACATCGAAGGATTCAATTCCATAGAGCATTTAGACTCATTGGGCTTTGATTTTGATACGTCGCAATGGACAAAACAATTTAAGGATGTATTCGAGAAATACAAGAAAGATGCGGTTAAGAAAAGAACCATTATAATACGGGAAAAGATGGAACATCTTAAAGACTCGTTGAAAAACCATCATGCGATAGCGACTCTTAAACGTTTGAGAAAAGCATAATAATAAATCTCTCTTAAATTATTATCTGCGGAAAAGTGGTGTCTTGTGTATAAGCATCACTTTTCCTTTCTTTTGCCTTTATGGTATGATATTATTTTGTATCTTTGCAACTGATTACGACAACAACAAATGACAGAGCCATTATACAATGATTTCGGTACTTGGATAAGGAAGCAGTTTCCATATCGCGTGCAGAAAATATCCGTGAATGCAGGTTTTTCTTGTCCCAATCGTGACGGAAGGATTGGAGTGGGAGGGTGTGTCTATTGTGACAACCGAACATTCAATCCATCTTATTGTGCACATCATCAAAGTATCACCGAACAATTGGAAGAAGGCAAACGATTCTTTGCACGAAAATATCCCGAAATGAAATACTTGGCTTATTTTCAGGCTTATACCAATACGTATGCACCGATAGACCAACTTCGCACGTTGTATGAAGAGGCTTTGCAGGTGGAAGATGTGGTAGGGTTGGTTATTGCTACAAGACCAGATTGTATGTCTGACGAATTATTGGATTATCTGGAAGAATTGAATAAGCGAACTTTCTTAATCGTTGAATATGGTATCGAGAGTGCAAACGATGAAACCTTATTGCGAATAAACCGTGGTCATACGTTTGAATGTAGTCGCCAAGCGGTGATTAAGACGCACGAAAGAGGTATATTGGTTGGCGGTCATGTGATATTGGGATTACCAGGTGAAGATAGACAAGAGTGTTTACGTCAAGCGCCAATCATTTCTTCATTGCCTCTTGACATCCTGAAGATTCATCAAATGCAAATCATACGCGACACCCCATTGTCAAAAGAATATTTGCGTGAACCCTTTCATGTGTTTAGTGTGGAAGAATATGTTGATTTAGTAGTAAGATACATCTCTTTATTGCGTAAGGATTTAGTGTTGGAACGTTTCGTGAGTCAATCGCCAGCCGATTTACTTATTGCTCCAAAGTTGGGATTGAAGAATCATGAGTTTACCGCTTTGGTCAGAAAGCGATTGATGGAAATGCGTTAGGATTTTAGAAAATGGTGTGGTCGTCGTTTTCAAGCAATGCCTTCACCGTTACGTTCGGATGTTTTTTCATATAAGCATCTATACGTTTGGTGAAATCAGTCTTGAGGATTTGCTCTCCTAACACTTGATTGACCGTCCACATCACTTTACCCATGTGTAAGTCCTTTTCCTCTTGCGGTCGCATATCGAAGTTCTTCAAGGGATAAAGACTCAACAAATAGAAACAAAGACAATCGGGAACGATAAAGGAACGTTTCATCGATTGCAACTGAGTGGGTGAGTAATCGAATTTCTTATAGATGGGATACTCAGAACCAAGATATTTATCCAAAGAAATGCCAATAAGATTGTCGCCAACAACAATACTTTGATTCAATGCGCCAATCTGCGAGTAAATAAGTGGCTCTTGAAGGTCGGGAATCCAAGTCTTGAGTGTCTTGAAAGCCTCATCCAACTGCTTGTTGATATCGTCCATGTCAGCGTATTGTGTCTGTACGTCGGCTATCACGGTTTGCAAGGTGGTGTCTTGATAGAAGTTCAAGAACTTGGCATTGATTTCGGGGTCGTTTACTTCGCCCAATTCCAACATGTCTTCTATCAAGGTACGCGTCTGCATGGGATAAGCAGTATTCATCTGTTGCAAAGCGGAGAAGTCTCCAGTGGTAAGATAACGACTCTCCAATCGGTCGTACCTCTGCACTTGTAGCGTGGAGGAAACGCCTTCTTCCTCATTGGGCTTGAGTTTAAACTCACAAGCCGAAAAGAGAACCGTCAATGTCAATAGGAGAATGTATATCCTTTTACTCAAAGCAACAATCGTTTTAATTTTATTTTGCAAAAATACTAAAAAATATTGTAAATTCCAAATTTTAAGCTAAAAAAATTAAAATGATGGCGAAAATTATTCATATTTACTTTTTATTGTTAAAACTGGGCGATAAACACTTCTTTCATTTTACACAGATTAACATAAAATGTTCGGTTTTCTCCAATAATAATGCCTAACTTTGCGAAATAAAACTCAAAATACATTAAATTCATGATTAACTATAAGCAAATCATTCCCGCAGTTCTCTTGTTTGCATGTCAAGCAAATGCTCAAGTTACCATCCAACTACAATTAACTAATCCTACAAAGATGGAGCGCACGGATGCGCCTGTAGTGGTAAACTTGTCAGAATACAATGATGTTAGGTCGGCCATGGTAACTATTGATGGCGTAGAACAACCTTGTCAGTTGGATGATCTCGACCAAGATGGTCGTTTTGACGAATTGGCTTTCGTTACCGATTTTACCAAGAAACAGAAGAAAGATGCTATCGTCACCTTATTTAATAATGGAGAACCACGTCAATATGCTCCTCGTACGTATGCAGAAATGGTGATGAGAAACAGTAAGGTGAAGGAAAAGAACAAGCACGACATTTATATATCGAGCCTTACGGTGGACAAGGAAACGGCCAATAGCAATAGTTATAATATCCTGCACCATCATGGAGTGGCTTTCGAGAGCGAGTTGATTGCCTTGCGCATATATCTTGACCAACGTCAGACGTTGGACTTATACGGTAAATTCCATGAGGGACTGGAATTGAAAGAAACTCAATTCTATACATCAGATGAACAGAAGCAACAAGGATATGGCGATGATGTGTTGTGGGTTGGTAATACGTTTGGTCTTGGCGCTATGCGTGGATGGGACGGAACGGCTCCTACCTTGCTCTCTGATTACCAGAGACGTACACAAAGGATATTGGCTACTGGTCCTGTTCGTACGATTGTAGAAGTGAAAGATGATGGTTGGCGCGTTACACCTACTGCTTTACCCGTGAATATGACGATTAGATATACATTATATGGTGGACATCGTGATATTGACGTAGATGTTACATTCAACCGCAATGTACCTGATTTGCAATTCTCTACGGGTATCATCAACGTAAAAAACTCAGAGGAGTTTTCGGATAAGGATGGTTTAAGGGCATGTTGGGGAACCGATTGGCCTGCGACGGATACGTTGAAGTGGAAGAGGGAGACTGTAGGACTTGCCATTTATATGCCTGCAAAATATCGCGTAAAGGAAATGGAAGCCAATACCGATAATTACGCGTATGTGGTGAAAGCTGATGGTAACAAGATACATTATTCCTTGTCTTACACCAGTGACAACGAAGACTTCGGTTATCATTCCGCTAAAACATGGTTTGATTTCGTCAAACTATGGCGTAAGCAATTGGAAGCTCCCATTGAAGTGATACGCAAGTCTTGATAATCGTTGCGATAGATAACTAATGTAGTTAAATTATCTTAAACGTGTGCGCCTAAACCCCATGAATACGGTGTTTTTCAATTTAATTGATTAATTTTGCACACCGTTTTGGTTCCGTAGCTCAGTCGGATTAGAGCAACAGCCTTCTAAGCTGTGGGTCTTGGGTTCGAATCCCAACGGAATCACAGGAAGAGAGAGTGTCAGAAATGGTACTCTCTTTTTCGT
>JAEEGL015264049.1_pt1 | contig 18165 bp, 11 predicted proteins | sample 9134231 | NCBI WGS metagenome assembly JAEEGL01 (sample SAMN16246548, study PRJNA631951) | gut metagenome | biome: gut microbiome; feature: rumen; material: fiber-attached | host: Bos | place: Iran: Karaj | collected 2018-10 | reverse complement strand
TTATAATCATTATAATTTATAAATTCTTTACCAGCGTAAATAACAATTTGCAACCCCCTAATTAAACAGTTCAAAATAGCTGATGTCACATGTCACAATGTCACAATGTCACGTTTACGGCAATGTGTGTACAGTACTTCCTTAAAAAAGTTGAATGCATTTTACCTTCACCCTGCTACGGGTTGAATGTCTATTTGGTATCTTAATTCTAAAGCCTATCAAAAGTTGAATGGCTGGATGTAAGCTTTCATTTTAGATAGAAATCCGCGGACACTATTTGGTGCTCGCGGATTTTCTTTAACCTTATATAAGATTAATCTTTAACGACTCGTTCAAGGATTTTCTGAACTTCCTCCTTTGTCGTTTTTTTCTTGAATAGCCACAAGCCAGAGGAATATCACTTGTGCTTATATAATCGACAGTTTTTAGCCACGTCAGGGTTGTTCATCATTTTAATACCCAAACTGATGTAAGCGCCACAACGGGCAAGTTCACCAATATTCCCCCAACTTAGATTACTACGGCAATTAAAGCATGATGGTTCTTCATCAATTATTACAGGAGACTGAGGAGCATTCTGCTTTTTTAGTTCGTTAAACCTATGTTTTCGTTCCCAATCCCTTTTCTTTCTTTCCTCGATTTCTGCTCGATTTTGTTCCTCCGCCATTCTTCGGAGATTGGCCATCTCCAACTCTTGTGCTAACCTCCTTCTTTCTGCCTCCCTCTTTTCCTCCTCAATGCGTTCCTCTTCCTTTTTCTTTCTTTCTTCGATTTCTGCTCGATTTCGTTCCTCCGCCATTCTTCGGAGATTCATCTCTTGTTCTTGTCTCCTTCTTTCTTCCTCTCTCTCTTTCTCAAAGCGTTTCTCTTCAAGTTTTACCTTATATTCTTCCGTCTTGCAGAGTCGATATGGATTGCCACTATTTTCGATAAAAAGTGGACCTGTTTTATCTTTATTCTTTACAGCAACGCACAAGCTCTTCAACTCACATTGCTGGCATTCTTCCTCTGGAACTAGTCTAACTAATTTGTTATCTTTTCTATATGCTTCCTCTACTCTGTTAAAATAGTTCTCGTTGTTGAGCCATTGCCTATCTTCTTTTGAATGCAAAAGGAAATCTTCAAGTGTTTCAAATGTTTGCTTTGACAAGTTTATCTCAAGACAAGTTAAGTTTTTGTAATCAATCGGTTTCTTGTGTTGTACTTTGCAATTGAAAACAAATTCTATCAAATATTGTTCTCCATCTACAGAAGTTGCTATTACGTCGGGTTGCTTATCCTCTCTTTCAAATTCATTGTCAATCCGAATGGTATCTGTATTGAACTTTAAATCTATATCTCTGAAGATTCCAAAATATGATGGGGCATGAACACATCCCTTTTCTTTTATTATACTCTCTGCCCGCTTATACAAACTTACATAATAACAGATTTTCAGGTTAGCTCTTCGCGTCTTACTATGATGTGAAAAACCATGGCTCCTTAATTCAGGATGTTCACCTTGACAGGCTTTTAGCCTTTCATTGCAATGTGGACAAACGCAATTGCAAGCCAAACCCCTTGGAACATCGTCAACATGCTTCCATTCGCCATCGGCATCCAATGCCCAAGAAAAAATGATATCATTTTCCATTTTCTTTTAGTTATCCAGATTAAATCCTTGATATAAGTATAATACGAGTATAATCATTTACATCTGCTACCATTTTATTCTATAACCAAAGGTTCTTTGCAAGTTGAACTTATTACCCGGAGTGTAGTATTGATTAATTACATCAAAAACAAATTTCATCATCTCCTTCCATTCTTCTTTTGTCTTATAGTCAATTACAACATTGCAGCATTGAGAATCTGCAACTAGTGTATGAATTATTTCTACACTATGCCCTTTCCCGTCATCAATTACCCTTAAAAATTGAGGGCATTCTTCCATCGTTTTCTTTATTTGTGGGTAATTCCTGTATGGTTCACCATAGGTAAACGTGATAGCATAAGGCACCATGAAATACTCTGGAAGTGGAAGCTCTGGTTCTTGGGAAGTCGGGTCTTCAAATTGTATCATACAATCTCTCCCGAGTTCATTCATCACTTTCGGAACTACGTCCAAAAACTGCATTATTGCCCTGTCACGTTCGAGCTCCTCGTTTGATATCTCTTCATAATCTACGAGGGCAAGATCATGTGCGACATCCTCAAAGAAATTATGCTGTAGAACTTTTGAAATTCTTCCCAAAAGCATTAAGTCCATACTTTCTTTAGCAAAGATTTTGTACACATTTCCACGTGACATAGAAAGTTTCTCAGCTAATTCATTGATGTCCCAATTCTGTCTCCGGACCACTTCATTTATAATATCACCAAGTTTTTTCATGGTTATGTTTTTTTTGTTTCGAGAGCAAAGTTACAAAACAAATCAATATTAGGTCAAAATTTGCTGTATCCAATTTGGATACAATCTTGCAAAACAAAATTTATTGCTGTACCTTTGCGAAAAATTAAGTGTTTTAAACCATGAAAAGAATCCTACTTATTGCAATCGCAATGCTTTGCACAAGCATGTGTTTTGCACAAACAACTCCGATAGACACTCTTGCATATGAAGACGGGGATTATATGAGGTTAGCTTATGTTGACTCGTTGATGGATGAGGGAATGTATATGAGTGCATTAATGTTACTTGATTCCATAGAAGTGCAAAGAAAGAACTATCTGGGTAAAGAGCCAACTTTCATGATGTTCTTTACCAGATGTCGTATATATATACAAACAGAAGAACCTGAAGCACTAGTTTCAACTGCAGAAAAGTGTTTCGCAATACATACAGGCTTTAATTTATATCAAGACATATTATATGCCATGCAGGCAAATGCCTATAACCAATTAGGAAAATATAAGAAAGCCATTCAAGCCTACGAGAACGCAATCTCAACAAACCGCTTCAAAGATGGAAGAGAAGGTACATACTATTGCAATATAGCAAGTTGCTATTTGTTCATGAAAAAGAATAATATAGCTGAAAAATTTTTTGAAAAGGGATTTGAAATACTATACGGCTATTTAGAAACTACGAAAGAAGAATTGCTGAGGAAGAAAGTCAGAGTTGAGCCCCGAAAAGAAACGATTCTAAGTTTGATGGGGACCCATTTGCATCAAATGGCATATTTGCAAAAGGAGAAGGGTAATTATGCAAAGCATAAAGAATACCTGTTAATGTCTTCCAACGCAGGAAACGAAGATGCCACAAAAGAATATAAAAGGTTGTATCAATAAAAACTAATGAAGGTGAATCCCTTCATTGACCTATAAAAAGACTCCCTCTTCGGTGGGAGTTTTTTTATTGCTTTAAAGGAGACAAGGAGACATTTAATGTTTCTGGAATAAGTATCAGGGCGACTCCTATTGGGGCCGCTTCGTTATTTTCCTTCCTTCGTTGTGTTTTTGCTTGACATAATCGTACCTTTGAGTCTTCTTCGAAGGCTCTTAGGTACTCCCACTCGGAAATACTCAAATTTGTGATGTCTTTTAGTTCTATCTATGTTTAGATATAACTACTCACCCTTCTATACTACTCTGAAAACTGATGCTAGCATCGTTTTCTTTCTTGTATAGAAGTTGTAGTTATGTCAAAAAATGTTTTTTTAACTTAACTTTACATCACAAATTTGGTATTTCGCTCGCTTAATCTTACCTTTGCCGACGTGAAATGGTTGTGGTTCATATTATTTACTTCGATGACTGCACTCTCGTGGGGGCAGGACAAGAAGGGTGGGGAAGAAGACCCTGGGATGGACATCATTGACTTCAAAAATGAGGAGTTCAAGAATGCCCGAAACCAGACTTGGTACTGGGCAGGCAAGAATTATGTCTTTCAGGGCGATACCATATGGACCATACTCATGCCTGAGATGCCTGTCTATCAGCCACTTGTATTCAAGAGCAAGAAACAGCAGCAAAAGTATAACCGATTGGTGTACAACGTGAAGAAAGTGCTTCCGCTGGCTCAACAAGCCAATGCCATGATTCAGGAGACCTATAAGGTGATGGAGCAACTACCTGATAAGAAGGCAAAGCAAGAGCATGTGAAACAGATAGAAAAGGAAATCATGAAGACCTACAAACCTGAGATGAAAAAGCTTACCTATTCACAAGGAAAACTCCTCATCAAGCTTGTCGATCGCGAATGTAATCAGTCGGGATACGAGGTAGTTAAGGCCTTCATGGGACCAGCCCGAGCCACTTTTTATCAGGTATTTGCCTGGACTTTTAAAGCCAGTCTTAAGAAAGAATACGATCCTGAAGGCGACGATCGCTTGACAGAACGCGTAGTACGACAAGTGGAAGCTGGATTACTCTAAAAATCTAACTTTGACCATGAAAAACATATTGTCCTTCATTCTTTCTTTCCTTACACTCTGTCTTTATGCACAGCCCATTAACTATAGTATCCATCCACTGCCGACTGAACAAAAAATGCCTATTGGCAACGTCCATGACATTTATCGTGACCGTGAAGGTTATATGTGGTATAGTACGGAAGAAGGACTTTTACGTGACAACGGGTATCAAGTAGATATTTTCTGTTCAGATTCACATGAAAGACCATTAGCCTCCAACTTCATTACAGAAATAGCTGAAGACTTTAATCACCAAATTTGGTTCGGAACAGCAAAAGGAACATATGTCCTTGACAAACAAGACTATAGCATTCATGCTATTTCTATTGAAGGCATACAAAACTTGGAATGTGAAGCGCTTACGGTCCTTTCTGACGGAACTATCTGGATAGCTACAGCTAAAGCATTAATTCATCTCAACAGCCAGCAACAAGTTATTGAAAGAATTTCAACATCACCACGTCGCCGTGGTCCTCGCTATGCCAATGCATTCATCGAAGACAGCCAGCACACACTTTGGTTATTAGAAACAGCTGGAGGTATTTGTCGGTTTAATCGGGAAAAAGGAAAATTTTTTCCTTGCCTATGGCTCGATAGAGTTGAACCTCGGCGTATGATTGAAGATACTAAGCATGAATGTTTCTGGGTAGCTACAGGAGAACATGGTATCATACGCTTTTTACCTAATGCTATAGGAACAGGAACACAGAGTATTATACAACCCGAAACACTTCCGAAACCCAATGAAACAAATAATAAAGGTCAAGTTATTGACATCATTTTAGATAGCACAAAAAAAATCTTATGGGCAACGTCAATGGACGGAATGCACGCCTATGACATAAGCTCGGATGGTAATCTGAGCGAAAGGAATTTAAGTGGACTTTTACCAACGGGTAAGAACATTGTGGATGGAATGGCATACGACCAATGGGGAAACATTTGGGTCGCAGGTTTCTCTCCACATACATTCATCCTGTCATCACTCGATGGAGACATACGGCGCGACTGTATGGAAGAAGTACAACAACTTGCAGGAACCAGTATAATAGGAGATTTCGTCATTTCTGATAACAATTATCTATGGCTATGGGATCCACGATTAGGGCTTGAACTATATAATCCCTCGACAAAACACCTGACCCTAGCTATGCACCAATCCGATGATGTTTCTATGCGGGGTTCTGGTGTTATCGCTCCTCGCCATAAAGGTGGATTTTGGATGGCATCAAATAACCAAATTCTTCGCCTTTGGCACGAAGGTACAAAAATTTGTCGCAAAAGGGCTCTACTACTTCCCAACGTACAAATCTTTGGACTATACGATCCAGACGACGGAAGTATTTGGGCTGCAACATCAAAGGGAATAATAAGAGTTAGTATCTACGGAAAAAATAAAATAGAACAAGTAACCGACAGCAACGATGTTGCATTTCGCATTGCCATAGACCAGGAAGGAAACTATTATTACCATGCCGGCAGAAAAGGCCTCATTTTTCACAACACTAAGTCCCATCAGTCAGTAAGGCTTCTTCCTGAATATGAACACTGCACAGCCATGACTCTCGCCACGAATGATACACTATGGTTTGGCACCGACCTTGGAAGAGTGCTTTGCTTCCATCGTAAAGACAATTCACCAAAAGAAAAAAAACAACTTGGTAATCCGTCGGGCGCCCGCATACTCGACATCAAATGTGATAGGAAAGGACATGTCTGGGCTGTGTCAAGTCAAAGTGTAAAAGAATGGAATCCAAACAATGGAGTTTGTCGCACACTAATGGCTTCGAATCCCCACATTGGAATGGACTATTTCAGAACAATGGCCATTTGGGGTGACAGCATTTGTGTCGCAGGTGCAGGCGGATTCTTCATTACTGCATCATCAGAGAATATTAAGAAAGAAAAGAACACTATACGCCCTACCATTTCGTCATACACCATAAATGGTGAAAAAATGTATATTGGCTATGGACAAAAAGATATTGTTTTCCCTTCTACTACAGATCTTATAGAAATCAATCTTACAACACTCAATCATTTATTTGCTCCACACACACAGTTTGCATATAGGCTTTGCCCTAAAAACACATTTGGAGGATGGGATAAAGAAGTAAGGTGGAATGAATTAGCCCAAGGTAATAATGTCATTTTATTTAACTCTTTAGATAAGGGGCACTATCTCCTACAAATAAAAGCTACAGACGGTTATGGCCTATGGGGTGAAGTAGAGGATGCCATTTTCTTATATCGTCAACCAGCTTGGTGGGAAACATGGTGGGCTTACACTTTTTACATTCTTTGCACATTTTCTATACTCACAATCATAATTAAACGCTATGGAAATCATGTTCGTGAAAAAAGAACTGCACAAATGGAAGAGCGTTTAACAGAAATGAAATTTAGATTTTTCACTAACATCAGTCATGAATTACGCACTCCCCTCTCACTTATGATGGTGCCATTGGAAAATATGCTTAAGAAATCCAACACTCTTGTTCCACAAGATCGTAATCGAGTAGAAGGGATATATAGTCACGCTAGTGAACTCATGGAAATGATAAACCAACTGCTAGATTTTCGACGCCTTGAATTGGGAGAAACGCAATTACATCTGCAAAAGGGAAATTTAACTCTATTCATCACTACTGCCATAGAAACCTTCCAACCATTGGCTATACGAAAAGGTATCATTTTAACAGAAGAACACAATGAGAATGAAATCAATATAGTTTTTGACCACGAAAAACTACATCACATCATATGGAATCTCCTAAGTAATGCTATGAAATTCACAGATAAGGGGGGTAAAATCATGGTAGGATTAGTTAAATTAGAAAAATCAGTACGTCTGAGCGTAACGGACACTGGTTGTGGCATTTCGGAAGAAGACATACCCCACTTGTTTGAACGCTATTATCAATCATCAAATAATACCATAGAAGGAGGAACAGGAATAGGACTACATCTTGTCAGTGAATTAGTTCACATGCATGGTGGTAAAATAAGCGTTGAAAGTCAATTGGGTAAGGGATCTACTTTCACCATAGAACTTCCCATTCAAGCAAACGAAACTGTAGCGATAGAAAAGAAAACTGTGAATGAATCCAATGAAGATGCGGAAGAAAACAACATTCATGAAAAAAATACACTCTTATTGGTAGAAGATAATTTAGAATTTCGCCGTATGATGGCTGATGAGCTTTCTGAAGAAGGCTATAATATAATTGAAGCAAATAATGGCATGGAAGCTCTTGAACAATTAAAAAAAGAAAATATCGACTTAGTCATATCTGATATCATGATGCCACAGATGGATGGGCTTGAGCTTTGCAGAAGAATTAAAACCGATATAGAACTAAGTCACCTGCCAATAATATTTCTTACAGCCAAATCTGGTGATGAAAATCAATTGGAGGGATATAAAATGGGAGCAGACTACTATATTATCAAGCCTTTTAGTATAGGAATACTACTTAATAGAATTCAGCATTTAATAGAACAAAAACATATTAATCAAGAAAAATTTCAACATAAACAGGAAAACGATTTCAAGAAATTGACCCATTCAAAACTTGACGAGGAATTCCTGCAGAAGGCTTTTGACGTGATACAAAACAATATCAAAGAGTCTGGGTATGGTGTGGAACAATTCAGTAGCGACATGTGCGTCAGCAGAATGACATTATATAGGAAGATACAAAATATAACAGGTCAAACCCCCAGCGATTTTATGATTACTATTCGATTAAAGAATGCTGCAAGAATGCTAAGAGAAACCTCTCTTCCTATAGCTATCATTTCTGATAAAACAGGTTTTTCAAATCCAAGTTACTTTACTAAATGCTTTCAAAAGATGTTTGGTGTTTTACCGAAACAATATAGAAATAATTAAACCTTTTTTCTGGCATAGAGTCACATTGATTCATAATTACCATTTTCTGTTACCAAAATAATTCTTGGTATAATACTTTTGCTTGTATTTTTGCAAAAAGAAAAAGCAAGAAAGATGAAATTTATTAGAATCATTGTTCTCGTTTATGCGTTTCTTGCATTCATTATTTCATCAAGTGCACAAACTCTTGTAAGTGCAGATTACGGAACTTGGACTGAATTCCCTTTAGTTAAAAAAATTGGAATATATCAAACTCCGTTGACATGTTCTGAATGGGTTGAAAGAGACTTTCCTAAACTGTCGCAAATCCCATCACGAGTAATGAGATATGAAATGGGATGGGGTAGAAATAAGCAGTATGGAACAGATGCTATTGATGGAACTTTGGAACAGCCTACGTATGATTTCTCTGCAGTTGATTTCATGCTTGATATAGCCAAAAATAATACACAGTCCTTCATTCTTTCCCACTGCTATATTCCCAAAATGCTCCAACAATCTTCAAATGGTTTACTAGACCCTCCTGTAGACTATAATATATGGAAAGATATAAATAAAGTTGCAACTGAACATTGGAAACAAAAAGGATATAGCAACAGATACGTTGAGATATGGAACGAGCCTGATTTTAGTCTCTTTTTTAACGGGACTTTAGATGATTACTTAAAAATTTATCAATACGCATCTTTAGGTGCTCGTGAGGCAGACCCTGATGCCAAAATAGGCGGACCAGCCTTAGCTTTCCAAACTAGATGGTACCAATCATTAGTAAATCATGTGAAAAATTCAGCACTCCCACTTGATTTTTTATCTGGCCATGCATATGGAACTTCATTTACATGGACACTTGAACCCATGAGAAAGGCACTTAATTCCCTGGGCAATAACTGCGCTGAAATGCTCCTTACGGAATATACCCCATATGAACAGGCTGATTATGCTGCAAATGGAAAAGTTGAACGCGCAGAAGCCGCTGCTGCTTTCTTTAATGCATTATCAATAATGCTCAAATATACGGATTTGGAATATGTCACATGGGCACAATACATAGATCCTCAAAATTCAAGAACAGGACAAACATTCACCAATGGGGATAAATTGGGAATAATGGATGGAAATGATGGTAGTAGAAAAGCGCTTTTTAATGCTTTTCGACTCTATGGTATGATGCCCATTAATAGGTGTGAAATGACAACTGGCGGTTTGGGAGGAATGTCGTCTGCTGATGACAAACATGTAGCTACTGTTTTATGGAATAATAGCGATACAGAAAAGAAAATATGGCTCACTTTAAAGAATATTCCCTTTAGTGAAGGCACAATAGAAATATACCAAATTGATACTCTACATAATAGTTGGTATGAAACTGGTAAAGATGATCTAGTTCCAACACTAGTTAGTACTGAGACATTCACAAATAATCAATACAAGATTCGAAACTCCATTTTACCTCAAGGTGTTTTCTTTATTTCAGCAACCTCGTTGGATGCCGATCCTCTTTTCCCCGAAAATAATTTTGCTAAATTAATTAAAACACAACATTGGTATACACAACGGTCAGAAGAAGCTCCCTATGCTTTATTTGATACTAAAACATGGAGTGCTTTCTTATCAATGAATTCAAATGACACAGGATTGGCATTAGAAAGTATCATAGCAGAAGACCTTCCATCAAGGATTTCTGTCAAGTGTATTGATAATGGATTATTATCATTTCAAGATAATAATTCAACTCTAAATCTTAGAATGGACTATCAGGCCGAAAATGGCAAGTACACAAAATCAGTTCTTTTTTATGATAAATTCTATAATCAAAATAGAAATAACATTATTCCTTGGGGCACACAAAAAGTACCAGATGAAATTGTAAAAATAACCGATATTCATGACTTCACTATTGATGTAAATAAATATAAACCTAAAGATTCCAATGGAAGAATCATCATTACATTTGAAATGTGTAATATGGGAAAAGGAGCAAAGGCTAATTTCCAATTATTAAAAAATGACGAATCTAGTATTAATAATTTAGAATTAAAAAAAACTGAAAATAACACCATGTATAGCCCTACTGGTATTAGAATAAATAAGAAATACAAGGGCTTAGTTATTCAAAATGGTAAAAAAAAAATAATACACTAGTTTAAAACCTAAAATCAACAATTATGAAAAAGCATGGAAAACTTATCACATTGGCACTAGTATTTTGCTCATGTGTTTGTGCACAAGCACAAATTGATCCAGGTACTGATTTAACTAGCATGATTACAAATGCCTCATGCATTGAAACTGTATCTGGAGAAACATCAACAGCAAGTAATCAACTTCCTGCAGCTAATTGGACAGCAACAAACGGAAAAGGTGTTATTGTTAATACATGGTCAAACGAGGGTGATAGTGACGGTAGTAATATGACTGTGCCTTTTGCACAAAATTGGGACTGGGTAAACTTGCCTGATGGAACAGTTTATCACGATCCAATAAATGGAATGACACCTGGTATATACAGAATTACATGTTTTGCAAGAATATTTTGCGCATCAGAAGACCTTTATAATGGACTTAGTGGAGTTTCACTATATGCTAATGATAACAGCATAGATTTAAGTGAAGGTAAAAAATGCAAGTCTGGAGGTTTATATGGATATTATGATACATACAGTGTTGAGGTTCCCGTATTAAATGGTACACTTAATTTTGGTTTTAAATTAGAAAATGCCAAGTCATCATGGGTATCGTTTAAGAACTTTACACTTACCTATTTAGAAAAGTTTGAAGAGGATGAAGCCTATGAACTTCTAAAAGAGTACATTGAAGAATGTGAAAATAACTATCAAAATCTTGATGAAATAAAAGCCAATAACGATATAAAGAATAACTATCTAAAGGCTATAGAAAATGCTAAAAATGCCACATCTAATTTTTCTGAATATCAGTCAGAACTTGGCCAAGCTGTGCAGAAATTAAGTGAATCTATAAAGGAATATGAATACTTTTCATCTATAATTCTAGAAGGTCGCTCAGTTATAGAAGAAATTTCAAGTGAAGAAAACTACGGACCATTATCTGATGAAATAGAACAATTAATAAATACTTGGGATAATGATTATCAACAAGGTATAGCCACCTCCGAAGAAATTGCAAATTCAAAGGAGAAAATGTCAACAATAATAAAGAGTGGAATTCTTAAATATATGGTTGAAGGCAATGATATAACATTATTAGTAGATAATGCTTCATGTATAGCAACCACCACAGGTGAAATATCTACAGTTGACAGACAACTTCCTGCAGCTAATTGGACAGCAACTAACGGAAAAGGTGTTATTGTTAATACATGGTCAAATGAGGGTGATAATGACGGTAGCAATATGACTGTGCCTTTTGCTCAAAACTGGGATTGGGTGAATCTTCCAAATGGCAAAGTATATCATGATCCTATTAAAGGATTACCAATAGGCACATATCGCGTTACATGTTTTGCTCGTATATTCAGTGGTTCTGATGATTTATATAATGGAACAAGTGGAGTAACATTATATGCAAATGAAAATAGCATAGACCTAAATACGGGAGAAAGATGTTTATCGGGTGGATTGCGTGGTTATTTTGCAAACTATAGTATTGACGTGATGGTGAATGATGGAACATTGGAATTTGGTTTTAAACTTGAAAATGCAAAAAGTAGTTGGATTGCCTTCAAAAATTTCACTCTTACTTATATTCAAGGAATGGATAATGCTATAGCTAGAAAAACACTTGGTGAAGTCATTTATGAGGCAACTGCTATAACTGGTAATAATATGTATAAAGTTATCATGAATGACTTAAACAATGAAATAGAAAAAGCCAGTGCTATCTATGAAAATACTAATCTTACAGCAGAAGATTATAATCAAGCTATTGTAGCCCTTACAGAAAAAATAAACACTGCCAAGAAGAGTATTGAAGAGTATAATAAAATTGAAACACTAATTGCGAAATCGGAAGATTTGGATGCTACTGGACAACAAATATTTGCTCCTACAATTGATGCATATGATGAAGGCTCTATTCCAGATTATAATACAGCCTTGGAATCTTATTATACTTCAGTAAAAGGACAAACAACTCCAGGGTGTGATATGACTGGTGCAATAGGTAATGCTGCATGTAATGAAATACCTGCTTCTTCTGTTAAAAATTGGACAAGTAATTCATTATCACTAGTTGTAAATACATGGTCAAATGAAGGTGAGACAGATGGTAGTAATATGCTTGTTCCATTTGCCCAATATTGGTCTGAAGGTTTATTACCAAATGGCATACTAAAACATGACTTAATAACTGGATTACAAAAAGCATATTATCAAATAGACATATTTGCTAGAATATTGGATTGGACAGGTGAAGTTTATGCTTCAGATGAAACTAATGTTAAGTTTTACGCAAATAATATAAAATTAGATTTAGGTAAGGGATCACGTTGTCAAACAGGCAGTTTATTTGGTTTTTATAACACTTATTCTATAACTCTTGGCATTGATGATGGTATTTTAGATTTTGGGTTTATACTTGAAGATCCTCACTGCACATGGCTATCTTTTAAAGACGTTAAATTTACTTATCTTGGCACTGAAGTACCAGATAAAATAGAAAATATAGAGAATATAAAAAATTACGATAATAAGAATACCTATATATATAATATAGCAGGTCAAAGAGTTAGAAATATGCAGAAGGGCAATATTTACATTATTAATGGTAAAAAAATTATGATGAAATAATAAATGAAATAATAAATTATTAAAGGGAATCATCTTTTATAAGTGATGATTCCCTTTTTTATTTTTTATAAGGATTTCATATAATTATATATATTATTCCTATTTTTTATAGTTAAATAGTAAAGGACGAAGTGTTCCTACGAAAAGGAAGAATAGTGCAGCGTAGTAGGTCATCATGATGTAGAGCGAAGCATGAGGAATGTGCGACGTGAATTTGTTCCAAGACAAAATGAAGTCTGAGATGAGGAACAAGAGAGCACCCAATACCACAAAGCCCCTCTCTAACTCCCCCCTCAAGGGGGAAGAACAAGAGAAAAATCTAAGAATACTTGTTCCAAAAGTGCCACATAGCAAGAGAGCATAGACAATGCAACCCAAGCGAATGGGCAAATCGCTTATAGCAGGTATTATCTTTATAAAAGCAATGACGAGTGGAAACAGACAAAGCAATATTACAATGATTAAATGAAGGATGAAGGATGAAGAGTGAAGGATTGATTGTCGAATATCCTTAGCAAACTGACTGATGAAATAGATATGTGCAAAGGTGAAGCCTCCCATTTGTCCTTCAAAACTCCCTATCACACCCATTACATCGCCTACGGCACAAAAGAGAAATCCCATTGTCATAAATCGTGGAAGCAAGCCAATACCGCCTAATGTAAGTATAATTGCAGGTAAGGCAAGCCGCATGGCAAACCACACATTTCCTGACTCCACCTTCCACAAAGGAAAGAAGAACCAGAGTGCAGACAACAGGAAAAGTGTAATGACAATTATAATTTTATTCTTCGCCATATCCATCTGGGAATCAATTGCCAAAGGGCTGTCAGAATTCTATAACGCCAGTCGATGATGCGAACATGTTTCTTCACATGAATAGCCTTAACTATGTCCATTGCCACAGTCTCGGGTTTGAGCATCATAGGATAATGAAAATCGTCGTTGAGTAAAGCCGTATCCACAAAACCAGGCCTAATGTCTGTAAAGTGAATCTTCAGTCCTTTTGCATTAGCCAGTTGTTCCAAAGCTTCCAAATAAGTGTTCTGCATCGCTTTTGTAGCAGAATATGCTGGCGCAGGTCCAAGTCCTTTTGTTCCACCTATTGATGTGATAGCGACTATGTGTCCTTCACCTCGTTCGGCAAAATAGCGATAAGCCTCACCTATCATTCTCGTAAAACCAACGGCATTAGTCTCCATAGTCGCCAGTTCAATATTTTCTTGTAACTCGCGATTCTGTTTGCCTATACCTGAAGCATAGAAGAAGAGATCCATTCCGCCTAATCTTTCTATTAGATTTCTAAGTTTTACTGTTGCTTCCTTCTGGGTCACATCAATTGCTTCCGTTTCCACAGCACCTATGTCCTGCAATAACTCCACCCTGCGTGCAGCAACGCCAACTTTCCAACCTTCTTTCACCAGCAGTTTTGCTACCTCTTTTCCTATACCAGAAGAAGCCCCAATAACTATTGCTCTCTTACTCATCATCTTCTTTAAATTTCTTAAATAATTCCCATATGACTATGCCTGCTGTGACAGAAACGTTCATAGAGTGTTTTGTGCCATATTGGGGAATCTCGAGACAACCATCACAAATATCTATAACTGATTGTTGAACACCCTTCACCTCATTACCCAATACAACAGCAATAGGACCCACCCCTTCACCCCTCCCTGAATGGAGGGGAGTGAAATCATTTAGCATCATGCTTCCTTCGCATTGCTCGATAGCATAAACGATGTAACCTTGTTCTTTGAGATACTGTACACAATCTTCCGTATGTTCGAAATACTGCCAATTTACTGAATCTTCAGCACCAAGAGCAGTCTTATGAATTTCGGGATGAGGAGGACGAGCTGTTATTCCACACAGACATACTCCCTGCAGGCGGAAAGCATCGGCTGTACGAAATACCGAACCCACATTATAGAGCGAACGAACGTGATCAAGCACTACTACGAGAGGAGTCTTCTGACTATCCTTATATTCCTCTACGGACAGCCTATTCATCTCAGTTATTCTTAATTTTCTCATTTATTAACAATCGATGTTGATAACTTGTGCAAAAATAGTAATTATTTGTTAATAAAAATTTGAAATACCCAAATTATTAACATTCGCCAAAAGTTATTCTCACTTATTCACATATTTTTTCTCATTTATCATCAACAAAAATAAAAATAATTGTTAACTTTGCACTTATCAATATGTGTTAATAACTTTAACCTTAAACATTATATATCGTTCATTTATATGACGATACGGAGCTTATGAAAATGTAAACATTTAATATAATAACTTCAAACCTCAAGTCAATAACTTAAAAACCAAATAAAAAGGAATTTTTTTATTCACACTATCAACCGGCTATCATTATCATTATTTAAATTCTTTCTAAAAATAATAAATATAAAATAATAATAATATGATGTTGAAAACTGAGAATAAGCAGGCGGCGAAATCCCCAAGGATCAAGAGCGCGTGGAAGCAGGCAGGCTTCGTTGATGAGTCTATACCTAATGGTATAGACGTAAAGGCCGAAATCCGTAGGATGGCAAAAGAGAAAAATGCAGTCATTATGGCTCATTACTATGTGGATGGTGAGATTCAGGATCTGGCTGATTTTGTAGGCGATTCTCTTGCTCTTGCTCAACAGGCAGCAAAGACGGATGCCGACATCATAGTTATGTGTGGTGTACACTTCATGGGTGAGACAAATAAGATATTGTGCCCTGACAAGAAGGTATTGGTTCCTGACTTGAATGCCACTTGTTCGCTTGCCGAAAGTTGCAAGGCCGATGAGTTTGAGAAGTTCGTTGGTGAACACCCCGACTATACTGTTATAAGTTATGTAAATACTACAGCAGCCACGAAGGCCTTTACCGATGTGGTAGTTACCAGTGGCAATGCCCGTCAGATAGTGGAGTCGTTTCCTCAGGATGAGAAAATAATCTTTGCACCTGACCAGAACCTGGGAGGATACATTAATAGTATAACTGGTCGCAATATGTTGTTGTGGAATGGCGCCTGTCATGTTCATGAGCGTTTTTCTCTGGAGAAGATACTCGACCTGAAGAAGGAACATCCGAATGCAAAGATATTGGTTCATCCCGAGTGTAAGGGACCAGTTGTTCGCGTAGCAGACAAGGTGGGTAGTACAGCTGCCCTTCTCAAGTTTGCCATTGCCGATGAGTCACAAGAGTTCATAGTAGCAACGGAGAGTGGCATCTTGCACGAGATGCAAAAGCGTTGTCCTGAGAAGATTTTTATCCCTGCTCCTCCCAATGACAGCACTTGTGCTTGCAATGAGTGCAATTATATGAAGTTAATCACTATAGAGAAACTTTATAATTGCCTTAAATACGAGTGGCCGGAAGTGAAGGTTGACCCAGAAATTGCCCAAAAGGCCATTCGTCCCATCAATCGCATGCTAGAAATATCTGCAAAGTTGAAGCTGTAAATTGTACGATTTTGTGCAAAATTGGTGTACGATTCATGAATTATTAATAAATGTTATTTATTATTACTTTTGTATGAAATAGCGATTAAATAATTTTGCATCATTGAAAATGATTAATTATTAACGAATCACTAAAAAGATGAAAAGTTTTAGAATTGTTTTGATGATGCTTTTTGGATTGATATGTCCAACAGCATTTGCGCAGACTGCGTATGATTACGAATTGGATGAATCTCGTCCTCTGATTACAGACGTAAGTCAGTTGAGTTCGCCTTACAGCGAGCCAGAACTTGATGAAGGTTACCTGGAATATCTGTTGGATAATGATCCTGAAACCTATTGGCACTCCAACTGGCACTCTACAGCACAGCCTCATGTGCATTATTTGCAGATAGAACTTGCCGAACCCGTGGATGAACTCATTTCTATGAAGTTCACTCGTCGTTGGCACAATTACAGACGTACTGCCTTGCATTATACCGACCACGTAACAGTGTGGAGCATTTGTGGTAGTGACGAACCTGATGCCGACAATGGTGACTGGGTGGAACTATTAGTGACAGAGACTCCTTTCCACGAGCCTGGTGAAACACTTAATACTATAGGATTTGACACTAAGGGCAAGAAATATCTTCGCATCTATGCTGATGCTACTACCGATAATCGTGGCTATTGGCATTTGGCAGAATTGCAGTTCTATCCTTGTACACTTGCCGATGAGGCAACTGCCGCAAAGCGTGAATTGATAGATACTTATTTCCAGTATGAATCGTATATTGAAGAATTCATGAATCATGCTGGAACATTGCCAGGACAATATTTGCCAGAAGCTGTGTCTGCCTTTATTGCCGCTATGGATAAGGTAAATGAAATGGACAGTTCTGGTGAGGAATATTCAGCAGAGGAAATACGCGCTATGATTGAAGAGATTAAGAACACTTATCAGGCTGTGCTTGATTCCAAGGTACCCTTCACACTTGCCGATGGCTATTATCGTCTTCGTCATGCTGTAGTATTCTTAAATAATGTTCCTACGGGTGAAGTGGATGGTGATGGCAATCCCATTACCGTACAGCGCGAAGTAAATAAATATATGTATAGTACACTGAGAGACGGCAAAATTATAGCTCGCTGGAACACGCCTGCAGACTTGAATACTGACTGTCCCTCGCTGTGGAAAGTAACTAATAAGGAAGGATTATTCGATATTGTAAACTGTGCAACTGATGCACGCTTCGATGCTTGGAATAGCACGGTATTGACAATGTCGAAGGAAAGTGAGAACCTAATTGCTGTTGAGTTGGTAGAAAATGTAAATGGTGAACCCTTTGTGACACTTCGTGTATCTACCCAAGATACAAGATGTTTCTTCCATCCAATAGGTCATGGAATATCTGGAGTCGATGCTAATGGTACAGGTGTAGAAGGCGATATGATAGGATGGGCAAATGATGCTTCCCGAGTTTCGGAATGGGTATTCGAGCCTGTTTCTGACGATGTTGCTGAAGAGATTATAAAGGCTTATGAGCCTTACAAGAACCGTGCAGTACTCATTGAAAACTTCAAAAAGATGCGTGAGGATGGCAAGAATAAATTGGAGATTGCAAAGGATTTGTCCTATAAAGAACCACTTATTACCAGTGCAAG